>Ga0181602_10000491_pt1 | contig 36036 bp, 33 predicted proteins | sample 041ome_14_FD_148640 | JGI IMG/M metagenome (GOLD analysis project Ga0181602, IMG submission 148640) | Coastal salt marsh microbial communities from the Groves Creek Marsh, Skidaway Island, Georgia - 041408US metaG (spades assembly) | ecosystem: Environmental > Aquatic > Marine > Intertidal zone...
GCAACAGCGTGATGGCGCGATGATCCTGGCCGCGACCCACGGCCTTCGCCCAGACGCAGTATTCCGCACGCGACTAAGCGGCGGTGAAGGCCTTGTCGGTGTCGCAGCAGCATCCCATCGCCCCGTCGCAATTCGGGATGTGCAAACCCACGAAGCCTTCGCTTACCGCCCAGAAACAGGGGAAGACCCCTACAGCACATTCCTTGGGGCACCGCTCCTGCGCGGCGGTGCTGCCGTTGGTGTGCTCGTCATCCAGCATGCCCAGGACCGGTCTTATTCCGGTGATGATATTGAAGCCGTGGCCATCGTCGCTGCGCTTATGGCCGAAGTCGCGGCAGATCCAGATTTCGCAGCCTTTGTTGCCGCTGGTACTGCCGCCCCTGCCGCACGATTAACGGGCGCACGCCTCTCCCCCGGCCTCGCCATTGGCGTCGCTGCACTTCGGGACCCGCCATTGCCGATCCAGCGCATGGTGGCAGAGGACGAGTCGGAAGAGCTCCGCCGCCTGGCCCAAGGCGTTGACCGGATGCGGAATGAGCTCGACACGCTGCTGGATGATCCAAGCCTGGATCATGCCGGTGAGCATCGGGATATCCTTGACGCATTTCGCCTTGCCGCCAGTGATGACGGATGGATCCGCCGCATCCGCGCAGGCATCGCCAATGGCATGACGGCGGAGGTCGCAGCGCGCAGGGTGCAGACCGAAGCCCGCATCCGCATGCGCAGGGCGCAGTCAGCCTATCTGCGCGACCGGCTGGCGGATATGGATGATCTGGCAGGGCGGCTCGTCCGCGCTATCGCCGCCCAGTCTGGCGATGACGGCATGCATGCGCTGCCGCCGAACGCCATCCTGTTCGCCCATGCACTTGGCCCTGCCGAAGTGCTGGAGCTTGACCGAGGCGCACTGGCGGGGCTGGTGCTGGAAGAAGGATCAGCCTCCTCCCATGTTGCCGTCGTCGCCCGTGCGCTAGGCATTCCGGCCATTGGCGGTGCGAGAAACGCCCTGGCGGGCGTACAGCCTGGTGACCCAATTGTGCTGGATGCAGATCGCGGACAAGTGTTACTGCGCCCAGCCAATCAGGTGATGGCAAGTTTTGAATCCGCAGTCGCCGCCAAAGCGGCCCGTAAAGCCAGCTACGCCTTCCTCGGTGATGCGCCGAGCCGAACCCGAGATGGCGAAGGCATTGCCGTCCTCGCCAATGCAGGCCTGCTGCTCGATGTCGAATCGGCTGTGGCAGAGGGGGCAGAAGAAATCGGCCTGTTTCGCACCGAGCTATCCTTCCTTGGCCGTGCCGGGCTACCGACTGCTGAAGAACAAATCGCACTTTACCGGGAAGTGCGCGACATCGCAGGCGATCGGGCCATTGCCTTCCGAACGTTCGACCATGGCGGCGATAAAACACCAGCATCATTGGCCGGCACGCGGGAGAACAACCCCGCCCTTGGCTGGCGGGCGCTCAGGATCGCGCTCGATATGCCAGAGACCTTGCGCAGCCAGCTTTACGCGCTCGCCGTTGCGGCATCAGACGGGCAGTTAGACGTCATGTTTCCAATGGCAGCGGAGGCTGCAGAGATCTCCGCCGCACGGGCCATATTGCGCGGCGCGTTGGAACAGGCGGAAGCGGATGGTGCCGCGCCTGCAAAAGTCCGGGTTGGTGTCGCGATTGAAACGCCATCCCTGGTTTGGCAAGGCGAAACTGCACTTCGCCGGGTGGACTTCGCCACAATCGGCACCAATGACCTATTGCAGTTCGCCTTCGCCGCAGACCGGGACGGCGTGCGCATGTCTGAACGCTATGACGCGCTGTCTCCGCCTGCCCTGGCCATGCTGCGCCATGTCGTCCAGTCAGCGAAGCGCGCCAATACGCCGCTATCGGTTTGCGGTGAGATGGCGAGCGATCCGCTAGCGGCAATTGCGCTGATTGGCCTGGGGGTCCGGCGATTGTCCGTAGCACCCGCCGCAGTCAAGCCAATCCGGGCGGTTGCGGCTCATATTGATGCTGCTGAAGCTGCCGTGCTGATTGAGGAGCTGATTGGCTCAGAAGAGCATAGCGTGCGCGATCAAGTGCGGGAATTTGCTGAAGCTGCGGATATCCCCATAGATGAACAGTATTAACCCGTTGCCGCCAGCCCCAGGGCATTGTAAAAATGGTGCTAACATAAGACAGATACGTTTGCTGTGATCATCTATTTTAGATCACGGTAACGCGGGGGCCGTAAGCTGTCAGCGTAGCAATTTGTAGGTTTTCACGTGGCGGGCAAAAGCAACCTCAAACTATGGGTTGTCGCAGGGGACGCGAGTTTCGCGGGGCCTAAGCCTTCAGTGTTGCCTGGTGAATCAGTTGGTCTCTTCCTAAGGTTGCTGCGCGAGCGCGCTGGCCTGACCGTTCAAGAAGCCGCTGCACAGGTCCGCATCCGCGAGGCTTATATCCAAGCCATTGAAGATGATCGCTTCGAGTCGCTGCCAGGCCGGGCATATGCCCAAGGCTTTGTCCGCGCCTATGCGGAATTCCTGGGCGCTGATGTCGAATCGACAGCCCGCGCCGCCATAGAAGACATTGGCAAACTTCCAGCGCCCGCCCATCGCGCTCGCAAGCCTGAAACGGAACGTGTGTCCCGCGCTGCCCCCCTGGCCGCAGCCGCTATCTGCTTGGCGCTGGCCGGCTATGTCTACTGGTACTTCGAGAACACCAAATCCCGCTTCGAAGACGCCGCCCAAACCCTTGCCCGGGTCGACGCGCCAGACTTCGTAGAAGGTTCGGAGCCGCGCAGCACAATTGCGACCGGCCCATACCGCCCATTCCCCGATGCCGTGCCGCCTTCTGAGCGCACGACCGTCGCACGCGCCCAGGCCCCCGTGGCCACCCGCCAGACAACCGGTGCACCTTTGCCGCCAAGCCGCAGCAATCCTGGCGCTGTCCGCTATGCAGCACCGGACCAACCACCGACAAGGCAAACAGGAACCGTGGCCACAGCGCCTTTGCCAGACTCCGGCATTCTCGCAGCCGGATTGCCTGAGCCGAGGCTAACCCCGCCACAAGCTTCCCCGCGTTGGTCCATTCCAGCGCCGGGCCCTGCTATGGCATCCACAGATGTTAGAGGCGCGCCGCGCTATAACGCTAATCCGGGTGCCGCTTATGCTGCGACTCCGCCCCATGCTTCAGGTCTCGTTGTGCTGCATGCAGTGGACGATACCTGGATTGAAATTAAGTCCGTGAAGACCGGACGGGTGATGTTCTCCCGTGTGTTGCGCCAGGGTGAACGGTATTCCGCCCCGGATCGGCGCGGCCTGATCATGACGACCGGGAATGCCGGCGGCCTTGAAATTCTGGTTGACGGCCGCGCTGCGCCATCGCTGGGCGGACACGGCAAAGTCGTGCGTGACGTTAGCCTTGAAGGCCATGCCCTGCTAACCGACCGACATTAGCGACGGCATATCTCGCGCGCGCCCTGCGTAAGCGGCGCCTGTTGCAGCCCGAACCCATTTTCACCCCGGTTTGGCCTTTATCGAAGCAACGTTATATATCCCTATAGCAGCGCGCGAATACAGCGCCTCCAAGATCCTCCAAGGGAGCCAGCTTCATTATGAGCGTTCGGCCTTACCGCGACATTCACCGCCGTAAATCCCGTCAGATCATGGTCGGGAACGTCCCCGTCGGCGGCGATGCCCCGATCACCGTGCAGACGATGACCAACACCCTGACATCTGACCCCAAAGCGACCATCGCCCAGATCCGGGCGGCGGAAGATGCGGGCGTTGATATCGTGCGCGTCTCCTGCCCAGATCAGGAATCGACGGCAGCGCTGAAAGAGATCGTTGACAGCTCCAATGTCCCAATTGTGGCAGATATCCATTTCCACTACCGCCGCGCCATTGAAGCGGCGGAAGCAGGGGCTGCCTGCCTGCGCATAAACCCCGGCAATATCGGCTCCTCAGAACGCGTGCGCGAAGTCGTGCAGGCTGCCAAGGACCACGGCTGTTCCATGCGGATCGGCGTTAACGCTGGCAGCCTTGAGAAAGAACTCCTGGACCGGTATGGCGAGCCCTGCCCCGAAGCGCTGATTGAAAGCGCACTGACCCACGCCAAAATCCTGGAAGATCACGACTTCCATGAATTCAAGATCAGTGTCAAAGCCTCTGATATCTTTCTAGCGGTCGCAGCCTATCAAGGCCTGGCGGATGCCTGTGATTATCCGCTGCACCTTGGCATCACGGAAGCTGGCGGCCTGCGCACAGGTACGGTGAAGAGCGCTATCGGCATTGGCTCCATGTTGTGGGCTGGGATCGGCGATACCATCCGCGTCTCGCTCTCTGCCGATCCAGTTGAGGAAGTCAAAGCTGGGTTTGAGATGCTGAAAGCGCTTGGCCTGCGCCATCGCGGCGTCAATGTCATTTCCTGCCCATCCTGCGCCCGCCAACAGTTCGACGTGATCAACACCGTGACGGTGCTGGAAGAACGCCTGGCCCATATCGCAACGCCAATGACGGTTTCTGTGATCGGCTGTGTCGTTAACGGCCCCGGCGAAGCGCGGGAGACGGACTTAGGTGTTACGGGCGGCGGCAAGGGCACGCATATGGTCTATGTCGGCGGTCTACCAGACCATCGCATTACAGATGTTGATCTGGTTGACCATCTGGTCGAGCAGATTGAGCAGAAAGCCCGTGAGATCGACGCTGAGCGTGCAGCCGTCGCAGCCGAATAACCATTTGAATTAGAATATCATACTGGAAGGTATGTCTGTCATGTCCGTTCGCCCAGTTCGCGGGACCGTTGATCTGTTTCCTGATGATTCGCGCCGCCATCGCCGCGTTTCTGAGACTGCGCGTGAATTGGCGGAGCGGTATGGCTTTGGCGAAATCAACACGCCGATCTTTGAGTTCACAGACGTATTCGCCCGGACCCTCGGCGACGTTTCCGACGTCGTGACCAAGGAGATGTATACATTCGAGGATCGTGGTGGCGAGCACCTAACGCTACGGCCAGAAAACACTGCTGGCGTGATGCGGGCCTTTATCGCGGCCAAACTGCAAAATGCGCTACCGCTCAAATATTTCTATTCCGGCCCCATGTTCCGCTACGAGCGCCCACAGAAGGGTCGCCAGCGGCAGTTCCATCAAATTGGTGTTGAGCTGTTTGGCGTTCCTGGCCCTGCTGCCGACGTGGAAGTGATCGCACTTGGTGCCCAGGTGTTGGCCGCACTCAATATGCTCGACCAGACGGTTCTGCACCTGAACACGCTTGGCGATACGCCAAGTCGCGACGCATACCGCGCAGCACTCATCGACTATTTCTCCGGCCACAAAGACCAGCTTTCCGAAGACAGCCTGGGCCGGTTGGAAAAGAACCCACTGCGCATCCTCGATTCCAAGGACAAGAACGACCGTGCCGTCGTGGAAGCAGCGCCCGTATTCGACGATTACCTGACCGGCGAAGCCGCAGACTTCTTTGCCGAAGTGCGCCAAGGCCTGGACGATTTGGGCGTCGCCTATATCCGCGACCCACGCTTGGTGCGCGGCCTGGACTATTACTGCCACACTGCGTTCGAATTCGTAACCGATGCGTTGGGTGCCCAGGGCACGGTCATTGGCGGCGGTCGATATAACGGGCTGGCAGAGATCATGGGCGGACCTGCTACAGCAGGCGTTGGCTGGGCTGGCGGCATCGAGCGCCTGGCAATGCTGGCCGACCAGACCATGGAAGAACTGGAGGCACCGCGCCCAGTGGCTCTAGCACCCATCGGCGACGCGGCGGATCGACGGCTCCGGCAATTGGCTTATGAGCTGCGCGGCGCTGGCATCGTGACCGACATAGGCTATTCCGGCAATCTGAAGCGCCGCATGGCCCGCGCTGCCAAAGTGAACGCTCATACCGCTGTCATCCTTGGCGATGATGAGCTGGTGAAGGGCATGGCCACACTCCGCGATATGGAATCTGGTGAGCAGCAGGAAGTACCGCTTGACGGGATCGCCGCAGTATTGGCGGCCCGGTCATGAGTTTCGACGAAAAGCTTCAGCAAGTCCTGGAGCGGGTCGATGAGCTTTCGTCCCGCATGGCAAGCGAAACATTCGATGCCGACGATTTCGCCAATCTCAGCCGCGAATATAGTGAGCTTGAACCGGTCGCGGAGGCCGTGCGTGCGCTGATGGCGCGCAAGGAAGAATTGGCTGGCCTTAGCGAAATTTTGAATGACCCCGAAGCCGACAAAGAAATGCGCGACCTGGCGGCGATGGAGCAATCGGAGCTGGCGACACAGATAACGGCTGCGGAGCACGACGTACGAATCGCGTTGCTGCCTAAGGATGTCGACGACGAACGGAACGCTATTCTTGAAGTCCGGCCCGGCACTGGCGGGGATGAGGCCGCCCTTTTCGCCAGCGAGCTGTTCCGCATGTATCAGCGCTACGCCGAAAGTGTCGGCTGGAAATTCGAAACGCTCTCATTCGGCGAAACCGAACTTGGCGGCCTGAAAGAAGGCATTGCGGAAATTGGCGGTCGCGGCGTGTTCGCGAAACTGAAGTTCGAATCGGGCGGACATCGCGTACAGCGCGTACCAGTGACGGAAACTGGTGGACGAATCCACACCTCCGCCGCGACTGTAGCCGTACTACCGGAAGCGCAGGAGGTTGATATTCAAATTGAGCCTCAGGATCTGCGTGTTGATACTTTCCGGGCGCAGGGGGCGGGCGGCCAGCACGTCAATACGACCGACTCGGCTGTGCGCATCACGCATATTCCAACTGGCACCGTCGTTAGTCAGCAGGATGAGAAGTCGCAACATAAGAATCGCGCCAAAGCGATGACCATTCTCCGCTCCCGCCTCTATGAAGCCGAGCGTGAGCGCCAGGCCAATGAACGGGCCGAAGATCGTCGCAGTCAGGTCGGATCCGGGGACCGGTCGGAGCGGGTGCGCACTTATAATTTCCCGCAAGGCCGCGTTACGGACCACCGGATTAATCTGACACTCTATAAGATCGACCAGATCATCACCGGCCCCGGCCTTGCTGAGGTCATTGATGCGCTGGTTGAAGAAGATCAGGCCAGCCGCCTCGCAGATATGGACTGATGCCGGAACTGATGTTGGCCGGCGACTGGCTCGGCAAAGCCGCCGCAGCTCTCCACAGCGCAGACGTGCCCCGCGCCATGGCGGAAGCAAGAGCGCTGCTGGCGAGCGCTACCGGGGAGACGCCGTCATTTCTGTTCGCCCATCCAGAGCGCACTTTGGCACCCACAGAGCAGGTCCAAGCCGATGCAATCCTCATGCAACGCATCAGTGGTGCACCGCTCGGGCGTATTTTGGGCGTCAAAGAATTCTGGAGCCTGCCGTTCCTACTCTCCGATGAGACGCTAGAGCCGCGCCCGGATACAGAAACCATCGTCCAGGCAGCGCTCGACCATGCGCCGTCTGCTCAGCCATCGGTGTTGGACCTTGGGACCGGCACCGGCTGCATTTTGCTTGCCGTCCTGCATGATCTGCCCGCTGCGACGGGTGTCGGCGTAGATTGCAGTGTTGGTGCCCTTAAAACAGCCCGCGCGAACGCAGAGGCTCTCAGCCTGCAGGACCGGGCCGCGTTCATGGCTGGTGATTGGGGGCGGGCGCTTAAACCCGGCGCGGCTGACCTCATAGTCTCCAACCCGCCATATGTCGCGACTAAGCATGGCCCGGCACCAGATTTTGCGACCGCGGCCTATGATCCAGAATTGGCGCTTTATGCCGGTGCAGACGGCCTCAATGCCTATCGCACCATCCTGCCAGACCTACCGCGACTGCTGGCACCAGGCGGCGTAGCGGTGCTTGAAATCGGCATTCACCAGATGCCACAGGTCCGTGCGCTCGGCGAGCAGGCGGGGCTGGAATGGGTCGAAGCGCGCCCTGACCTTGCCGGCATTCCGCGCGCAGTGATTTTTCATCAGCGGCCTCAGAAATAAAGGCCTTGGCAACGCCTAGGTTTTAGGCTTACTTACATACGTGCTGGTCAAAGCATACATGCTTCCGGCGCAGTCGATCCGTTGCACAGAATTGATGCCTTCGCCGCTTCAGGCTTTTGTCTGCGGTAGCAAAGCTGATGTCAGTGCGCGTTTGCGACTATCCCCGCCAACCATTGCGGAAATTCAACATGAATCAGCGTCGTTCCCGTGGTCGGAACAATAACGGCAATAATAATTCTGGTGGCAATCGCGGCGGGCGCCCTAGCCCACGCAACCAGTCGTTCGACAGCAATGGCCCAGAAGGCCGGGTGCGCGGTTCCGCAACCCAGGTGCTGGAGCGGTACCTCGCCCAAGCGCGGGATGCACAGACCGCTGGCGATGGCGTCCTGGCTGAAAACCTGTTTCAGCATGCCGAACATTATTACCGCGTATTGAGCGCCCATACCGCCCAGGCTGAACAGCAACAGCGTGAACGGGCACAATACGAAGAGCGCCGCGGCAACCGCAACCAAGGCGAGGGCGAAAACACCGAGGCCAGCGATCGTGAGCAGGGCCGCGAGCAGGGCCGTGAGCAAGGCAGAGACCAAGCTAGGGATCAAGGTCGCGACCAGGGGCGTGATCAGGCACGGGGGCAAGGCCGTGATCAAAATCGCGATAATACCCGTGACGACCAAAGGCGGGATGAGCCAAGACGTGATGAGCAGAGCCGGGATGAGCAAAGTAGGGCACCACGTCGCCCAGAACCCATCGCAGCCGAAAGTGCTGAGGACAACGCTGCCGCCGAGTCGCCAAGCGTGACTGCCGAAGTTCAGGCAGCGCCAGAACCGCAGCAGACAGCGGAAGCGCCAGCAGTGGAGGCGGCAGAAGCACCGCCGCCAGCGCCACGCCGTCGCCGTGCGCCACGGGCGAAACCCGCACCGGCAGAGCCCGCTGAAACCGCACAGGCCGACAACGGCATTGATGCTGCTTTCTTGAAAGCAGAACCCAAACCACGCCGACGCCGCAAGCCTGCAGCCGAAGTAGACGCAGCAGATTGACGCATAACCCGCTGAAGACGGCAGAATCTCGGGCCAAAACCCTTGACTGTTATGGCTTTGAGCCGTATACACCGCCGCTTCTGAGTTCCACTGACATGCACCGTGAGACGTTAAATGGCCAACAGCAAACAAGCTGAAAAACGCATTCGCCAAACCAGCCGGCAAACGGCTGTCAATCGTATGCGGGTCAGCCGCTACCGCACCTACGTGAAAAAGGTCGAGTCGGCGCTTGAAGCGGGCGACAAGTCCAACGCGCAGACAGCGCTAAAAGAAGCGCAGCCGATCATGCACGGTGCGGTCACCAAGGGCATCATGCATCGTAACACGGTGAATCGTAAGCTTTCCCGTTTGGCTAAGCGCGTTAACGCAATGGCATAGTCGCCAGTTCCAAATTGCGACTTTTAAACGCCGGGGTTCGCTCCGGCGTTTTTGCGTTTGGATTAAGCCCACGAGGTTTTTCCACAGAATAAGGGACTTGGCGCGAGTCCCAACACGGCAATCAGAGTCAAGCTTAGAATTTGTCTGAATCGCGATTCTATTCGTTGCAGCCGCCCATCATCCTAGCTAGTCTGATCATGCATTGGGTCATGCCAATGCAATAAAAACGAAGAAACGATACGGACGACTGGGATTAAAACAACACGGTTACCCGCTAGGTGGAGTTTGCTTGAAGCATTCGTCCTGCCCACTTGAGTAACAATATTGTTTCCTAAAGTACCGGTATAAAATAATTTGCTAATGACCTGTGTTATTAGCAAAAATGCCAATGGTGGCAGTAAATTCGGGGGCGATTTTACTATGACTAAGGCTTATGCTGGCGATTTGACGCCAGCGCAGGCATGGGAATTGTTAGGCCAGGATGGCCAGGCGGTTCTCGTCGACGTGCGCACACAAGCAGAATGGCAATTTGTTGGATTACCTGACGCCAGCAGTCACGGACGTGACGCTGCACTTATCGCCTGGCAGGTTTATCCTGATATGAGTATCAACCCAGAGTTTATAGAAACACTCGCCGAAGCTGCGCCAGATAAGGCTGCGCCGGTTATGTTTCTGTGCCGGTCAGGCGTCCGCTCCCAGGCAGCGGCCAGTGCCGCTACGGCAGCAGGCTATTCTAAAGCCTACAATATTTCGGAAGGCTTCGAAGGCAATCCAAATGCCGATCAACAACGTGGCAAAGTAGGCGGCTGGAAGGTCGCTGGCCTGCCCTGGCGGCAGGGATAACGGCAATGGCAAGTCTTGAAGAACGCAGAAATGCCGAATGGGCCCGGATTCGTGGCCGCCTCCGCGCTGATTTTGGCGACGGCGTGTTCCGCAGCTGGCTCCGCCCGCTGACCCTCACCGCCGTTGACGATGCCTCGGTCACCATGAGCGTGCCGACCCGATTCGTCCGCGACCGTGTGAACACCCTCTATGGTGATCGCTTGCGTGAGCTGTGGCGCGCGGAAGACGACGCGATCACGGGCATTGATATCGATGTTTCGCCCGAAACGGCTGGCCGCAAGCCAAGCCTGATCGCAGCCCCACCGCCGGAGCCGTCTGAAGCCGACGACTCGGCAGAAGCGCTGACGGACGATAGCTGGTCGGATGGTGTCGCATCACCACTGGACCCGCGCCTATCCTTTGACACCTTCGTCGTCGGCAAACCGAATGAGTTCGCATTCGCGGCCTGCAAACGAGCGGCAGAAACAGAAAAACCTGCGTTCAATCCGCTATTTCTCTATGGTGGCGTTGGGCTCGGCAAGACCCATCTCATGCATGCAACAGCGCTTGAGATGCGCCGCAAGTTTCCTGAGAAACGCATCCTGTTCCTCACGGCTGAAAAGTTCCTTTATCAGTTCATCCGCGCCCTGCGCGCCCGGGAAACGGTGGCATTCAAAGAGCTATTCCGCTCTGTCGATGTGCTAATGGTAGATGACGTTCAGTTCCTGTGTGGCCGCGACGCGACCCAGGAAGAGTTCTTCCACACATTCAACGCGCTGGTTGACCAGGGTGCGCAGGTGATTATTTCGGCGGATAAATCCCCGAATGATCTGGACGGCCTTGAGGAACGGGTCAAATCCCGCCTTGGCTGGGGCCTGGTGGCGGAAATGAACCCCACCAATTATGAACTCCGCCTATCAATTCTACAGGCGAAGGCTGAGGCGATTAACTTTGACGTTAGTCAGAAGGTCCTGGAATTCGTCGCTCAGCGAATCACCTCTAATGTGCGTGAGCTTGAAGGCGCACTGACCCGCCTGGCGGCCCATGCTCAATTGGTTGGCCGTGAGATCACGGTCGAGTCGGCGAACGATGCGCTGCATGATCTACTCCGCGCTAATGAGCGTCGGGTGACGATTGAAGACATTCAGAAAACCGTCGCTGAGCACTTCAACATCAAGCTGGCAGATATGAGTTCCCCACGCCGCGCCCGGGCCGTTGCCCGTCCGCGCCAGGTGGCGATGTATCTGTCAAAACATCTGACCTCGCGCTCCCTGCCCGAAATTGGCCGAAAGTTCGGCGGGCGGGACCACACGACCGTGATGCATGCGATTCGCAAGATCGACGAGCTAACGGCGGATGATCAGACCCTGGCTGAAGATGTCCGCCTACTCCGCCGCGGCTTAGAATCCTAGAAGGCCTCGTGAATCCCATAAATTGGATCACGCTGCCAATTTCAGAATGTCCACCACTTGATCCGCGCTCGTAATCGGGCGCGGATTGGTGTGCGTCCAACGATCATGCATTGAAAGCTCAGCAACGCGCTCGAACTGATCCGGCGTGACGCCAACAGCACTTAAGCTGCGCGGCATGCCCAGGCCTTCAATGAATTCATGCAGTACATCTGCAGCGTCCCGGCCCGGCGCGCCCATGGCGATGGACACCAAGTTCTGCCGATTCCCATGATCCGCCGGTCTATTCCAGCGCATGACAGCCGGCAGCGTCACACAGGACGTATGCCCATGGGCCACGCCAAATGATCCGCCAAGAATATGCCCGATGGCATGGCTGGCACCCTTTGGCACCCCGGCCTGGGTGCTGGCCATAGAAAGCCACGCGCCCATCTGGCAATCCATTCTTGCCGCCAGATCGCCCGCATCCCGCATGACCCGAGGCAGTGCTTCAGTGAGGAGTGCGAGACCATACAGAGATTGCGCATCTGAAAAAGCGTTCGCAGATCGCGAACAGATCGCCTCAACACAGTGGTCAACGGCGCGCACCCCGGTGGACAGCCACAGCCAATCCGGCGTCGCCAGTGTCAAAGCCGGGTCCAGGATAACTTCGGACGGTGCGCAACCAAGTGAGCGGATCGCCTGTTTCACGCCAATGCGCGGATCGGTAACACCCGCGAGCGGATTATATTCACCGGCAGAAAGTGTGGTGGGGCAACAGACCATTGGGATGTTGGGGCTCCGGTATTCCGGCGAACTGGTCGTGCCGTCCGCCGCCGTCTGCATGATGTAGGGGTCGAAATCCGGCATGTCCCTCAAGTTATGCTCAAGTGCCAGGGTGACGGCCTTCGCGGCGTCCGTAATAGACCCACCGCCAACAGTGGCGACCATGTCCGCCCCCGCTTCCCTGGCACCGTACGCCGCCTCCAGCACGGCATCCCGTGGGGTGTGGGAGGGCATGCCGGAATATAGGCCGGCATAGCGCTGACCAAGGCCCTCCTTTATTGCTGCAATCTCCGGCCCCCGCTCGACGAGGCTTTGGCTGGCCATAATGAAGACACGGTTGGCGCTTGCGCGTTCCGCCGCCGCCGGTAACGCCGCCGCAGCGGCTTCGCCGTATGTCACCTTCGCCAGCCGTGAGAATGTAATGGCACCTGAATGCATCGGGTCCGTCCTTCAGAAATTCATGGAGCCGCATCTTCAACTGCCCAGCCATAGCGGGCAAGCGCCAGAATGGTCTATGCTTTTTTGAATTGATCCTGTCGGAGACCGATTATGCGCTATGGCTTTTACCTACCAACCCGCGGCCCACTCGCGAACCGGAGCGACCTTTCCGCGATTCTCGACACAGCCGAGAAACTTGGGTTTGCGTCCACCATGGTGGCCGATCACATCATCCTGCCGACCAAAATCGACTCCGCATATCCCTACACCGTCAAAGGTAATTTCTTGAGCCAAGGCGAGTGTTTTGAGCAGCTAGCGTTGATGTCCTTCGTCGCCGCCCGTACGGAAACCATGCGCATTGTCTCCAGCGTCATGATCGTCCCGCACCGAAATCCCGTCTTCAACGCGAAGTCGCTGGCAACCATCGATGTGCTGTCCGAAGGCCGGGTGACGGTTGGCATCGGCGTTGGCTGGATGGAGGAAGAATTTAAGGCGCTGGGCACAGCCCCCTTCAAAGACAGAGGCCGCGTCACGGACGAATATGTTGATATCTTCCGCAAGCTTTGGACCGGCAAGCCTGTCTCCTACCAGGGCGAACATTACAGTTTTGAGGAAGTAATCTGTGAGCCAGTTCCAATCCAACAGCCCGGCCCGCCGATCTGGATTGGCGGCCATTCAAACCCTGCCCTCCGCCGTGTCGCGAAACTGGGCGACGGCTGGCACCCCGTTGGTGCCACCGCCGCATCACCACTGCCGCCGGCCGAAATGCGGGAGAAGCTGGACAAGATCAAAGGCATGATGGATGCCAATGGCCGTGATTTCTCCAAACTGGAAATCAGCTATAAGGCTCCGTTCTATGATGGCGGCGTTCCACCAGAGGGCGAAGAGCGCCGCTTGTTCACAGGCGGCCGGGATGCGGCACTTTCAGACATCGCTGAATTCGAAGCGCTTGGCGTTGATGAACTCGTTTTCGACTTCCGCGCAGATACGGTTTCACAAGCGCTCGACCGCATGCAGCAATTCGGTGAGGACATCATCAACGCTTAAGGTCAAAGCCCGCCAGCCAGTGGATGTTTCTCCAGCACGAGCGCTTTCAAGCGTTCATCAAGGACGTGGGTATAGATTTCGGTCGTTGATAGATCAGCATGGCCAAGCAGTTCCTGGACGGTGCGGATATCTGCCCCGTTCGCCAGTAGATGTGTGGCGAATGCGTGGCGGAGGACATGGGGTGAAACCCTTGCTGGATCAATGCCAGCCTTGACCGCAAGGTCATCCAGCATTTGCCCAATCCGGCGGCGGGACAAACGCCCCTCTTTGCCAGTAGAGGGAAACAGCCAGCGGCTATCCTTCACCTTAGGCGCAAAGCTTGCCCGGTCCGGCGCGTAAGCATTGAGCGCGCGCACAGCCGCACCTCCCAAAGGCACAAGCCTGTCCTTACCGCCCTTGCCGGTGACGATCAGCGCGCCCTCTGCCCGCAGCGCCGTTGCGGGCAAAGCCGCCAGTTCGGAAACGCGTAAGCCCGTCGCATACAGCATCTCGACAATTGCCAGCAGGCGGCGGCCATGGCGGTCATCTGCCTGATTGGCGGCATCCAGCAAGGCTTCAACCTCAGCCTCCGTCAGATGTTTCGGCAGGGCACGGCCTGGCTTTGGGCCATCTATTGCAGCGGTCGGGTCATCGTTACGAAGGCCCTCATTCAGCAAAAACTGAAAGTACTGGCGCAATGCTGAAAGCCGCCGCGCTGATGTCGCCCGGCTAAGGCCACTTCCTGCAAGCCCCGCCAAATAGCGGTTCAGGCCATCAGGACGGCCCGCATCCAACGGCGTTGGTGCCAGGCTTGCTGCAGCATCCACCAGATCACGCCGGTATGCGGCGAGGGTGTTTTGGGCCGCCCCCCGCTCTGCCGCCAGCATCTCTAGAAAAGCGTCGAGATGGGGAACGGTCAAAGATCGCCCTCGACTGCCGCCTCCAGCGCCAGAAAGCGTGCGTCTTCATAGAGCCCAACCGTCGAAAGCGCTTGTGCTGCTTCAGCCAGTCGGTGCGCCCGGTTGCCAACAGTATCGACCTCAACCAGATGCAGCGCCCGCAACACCGTTTCGCCAATGCGCTTATCCGCCGAGGCCGTCTGCAATGGCAGCAAGCCTAGAACTGAGGAGTCGCTGCCAGTTGCATAAGCCTGTGCGGCACCTGCGAGAGAGAGCGGTACGGGCAAACCGACAGCACGACGAAGCTTGGCCATTAACGCAGCTTTCGCCTGAGCAGACGCTGCATCCTGCCCATTGACCGCTGCGATCCAAAGCACGGCGCGTGGACCATCGAACGGTCGTACGTCCTGGCCTTCCGCCAGACTAATCAGTGCAGCCAGGCGGGCAGCGGCATTCAACGCACCCGGCACTTTTCCCGCACCATCTAACGAACGCAGCCAGTTCATGGCCACTTTAGGCTCCCCTGCCGTGAGCAGGCCGCGCCCAATGCGAAGCGCAATATCTGGCCCGCTGGCAAGCGCCAGCAGGTCACGCAACATTGGATGGACCAGTTCCGCCGCCGCACTGTATCCACCGTCAGATTGTCCCGCGAGCAACAGGCGTGCCAAGGCGATCGTCTTATCCGGCCCGTCATTCGCAGCTGCAGCCGCCGCATAGTGCCGTGCGACGCTGCCGCCTGGCGCTTTGCCACCAAGGGCGAAAAACAGCTGGCGGGATTGCTCATAATCAGCAGCACCAGCACGCAGCGCCCGCCATGCCGCTTCCATACGAATGGTTGGTGAGGCGGACGGGTCCGCCGCAATCATCTGTTCTTTGGCGACCTGCAGCCGAGCAATTTCGGCAGGCATCGCATCCAATGGCGGCAAGGCTGGCGGCGGTACGCTGAGCGCCCGCATCATCGATAAATGCAACGGCGACGGTACCTTCAAGGCAGCGACTGCACGGCCTGGCGCGCTGACGGCACCGGTCATCATATCCAGAAGCTCAAAGAATGCTGGATCGTTCGGGTCCTGCTCAGCCAACAGGCCTGCGCCCAATTCCGCCCGTGCCGTATCGCCCGAAAGTGCCTCGCAGACGGTCAGCATTTTCGCGAAGATCAATGCACCACTGGTCGCGGCCCGGCCGCGTGCAACGGCGCATGCACCCGCATTATCACGGGCGAGCAGGCTGGCGTTCAGCAGCAATACATCCGCCGCCTCACTGCGGCTGGATTTTGGAATGCCGGCGAGCAAGCGGGACGCAAGGTCCGCCTGACCAATTGCCAGCAGCGCTTCTGCGCGGGTTTCAGCAAACCCTGGAGCCGTCTTAGCCCCTTGCGGTGGTTTAGCGGCGACGGCCAATGTGCGGCGCGCCAAATCGGCCAAGGTCGCCGACTGAAGACGCGCCGGCAGGCCTGCGATCAGTCGCGCCATGTCCGCACGGTCCGCCCCACGCCACAAGTTGGCGGCTAAATCAGCGTCAGATGGATCAATCGCCCCCGCTGCTGCCGGATCAAACCCACCATCAAGCTGCAGCGTGCGCACAATGCCGCTTTGCGCTGATGCATGGGCGCTCACCCCGGCGGCGAAGGTCAGAACCAGAAGAAATTTAGTCAGGAAAACGCGCATTGGGCAGCACCTTTTCAACCGTCGACCTGGGCGCTGGGATATCCCAGTACGCCAAGAATATGGCCCCACCAACGGAGACGACTACAAGCGCCGCCGCCAAAAATCCGAAAAACCGACCGATCACTTACCTGCTCCCTTAAACGCCCCTTGGCGCTTCTCTTAACCGCAATCCCGGAACCTCTGCTATAACGCGGCCAAACCATGGCGATTCGATGACCGTATGTCGAGGCAAACATCACCGGTCGCCCGAATTTGGATGAGAGTTTGAACCGTTTAACCCGAACTGTAGCGCTCGTCGGCATGATGGGCGCTGGTAAAAGTACGATTGGTCGCAGACTGGCCACCCGGGTCGGTGCCCGATTCGTGGACGCTGACGAAGAAATCGAACGCGCCGCCGGTCGCACCATCCCAGAAATCTTCGCCACATATGGTGAGGAAGAATTCCGGGATGGCGAGCGCAAGGTGATCGCACGCCTATTGGAGGACGAGCCCCATGTTCTGGCCATGGGCGGGGGCGCTTTCGTCAATGATGAAACGCGCGCAGCGACGAAGGCATCTGCAGCGTCTATCTGGCTGAAGACGGATCTTGAAACGCTCTACCGCCGCGTTCTCCGTCGGGCCAATCGCCCGATGCTGTTCGTGGAGGACCCGAAGGCGGAATTAGAGAAACTTTTGGCCGCCCGCACACCTTCCTACAGCGAGGCTGACATCATCATTGAAAGTGGCGAATGGTCTCCCGATTTAACAGCTGAGCAGGTTGAGGATGCCCTCATCGCCCATGGCGCCGCGCACCAAGCCAATGACGACGAGTATGATTTCCAAGCGGAGCGCCGCACGTGAGCCCAGAGATTCATGAGCCAATCCATGACTGACACCCTGATCGTCCCCGTAGCGCTGGGCGACCGCAGCTATGAGATCGCCATTGGCCAGGGCTTACTGGCGGAAGCGGGCCAGCGCATCCGCGCCGTCAACCCACAGAACCGCCTGATCGTGATCGCCGATGCTGCGGTGGCCAAAATCCATGGCGCTAAACTCAATGCCAGCCTGGATGCAGCCGGGTTCCGCACCGATGTAATCGACGTGCCAGCGGGTGAGGCCAGCAAAGGCTTTCAGACGTTCTCTGGCGTGCTGGAGAAGGCTCTGGCGCTGGGCATTGATCGGCGGACGACCATTGTTGCACTTGGTGGCGGGGTGATCGGTGATCTGGCCGGGTTCGCCGCGTCGGTCCTGCTGCGCGGGCTGGATTTCATCCAAATCCCAACATCACTCTTGGCACAGGTCGATAGCTCCGTCGGCGGGAAAACGGCGATCAATGCTGCGGCCGGCAAGAACCTGATCGGCGCATTTCATCAGCCGAAGCTGGTGCTGGCTGATCTGGATGTGCTGGACAGCCTGACCCGCCGGGAACTGCTGGCAGGCTACGCAGAAGTTGTGAAATACGGCCTGATCGACCGCCCGGACTTCTTCGATTGGCTGAACAAAAATGGCCAGGCCGCACTGGCGGGCGATAAAGCACTGATGGCCTATGCGGTCGCCGAATGCTGCAGGTCTAAGGCTGAGGTTGTGGCGGCTGACGAACGCGAAGCCGGGCGCCGCGCGCTCCTGAACTTAGGCCACACCTTCGGCCATGCATTTGAAGCTGAAGCCGGGTATGACGGCGGACTGCTCCACGGTGAAGGTGTTGCCATCGGCATGGCACTGGCCTTCCGGCATTCGGTCAAGCTCGGCCTCTGCGACCCCGAAGTCGCCCGTGCTGTCGAAGAAAGTTTGGCGGCTTCCGGCCTACCAACCCGTCCTGATCTTTCCGGTAACCGTCCCATCCCAACCGTGGATGACCTGCTTGGCCGGATGCAAAAGGATAAGAAGGCACTTGATGGCAAGCTGACGCTCATTTTGGCGCGTGGCATTGGCAAGTCTTTTGTGGCGGCGGATGCTGATGCAAGTCTCGTCCGCGAAACCTTGGCAGAGGCGTTGACCCCCTGATGGAAGATTTCTTTCTGGATGTTGACCTGGAAATCTGGCTGACGATCGGTGCTGTCTTGGCGCTGATTGCGTTATCCGCATTTTTCTCTGGCTCGGAGACCGCGCTGACGGCGGTTTCTCGGCCCCGCATGCATCACCTGGCGCGCAAGGGCAATGCGCGGGCAGGCGTTGTCCGCCGGTTGAGCGACCGGAAGGAAGATCTGCTGGGCGCACTGCTGCTTGGCAATAATATGGTCAATATCCTGGCAGCGTCATTGGCGACGAGCCTTGCGATCAAGCTCTTCGGCGAAGCCGGCGTTGTATACGCGACTGGGGTGATGACGCTGCTTGTCTTGGTCTTCGCAGAAGTGCTGCCAAAGACATTCGCGATCAACCATCCAGACAAATCCGCACTCGCCGTGGCACCTGTCGTGCGGTTGGTGGTGGCTGTGTTCTCACCGATCGCGAAGGCCGTTCAGAAGGTCGTGCGGGCAGTGCTGTATCTGCTTGGCGACAAGCCCAATGCCGCACTCCGCCGCGAAACGTTGGATGAAGAACGCGAAGAGGCTCTCCGCGGCGCAATCGAGCTACACCACGGCACAGACGCGGAGACCGAGTCCGAGCGTAAAATGCTGAAAAGCATCCTGGAGCTGGCAGACCTTGAGGTTGAGGAGGTGATGACCCACCGCCGCAACGTCGTCATGGTGGATGGCGACAGGCCATCTGAAGAAATCGTCGCCGAAGTGCTGGCAAGCCCCTACACCCGCATCCCAATCATGCGGGACACCCAAGAAAACATCGTCGGCGTTCTCCATGCAAAAGCGCTGCTGCGTGCGGTCCATGCCGCCGGTGGGGACGCCAGCCACTTAGATCTACAAGAGATCGCATCCCCTGCATGGTTTGTGCCCGAATCAACAACGCTGCTGGATCAGCTTCAGGCATTCCGGCGCCGCCGGGAGCATTTCGCGCTGGTTGTGGATGAATACGGCGTCTTCATGGGCGTCGTTTCGCTTGAAGATATTCTGGAAGAAATCGTCGGCGACATCGCTGATGAACATGACCTGCCACTCGCCGGTGTGCGCATGCAGCCGGACGGCAGCTACGTGGCACCCGGCGTGACCGCTATCCGCGACTTGAACCGGGAGCTGGATTGGGACTTGCCAGACGACGACGCAACCACCGTCGGCGGACTGATCATGCATGAGGCACGCTTGCTGCCAGATGCTGGGCAAACCTTCGAATTCTACGGCTACCGGTTCCGCATATTGCGACGGGTCCGCAACCAGATCGCACAAATCCGCATTACACCACCATCCCGCCGCCGGGGCGGCCAGGGATCAGGGGACGACTAAGTTTCATGAGCACATCATATGACGCCCTCGCCGCCCGCTTCGCCCGTGCAAACCGCGTCGATGAGGCGTCAGGATGGCTTCATTGGGACCAGAGCGTCACCATGCCGCCCGGCGGTGCCAGTGCCCGCGCCGAACAGCTCGCAGCACTGGCTGAAATCTCCCACGAGCTGATTGCGTCCGACATCACTGGCGATCTGTTGGCCAAAGCAGAAGCTGAAGGTGCCAGTTCTGCAGAAGACCCGTGGCGGGCTGCAAACTTCCGGGAAATGCAGCGCAATTACCTTATGACGACGGCTATACCGGCAGACTTGGTCGGCGCCCTTTCTCGCGCAAAGAACCTGTCTGAGACGGCGTGGCGCGTTGCCCGCCCAGCGAGCGATTTTGCACTGGCGCTGCCAGCTTTTACGGAACTGGTGAAACTGGTGCGCGAGGAAGCAAGCGCACTCGGCGAAGCGCTTGGCCTCTCCCCCTATAACGCCCTGCTTGAGCAGTATGATCCGGGCCGTCGTATTGCGGATATTGAACCGGTCTTCGATGATCTTCGTGCGTTCCTTGGCGATACAATCCCCGAGATTGTTGAACGCCAGAAAACTTGGGGTGACGGTCGCGCCATCAAAGCGCCCGTCGCGGCGCAGCGTGAGGCAGCACAGGGCCTGCTGAAATCCATCGGTTTTGACTTCGATCATGGCCGCCTGGACGACAGCCTGCATCCATTCTCCACCGGCACACCGGATGATGCCCGCATCACGGCCCGTTGGAACCCTGATGACGCGTTGACCGGCATGATGGCCGTCCTACACGAAGCTGGTCACGCCGCCTATACACGGGGTCAGCCCGGTGATTGGCGCGGTCAGCCCGTTGGCGGTGACGCTGGAATGGCTGTGCATGAAAGCCAATCGCTGAGCTATGAAATGCAGGCCGGACGCACCGCCGCCATGTCGCACTATCTGGCCAAGCTATTGTCTGATGCCGCAAGCACCGACATCACCGGCGAGGCCGTATCCCAGGCGTTGCTGAAAGTCTCACCAGGCTATATCCGCGTGGATGCTGACGAGGCAACATATCCGCTGCATGTCATTCTCCGCTTTGAGTTAGAGCAGGCGCTGATCAGCGGCGAGCTTGCCCCAGCAGACCTGCCCGCCGCATGGAACCAGCGCGTCGTCGAAAGCTTAGCGCTTGATCCGCCGGATGACCGCAATGGCTGCCTGCAAGATATCCACTGGTATGATGGCGCGTTCGGCTATTTCCCAACCTATACGCTGGGTGCTATGGCGGCGGCGCAATTGTTCCAAGCAGCGTCCGACAGCATTGGTACGGATGATCTGCATGGCGCGCTTGAAAAAGGCGATTATGCGCTACTAACAGCTTGGATGCGGGACAATGTCCACAGTCAGGGCCGCATCTATCCATCCAGCAATGACCTGCTGCAGGCAGCGACCGGCGCGCCCTTGAGCAGCAACGCCTTCAAGGCCCATATCAAAGCGCGATACCTAAGTTAGGGGGCGGTATTCAGCCCTTTGCATCAAAGGTGCCGCCATTAGAGACCATTCCCCAATGGTGCCAAGCCCAATGGTCTAATACCTTCGCCCACAAGGAGTTAGGCCTAAATCGCGATACATCTAAGACCGTTCGAAGGGCGGACATCCTGTCGGCCTAATCACAATTCGCGAGGTCTTGAGCGATGTTGCTTCCCGTCGCCTTTTTTAGCCTGATGGCATCCCTAATGATCATCACAAATGTACCCGTATTGGCAAATAGCATGCCCGGCTTAACCGGTCTTGCCGCCGTCGTCGCCGTCATTATCACTTTGACCGCCATGATGCTTTGGCGCCCGGAAGATATGCCGGATTAAGTCCCGTTTAGCGATTGGCGCCCGGCACCCAGAGCACATCATTGGCACCGTCGTCATTGGCATGGCGTGCCATCTGGAAGAGCAGGTCAGAGAGGCGGTTCAAATATTTGATCGCCGGGGGACTGACCGGTTCTTCCGCTGCCAACCGCGTCGCCTCACGCTCTGCACGCCGGGTTAGGGCGCGGGCCATATGTAGATGCGCGCCAGCAGGCGTCCCGCCCGGCAGTACGAATGAGTTGAGCGGCGCCAGGTTTGCGTTAAGCCCGTCAATTTCCTGTTCAAGCCGATCAACCTGGGCATCCACGACCCTCAAGCCACTTGGCTGGTCTTCGCCTTCCTTTGGCGGTGTCGCCAAATCCGCACCGACATCAAACAGATCGTTCTGAATGCGCGCCAACATGGCGTCTAGCGCACCATCAGTGTGCAGGCGCGCAACGCCAATCGCGCTCATGGCTTCATCAACGGCACCGTAAGCTGCCACCCTGAAATCATGCTTTGGCCGACGCTCGCCGGACGCCAGAGAGGTCAACCCCCCATCACCGCCGCGGGTATAGATTTTCGTTAAACGCACCATGTCGCAAAGCTCCAGCTGAATGACTTCTGCTTGGGAGATATGCCGCTTTAGGGCGTAGGTAAACCGTGCTCTAGATTAAAGCATCCGCATTCGAGCGGAGGGATGGGTTGTTCGTCACGTAGGTGATGTAGGGCAGCTTGCCAACGCGGCGATAAACCAACCACAGCCCATAAAGCGCCGTCACCATCGCAGCCAGGAAATAGCCATAACCATAGAATGGGAACCCGGCGGCGCTTGAGCCAATGGCACCGATGACGTTTGTGCCAAGGAACACAGCCTGCAGGCGCATGTTGTCGTAACGCAGATCAAAGTAGCAGAGCAGAATCGTCGCCACGACGATCAGCATATGAAACGCCGCACCCAGAATGCCGAAGCGCAGCATGCCGACCTGCCGGAAATCCATATCCAGCATTTCCACCAGTGTGGGCACCGCAAGCAGTGCGGTCACTGTTACAGCCGCTTGCAGAACCACAAGGTTCCGAAGCCCGCCAAACAGCGTTTCCATCAAGTTCCTATGGGCGCGGGTGATTTCTGGCAGTGTCGCGTGATCGGCGATGTCATCGTAGAAGCGGCGGTAACGTTCGAAGAAACCGGTCTCCACATGCAAGGTAAACGCGGCCAGTGCTGGAATCATGGTCAAATATGCCGCGAACATCGCCCCGTCATAATGGGAATAAAATGGCAGGTTGATGGCGCTCTGCGCTTCTGGTGCCGCCCACCACATGATCCATTTGTCCGACCATCCGCCAAGATTATGCAGCGCGCCAACGACCAGATACGGCCAGAGCGGTCGCAGACGCTTGCCCAGATTCTGCACGTTGCGCACGTCAGATGGATATTCCGCCAAGATCCGCCCCAGCAAAGCAAAGGCGATTGCGCCAAGGCCAATATTGAAGCCCCACAACAAGCCTGATGTCTGGTACATGCCGCCAAGCCAGAGCGCCATGACGAAGGCCATTATCATGCCGACGGCAAAGGCGATGGTGATCGTCCAATAATCCTTCAGCGCGGTGATGAACGTGGCCCCGGCCCATACCGCCGCTACAAGCCCAAAATTCACCACAGCAGCGACAGAGGCGCTTGGTGATAGGTCTGCAATCAAGAAGAACAGGGGTGCAGCCACCAATAGGGACGCGCCAAGCGACACCGCATATAGCGCCACAATCAGGCTGGAGGCCTCGCCCATCCGCCGGGCGAAGATCATATCCGCCATCATCCGGGAGGCGACCATTGTCGGCCCGCCTGTCAAACAAAGCGTGATGCAGAACGTGTAGATCAGCACAGTTCGGAACGCGAGCGCATGGCTTGGATCAACCACACCCTCCGTCAGATAAGCCACGCCTGCGAGCGCTAGGATCGTCATCAGCCAAGGGCCGCTGGTGATCACTGTCGCGTGCAAATAGGCCTGGGCTGCACCACCCAAGTCAGACCGGTCCGCCAATCGGCGGAGTGCGAACCCTACACGCGCCATTAGGCCGCCTCCTCAATCTGTGGGCGCTGGGCAGGGGCATCGCTGGTGGTTTGAACCGTCCCCAAATCTGGCGCGCGCGCAGCATTCCAATAGAGTTCGTTATAGACCGCCAGAATATCTGGCTTGTCATAGCTGGCCTTAACCCGCTGCTGCATGGCCTTGCCCATAGCAGTGCGCCGGGCTGGGTCCGCAAGGATAGCGCCAAGTGCATTGGCCGTCGCTTCTGGATCTGCGCCTGCGGTCACTGCACCGCCTGCCCCGAACGGCGGGTCTTCTGAGGCTTGCCCAAAAATGAGCTCACGGCAGCAGCCCACATCTGTCGTCACCGATGGCACGCCAGCGGCACCCGCTTCAAGCACCACCAAGGGCTGGGCCTCGGATAGAGACGTCAGCGCGATTGCATCCAATTGGCCTAGATAATCATCCAGCTTAACTGAGCCTGTGAATTGCACCGTGTCCGAAACGCCTAAGTGAGCAGCCAATGTCCGACATTCCTTGGCATAGACCGGGTCTTCTTCATCTGGCCCCATCACATAAGCCACCAGGTCCGGGAAGCGCTGCTTCAGGACTGCGGCAGCGCGGATATAGGTTTTGACGTCCTTGATCGGCACGACCCGGCCAATCAGCGCAATCTGCGGCGGGCGCGCCGCCTGATCCCGTTCAATTCGGCTGAACCGCCCATAATCGACGCCGTTCGGGATCACGCGAAGAGCGGATTCGGGCGCGCCATCACGGCGCTGCATGATCTGGTTGCCGGTATAGAGCGTCACAATCGGGTCAATCGCCTGATACGCAACGCGGGCATAGCTGCGGAATGCGTCAATCCAGAATTCCCGCAAGTCCCGCTTTGCGCGCTTCAGGCTGAACCCGGTCGGCGCACGTTCATGCAGCCAGTCCGCCATGGCGATTTCAATACGGCGTTCATTGGTGTAGATGCCGTGCTCGGTCAAAATGGCGGGGCAGTTGGTTTCAATCCGAGCGCGGGCCGCAAGCAGGCCAGCATAGCCAGTTGAAATCGTGTGATAGGCGCGCGCTTGATGAAACTGGCCAGAACGTGCCGCGCGCAGCAGCACTTCTGGAGGTCAGCCCCTCAACGATCTATCGCAAGCTCACCCGCTGGGGCATTGATATAGACGCTGCACTCGCGGGCTAGGCGACGAAAGTGCTAGGCGCTGTTTAGTGCGCCCGCAGAGATGGATCAGCATAATCTGGCGCGCGGCGCTCTAGCGCCTCAAATGTCATCTGTGCAATTGCATCAAGTTCCACGATATATCGCCCAGCGTCATCAAATGCCTGATCCCTGACCGCAAAAAACAACCCTCGGGCATGGTGCGCTAAACCTGTTGCGCCGAAGGCATCACAGGAATGGGCAAGCGCGGAAGATTCACTTTGCAGGCGGTCTAAATCGCCAGCGCGCGCGGCCTCGCGGATGTCCAAGATGCGGCCCCGACAATCCCGAACCATTGCATACATAAGTGCGCCCATCCGCTGTGGCGGGGTCGCACGGGCCAGGTTCTCCAGGAAGCTTATGTCCAGCACCGCGCCTGCGGTCTGTTCAGCCAGAATGCTTCGACGGTTACGACGCATCGTGAAAACGCCGCGGGCAAGCACCATTGCAAACAGGATCGCCGTCAGTCCAACGCACATGACTGCGATCATCCCCAAACCAAATGCTTCCTGCCAAGGGGGAACCGGCAATGCCGGCATGCCCTCTACCAGGGTGCGCGAAGCCGTTTGAAACATCGTCTACTCCTGCCGGACGCTCTAGCGCGCCGCACCGCCATTTCGATACGGCCATAAGCATCCCGTAAAAAGCCTACAAATGTCCGAACAAGCCTGTTGGTAACCGCTCGTCAAACATACGCGGTCACTCTCTCGCCAGGGCCGTCATCCGACCGCCCTGGATTTCGGTGAGGACGACATGGCGAAATACTTGGTGACAGGGGGGTGCGGGTTCATCGGCTCCCATCTGGCGGACGGGCTAATCGCGGCTGGGCACAGCGTGCGCATTCTGGATGATCTCTCCACAGGACAACTGGCGAACGCGCCAGACGCCGCCCAATTAATGATCGGCGATGCAGCTGATCCGGTCGTCGCACTCCGCTCCATGGATGGAATGGACGGTTGTTTCCACTTGGCAGCCGTCGCCTCTGTCGAGCGCGCCAATATGGAATGGCTGGCGACGCACCGGGTGAACCAGTCCGCCACCATCGCCATTCTGGACGCTGCAAAGGCAACTGGGCCGATCCCGGTGGTCTACGCATCCTCCGCCGCTGTCTATGGCGACAACCCCAACACTCCCTTGAAAGAGGACGCCACGACCCATCCACTCAACGCCTATGGTGCCGACAAGCTTGGCTGTGAACTGCATGCACGCGTGGCGGGCGGCGTCCATGGCGTGCCGACGATGGGGCTTCGGTTTTTCAATGTTTACGGCCCACGCCAAGACCCGAAGTCACCCTATTCCGGTGTTATCTCAATCCTCTGCGACCGGATCAGTGCTGGCAAACCAATCACGATCTTCGGCGACGGCGGCCAGGAGCGGGACTTTGTCTACGTGGCAGACGTGGTTCGGCGCTTGATAAAGGCAATGAAGCGCGCGGACGTCTCCGCCCCGGTCTACAATGTATGCACCGGTCAACCGACAGATATCCTGGGCCTTGCAAACACAATAGGCGCTGTGTTCGATACACAGCCTGAAATCAATTTCGGCCCACCGCGCGCCGGTGACATTCGTCGCTCAATCGGTGACCCCGATGCATCTACCGCCGCACTCGGAGCGCTTAAGCTAACGCCATTGAACTTCGGTTTGGGCTACACCGTTGGCCCCAGAATTCGCGCGGCGTAATCGCAATGCGCAAATTGCGCGGCACGATTCCCAGGCTGCAATGCAAAATGCAAAGCTGATTGCAATTTGCAAAGCGTTTTGCGAGGAATTCTGGCATGGCGCTAAAAGTAAACGGCAGAATTCCGCCGTTTTATAGGGCGTAAAACCTCGGAACCGCCCGGAATCTATGGGCTTGCGCATTTGCGTCACCCTGGCTTGGCGCCATTGGCATAACCCTTGCTCCTTCTGGCTTGAACCAACGTTCTGCCAAAGGAGCCGGTGACTATGCTGAACCATACACCGATCAATTCCGAAGCTACCGCCAACGCCAAACCCGCTTCTATTGCGGACACCGGCGCAGGCCGCGTCACTGTCATCGGCGGCGACGCACTCTTTCGTCACGGCCTTGAGCAGATGCTCACGGATTTCGACCTTTCTGTGATCCATGAAGGCGATGAGCCCCTGGATCTCGCTATCGTCGTTGCAGACGGCCTTTCACCAGAAGCACTGGCCCGGGTCGCCCACGAAATGCGCCGCTCTGGCGCACAATATGTGGCCGGCGTTCTAACCAGCCCAAGCGCTGGCGATCTTTCGACCGCCCTCCGCGCTGGCTTGGACGGCCTGCTGTCCCACAGCATGTCACCGGAAGCGCTTCGCCGCTCCATTGAGCTGGTGCTGCTGGGTGAGAACGTGTTCCCGACCCGTGTTGCGGAAGCCGCATCCAACATTCATGACGAAGACGATCTGGCTGACTCTCTTGGCCTTAGCGTCCGCGATATGACGATGCTGCGCCTCCTGGCGCAGGGCCTTTCTAACCGGGCGATCTCTCAGCAGCAGAAGCTGCCAGAATCGACCGTTAAATCCCAAGTGCGTCAGGCTTTGGCGCGCATCGGGGCGGGCAACCGCACCCAAGCCGCGCTCTGGGCGATTGAGCATGGTCTTGATGAGGCGCCGCATGCAACCGGCGATGCGACCGCTTGAGTCGCCCGAGCCCTAGCGCGGCACGCGCCAACAAGCCCCAAACAATAGACAAATCCACGAAGTTGGAGATTATTATGCTTAGCAACACCGACAGCCGTTCAACTAACAACAATAACAAAGGCGCACACGAAGTCGGCGCTGCAGTCACTGCCGCAGGTATGGAAAAATCTGGCGTTCTGCTGGTCGGCGGCGACATGCTCTTCCGCGAAGGCCTGAAGCGCCTCCTGCAGACCGCACCGTTCACTCTGGAAGGCGAGTCTGAAAAGATCGCAGACCTGGAAGCCGCCAAGGCTGCCAATGTTGACCCAGACATCATTGTCGTGATCGACGCCCCGGCTGATCCGAAGGCTGAATGGGTGGGACAAATCAAAGCAATGTGGCGCCACGCCCGCATCGTCACACTGTCCAACGGTGCAGACGAAGCCATGCTAACGGCAGCCCTGCGTGCTGGCGTCGATGGTTGCCTGTTCAAGGACATGTCCCCAGTGGCATTGGTCCAGGCGATTAATCTGGTCGCACTGGGTGAGAACGTTGCCCCGCTCCGGATGGCGCGCTCCCTGGCTGAAGGCGGCCGTGGCCGTGCAGCGACCGTTGGCGAAGCCCGCCTCACGCCGCGTGAGAAAGACATCCTCTATGGTCTGCTCGCGGGTCACTCAAACAAGGTCATCGCCAACAATCTCGGCACGACCGATATGACGGTGAAGGCGCAACTCCGCCATCTCCTCCGGAAGATTGGTGCCACGAACCGCACACAAGCCGCCCTCTGGGCGCGTGAAAACGGTATCGATCGTGACATCGATGAGATGTCTGGCGACTTCAAGTCTCACTAAGCGGTGCCGATCGATTAACTGAGCATGGCCCCGGGATATAGTGCGTCCCGGGGCTTTGTATTTCTAGGAATGTAAGCGTCCAAAAAGCAAAACGGCCCAGCAAGCTGAACCATGCTGGGCCGTCCTGTTTATCAGCAGGTGCGCCCAAGTGGGCATCACCTTAAGAGCCGCGCCGGGCGGCCCTTGCGGACCGCCCGTGGCCTACCTGGCCTACGCATCTACCTGTAGCTCCGGAGACACCGGCATCTGCCTGACCGCCCGTGTCTCCATGGGCTGGACAATGCCGTATTTGGATCACTCCAAACAATGAATCCGGGGTGATGCATCAGACCTAAGCCATTGGACGCATAGAACCCGTACCGGGCTTAGCACCCAAGTTGCGCGGCCTTTAGTTTACTGTTTCGCCTTCAATTGCAGGCGCTTCAGCGGTACCGCCAGCGATCTCGATGCGGCGGGCCTTCTTCGCTTCAGGCACACGGCGTTCAAGGTCTACGTGCAGCAAACCATGCTCGAGCTTCGCGCCGACCACCTCAACGTGGTCCGCCAAGCGCCAGACGCGCCGGAACCCGCGGGATGCGATGCCGCGGTGCAGATAGGCGCGTTCGCCTTCTTTCTGCTCAGCCAGAGCGCCAGCGATTGTCAGCTGATCTTCCTTGACCTCAATCGAGAGATCGCTGTCGCCAAAGCCTGCAACTGCAAGCGTGATGCGGTAGGCGTCGTCGCCAGCTTTTTCAATATTGTAGGGCGGATAGCCGCCTTCGTCCGGGCGTTCCATGTTCTCGAACATGTTGACGATGCGGTCAAAGCCGACGGCGCCACGGTAAAGGGGGGCAAAATCTAGAGTACGCATGAGTGACATCCTCCTTGGAAGCGATGTTTAGGGTCAATCTATCGCCCGCTCGCATGAGCCGGACGCGTCGCCAGGACCCCCTTATGGGCTGCCCTGGCTGACAGACATGAAATAGGAAACCGAAAATCTGGTTTCAAGGGCATTTTTCGACAGTTGACGTACAGGGCGCACCGCTGCACCTTGAGCGCCTGCCGGCTGGGGCGTCGCGGTTCGCAAAACGCGGATTCGAGACTGAGAAGCACCCACCGAACCTGATCTGGATTATGCCAGCGTAGGGAGAACGGCTTTATGAGAAAGCTGACTTTATGGACGGCCTGTGTGTTGAGCGCAGGTTTTTTAACCGGTTTCACCGCATCCGCGGAGCCTGTCACCGTGCCAGTTCTGGCACCAATAACCGGATTTCTGGCGCTTGAGGGCGGCGCCCAGCGCAACGGCGCGCTGCTGGCCGCTGATCATGCTGGCGACGGCATTATCAAAGCCGATGTCCAGGATACGACAACCGCACCCGCCGTCGCTGTCAGCGCTTTCCGACGTGCGCTCCGGGATGGGCTGCCGCCTGCAATGCTGGGGCCGATCCTTGGCTCACAGATGCTGGCGCTGTTACCGCTGGCGGATGCTGAGGGCCTACCGATCTTGACGATCTCTGGTACGGCAAAGCTGACCGCTATGGGCAGCCCGAACATCTTCCGCTTCTTCCCGGGCGACGTTGTGGTAAAGGCCGCGCATGCCCGCTATGCCGTTGAAGACTTGGGAATAAAAGCACCTGCGATCATTTATCAAACAACAGCTTATGGCCAGAGTGGCCGCGCTGAATTGGTCGCGAATTTGAAAAAGCTGGGTGTAACCCCCGTCTATGAAGAAGGTGTGCCGCCCTCTGCCAAAGACCTGACGTCTGCGCTCGCCAAGGCCCGTGCTGCTGGTGCTGATGGCCTGCTGCTGCACTTGCATGGCGGCCCGACGGCCCTCGCCGTCCGGCAAGCGTTTGAGCTTGGCATGGACCTGCCCATTGTTGCGGGCTCAGCGATGCATCAACCAACGACAGCCGCATTGCTGGATCCGGCCATGCTGAAGGGTGTGTGCGCTGAATCCGGCTCTGCTCCGGCAGCGGAAACTGACGGTCCCGGCAAGACCTTCGCTGACGCCTACCGTGCCCGCTTCAACCAAGAACCAGATGCCTTCGCGCTGGCCGAATATGACGCCATGGGCATGTTGGCAGCGGCCTTGAAATCTGGTGCCAAAAACCCGGCTGATGTGCGAAAAGCCTTGGCCGAGATGCGCTATCCGGGTGTGGCTATGACCTATCGCACCAATGGACGCGGCGACATGGCCCATGATGCTGTAATCGTGTGCTATGACGGCGACAGCCATCGCGCCCGGATCGCCAAACGGTACCAAGCGCTCGATGGCGTCCAATAGCGCCATATCCCTTGGACGCGCTATCCCTACAACTGCTGTTCAACGGCTTGGCGCTTGGCGCTGGATATGGCTTGCTGGCACTTGGCTTCGCGTTGGCGCTTCGGTCTGCTGGGGCGATCAACTTCGCCCATGGTGATGTCGCCGTCGCCGCTGCCTATGTGGCCGTGGCAGGCGGTGCGCTTGGCCTTGGCGGACCGGCTGCGGCGGGCCTGGCGATAGCGGCGGGCGCTCTGCTGGGCCTAAGCGTCGCGGGCCTCAGCTGGGCACCGCTTCGCAAACGGCCGATTGAAGCCACCTTCATCGCCGCCATCGCCATTGGCATCGTCCTGCAGAACGCCCTGACAGCCAGCTTCGGCGGCGCACCGCAAGCGCCAGCACAGGTCGCGAGCGGCGGGGTGCATATGAGCGCAGTCTTTATGAGCTGGCAAGCGCTGATCAGCCTGGCCGCTGCCGCCATTGCCTTCATTGCCGTATGGGCCGTGCTAGCGAAAAGCCAGACGGGCCGCCGGATGCGCGCTGCCGCAGAAGACCCAGAGATCGCCGCCGCCCATGGCATCCCGGTTATGCGATTGGCGATTTTGGCCTTCGCCGTCGCTGGTGCACTCGCCGGGCTTGCTGGCGTGCTGCTTGCCGCACAGCATTACGCAACGCCGGGCGCAGGTGCGGACTACATCCTGAAAGCCTATGTCGCCGCCACTGCCGCCGGGTGGGGCCGCATCTTACCCACCGCCGCCGCCGCCATCGCCATCGCGCTGTTCGAGACCATTGGTGCCGCCCTGGTCAGCCATGCCGTCGCCGAGGCATTGCTGTATGCAGGCTTCGTCGCCCTGCTCGCATTCCGGCCCCAAGGTCTTGGCGGTGAGGCCAAAGGCAAGCGGGCATGAGCGGTTATAGCCTGCACCTTTTAGCGCTTGCCGGCGCACTGGCGGCTGGGGCGATTGGCTGGCAGATCGTATTCGGGCTGGCAGGCGCGCTTTCGCTCGCTGCGGGGATGGCGATGGGGCTAGGTGCCTATGCGCTGACTGTCCTGCCGCTTTCCGGCTGGCCATTCGGCTTAGCGCTAGCGGCAGCGGCGCTAGGGCCAGCACTGATTTTCGCTGCACTGACAGGCGTTATCCGCCGCCTCGAAAGCCATTATTTCGCCTTGGCGACACTGGCGCTTGCAGAAATCGCCGTGATTATCGCCACCAATTGGGAAAGCGTGACCGGGGGTGCCAATGGTTTGCTGATGACGCCCGCCCCCGCTTGGCTGAACAGCGCTGAAGCCCGCGCAGGCTTGGCCTGGGCGGCGGCGGCGGCGGCGGCGGGTGCCTTTTACGGCTTCCAACGATATTTCGGTCGAGAGCAATTGACCCTGCTGCGAACGGAACCCCTGGCCGCCCGCGCATTTGGCATTCACGCTGGCCCCATCCGCGTGGCGGCAATGGCCGTTGGCGCGCTCGCAGGCGGCCTTGGTGGTGCTGCCCATGGGTTCACCGTCGGCTTGGTTTCGCCCGATGTGCTGGCGTTCAAGACCATGGCGGCGATCCTGGCGGTGGTGATTATCGGCGGTCGCCGCAGCCCGCCTGCCGCTATGCTCATGGCACTGCTGGTTACCTGGACGCCTGAATGGCTGCGATTTCTGGAACAAACCTATCTGATCGCCTATGGCGCACTGCTGCTGTTAGCGATTTGGCTGGCACCCGAAGGCCTAGCGGCGCTACTTGCCAAAGCCACGAAAGCGCTCAGGCCCGCCCGGCACCTAGATCCGCCGCCGCCGATGCGGTTGACACCTGCCAATGAAGGCGGGCTCTCCGCCGCTGGACTGACGCGGCGCTTTGGCGGCGTGACTGCAGTATCTGATGTCGATCTGACGCTGAAGCCCGGTCAGATCACTGGGCTGATCGGGCCAAACGGAGCGGGCAAATCAACGCTCCTGAACTTGGTGACCGGGCTGGATCAACCGTCAACGGGGACTATTCAGTTGACCGGCCAGTTGAACGGCAGGATCGGACGCACATTCCAAACACCTGCTTTGGCGCTAGACCTTTCAGCGCTGGAAAACGTGCGGGCTGTCGGCGCACCAACCCAACATGCCTGGGCGGCGCTGCATGCAGTTGGCCTGACGGCGGATGCCGGAACACCTGCCAGCCAACTCCCCCAGGGTGCGCAGCGGTTCTTAGAAATCGCCCGCGCACTGGCGGCCCGCCCTGGTGTTTTGCTGCTGGATGAACCTGCCGCTGGGCTCACAGCCGATGAGCGCCAGCGCCTCGCCCAAATCCTGCGTGACGCCGCTGACGCTGGTGCTGCCGTTTTGGTCGTGGAGCATGACGTGCCGTTTCTGGCAGCCCTGGCAGATTGGATGGTCTGCATGAGCGAGGGTCGCGTCATCGCATCGGGTAAACCAGATGCCGTAACCAGCGCCCCCGCAGTCATTACAGCCTATTTAGGCACGCCGCTGGCTGATGGTGCAGCCTCATGACCAAGGATTTACTCAACATCCAAAGTGCCCGCATTGGTGCGGTGGATACAGCCCTGCTCGGTCCGCTCGACCTGACGCTGGCGGCGGGTGAGGCTCTTGCCTTATTCGGCCCCAATGGTGCCGGAAAATCCACGTTACTGCGCGCTATCATGGGCTTAAAGGCGCTGGATGCCGGCGAAATCATCTTCGATGGCGAGCCCGTCAAAGGCGGTGATCCTGGCAGAATGGCACGGGCGGGTGCTGGATATGTGCCGGAGGGTCGCCGCGTGTTTCCAGGCCTCACGGCAAGGGAAAACATGCTGGCAGCCTCCGATGATCCTCGGGCCATGCGCCAAGCGCGGCTCGAGGAAATGCTGGCACTGTTCCCACCGCTCACGGGGCGCTTGAAGTCAGAAGCATGGCGGCTTTCAGGCGGGGAACAGCAGATGCTCGCCATCGCCCGTGCGCTGATGCGACGGCCAAAATTATTGCTACTGGATGAGCCATCACTTGGCCTGGCGCCCAACACTGCATCAGGCCTGTTTGAAGCGCTTGGCGCAGTCCGCCAATCCGGCGTCGCCATCCTGATCGCAGAGCAAAATGCAGCCGCTGCAAGCCGCCTTGCCAGCCGGGCGGCAGTGCTTGTAGGCGGCAAGATTGTTGCTGAGGGCCTAGCCCCAGAAATCGCTGAGCCAAGTTCCTTGGCTTTGGCCTATCTGCGTTAGCAATTTCGAAAGCAATCCCACCGCACTCTACCCTGGAACAAGAGCTAGGGTTTGGAGCTACGACTGATGGATACGACGAATCTGACTGACCTTCCCGATATCGCGGAAGCCCAAATTTCCGAAGATAACCGCCGTGTCGCTCGTCGGCTGCCGGTGGATTCCCTGGCTATCATCAATTCCAACCAACGCTCGCGCACGACACGGCTGGTTAACATTTCAGCTGGCGGCGCACTGGTTGGGCCTTTGTTAGGCATTGACGTTGGCGACCGCGCCACGCTGGACCTGCCAGGATACGGCCCGATCACAGGCTGGGTTGCCCGTATGACGGATGATAATTACACCGCGATCTGCTTCTCCCCCGATCCTGATTTTCATCAGCTGTGTGAAGAGCAGGGCGATGAGTTGCTAGAAACCATCCGCGGTGCCCAAATGGCCTTCCGCAACCCGTTCACCGCCAAGAATGAGATGACGCTTTAGCGCCTCACCCCATCACAAGACCGCCATCGACATAGAGCGTCTGTCCGGTCATAAACCGCGCCCAGTCTGACGCCAAAAATAGCACGGGCCCGACGATATCCTCCGGCCCTGCAATGCGCCGGAGCGGCGTTTGGGCGATGATCGCATCCTTCACGGATTCCTTCGTCGCCGCACTTGCTGCCGTTGGATAGACCAGTCCGGGTGCCACCGTATTCACGCGCACCCCCATCGGCCCCAATTCCGCCGCGAGATTACGACTGAACCCGATCAGCGCCGCCTTCGCCGTCGTGTATTCATGGTACGGGACGATTGGACGGGCAACTAAATCCGTCGCGATATTGACGATAGACCCCTCTGCACGGGCCAACATTGACGGAAGCACAGCTTGCGCCAGGCTGTAGGCAGACTTCACAGCACCCTCAAATTGCGCCTGATAATCGGCCCAATCCAACTCCCAGTGCAGCTTTCGCCGCTCCGGATCGAAGCGGTAGGGCCGGAATGCATTATTCACCAGCACATCGACCTTGCCGAACGCATCCACCGCCTGCTCGACCAAGCTGAACGCTTGCGCGCGTTCCGTCACATCCGCTTGGACGGCGACGGCGTCCCCGCCTGCTGCTTCACAGGCCGCAACACTGGCCGCTGCCGCGTCTGCGTTCGCCAGGTAATTGACGGTAACCGCCGCCCCTTCTGCAGCAAAGGCCCGGGCAATGGCAGCACCAATGCCCCGGCTAGCGCCAGTTACGAGGACAGATTTCCCGGCGAAATCCAACGGATTATTCCGGGATCAGGTCTGTTTTGATGACAGCGCTCATATCCAGGTCCGCCTTAATCAATCCCAGGCCCTTGAATGTTTCAGCGCCCTTCTGCAACAGGTCAATATCGAAATGACCAAGACCTTTGGCACGGGTCGTGTCTGATTGTGCGGAGATATTGCGGATTTTGATGATCTCCAAGTTCACGGCCTCATTCCGGCCATTAATGGTGCGCGAGATGGCGATTTTGGCAGCCGCTGCCGGTTCCGCAATCATCCATGCGGCACTATCGCGATAGGCTGCCAGGAAGCGCTTCAGCAGCGGTTTGTTGGCGGCATAATAGGCTTCTGTAACAACGAACATATCGCTTGGAATGTTCAGGCTATCGGCGACATTGATCACGTTCACTTCGCCCAGGCCTTTCAGCTTGCCCACATAAAGACCGGTATCTGTCGCCGCCGTAGCATCAACTTGGCCCTGAATCACCGGTGCGAAATTCAGCAGACCCGTCACTTTGATGGTCACGTCTGCTTCCGTCAGCCCAACCTGATGCAACAGCACCTGAAGGTTCTGACGGGTGCCGCTGGACAGGCTGTAGACGCCAATGGTCTTGCCCTTGAGGTCTTCCGGCTTCACGATCCCACGCCCCACCGGTGCGACGACGTTAAACACGTTCTGCGGGTAGATATTATAGATCGCGACCAGCTTTTCGCCCTTATCGAGCGCCTGATAGAACGAAGCCGGGTCCGTGAACGCAACATCCGCTGCACCCGCCAGCATGTTCCGAATGGCGGACCCGCCGCCAGCGCCCGGCACATATTTCATTTCAATATTGTGCGCCTTGAAGAAGCCTTTGTCGGGCTCTGCCAGAATATTGGTGATCTCGCTGATGGGCTTGCTCCACCCCGCAATCCGCACCGTATCCATGGATTGCGCGGAGGCTGTTCCAGCCGTCAGCACCAGCGCCATAGCGGCCGCCAAAGTTTTCAAGATCATGTCTCTTGCCCTTTCATCCAGCTGCTGAGCAGCCAACGTTCAAATAGAATTGTGAGTTGATAAAACAACATGCCCAAGGCCGTGATGACGACGAACAGCGCAAACATGAGCGTTGAATCCATCATGCCTTGGGCCGCGATAATGCTGGCGCCAAGCCCC
>Ga0181602_10000495_pt1 | contig 35926 bp, 34 predicted proteins | sample 041ome_14_FD_148640 | JGI IMG/M metagenome (GOLD analysis project Ga0181602, IMG submission 148640) | Coastal salt marsh microbial communities from the Groves Creek Marsh, Skidaway Island, Georgia - 041408US metaG (spades assembly) | ecosystem: Environmental > Aquatic > Marine > Intertidal zone...
TTATACTTATTACTCATAATGAAATTCATGCACGTCTGATAGCTGATCGATTTACTTTTTTAAGTTTGGGAGAAGTAATTGGTTCAGGATTGTCTGCAGACCTTGGTAATGAAGAGGTAAAAAGATTGATGGCAGGTGGTGCTAAAATTGGCGATCTAGCTAAAGAATTAGAGTTATAATTATTATAAATATTTTATACAAAACAAAAGTGTAACTTTTATGAAAGGAAAGATGAGAATATGAAAGTAAAATATTATGATTTAGAAAATAAAAGAGTATTTGTTACAGGGGGTGGATCAGGAATTGGTGCTTCAATTGTTGAACATTTTTGTGAACAAGGTTCAGAAGTTTACTTTATAGATATTAATGTATCAGAGTCTGAAAAATTAATTGAAGAGATAAAAAATAAAAAATATTCAATACCAACTTTTATTGAATGTGATTTGTTAAATATAAAACAACTTCAAAAAACTATTGCAGATATTATTGATCAGAAAGGTCCAATTGATATTTTAATTAATAATGCTGCTAATGATACAAGACATAAAATAGATGATGTCACAGAGGAATATTGGAATGAGAGAATAAACGTAAATTTAAGACATTATTTTTTCACAGTTCAATCAGTTAAAAAATCAATGATTGAAAACAAAGGTGGTGTAATTGTTAATATGGGATCCGCTTCTTGGATGGTCGGACAAGGTGGAATGGCTGCTTATACCGCTGCAAAATCTGGAGTAGTTGGTTTGACAAGATCCTTTGCTAGAGATTTAGGGGAATTTAATATTAGAGTTAACTCAGTAGTACCTGGGTGGGTTTTAACACAAAGACAAATTGATATGTGGTTAAACGAAGAATCTGAAAAAGATTTGATGAAAAACCAATGTTTAAAGGAGAAATTAATGCCACATGAACTTGCTCAAACTGTATTGTTTTTTTCATCAGAACAGTCTTCTGGTTGCACAAATCAATCTTACATCGTTGATAAAGGTTGGCTATAAGAGACTTTGTGAAAGTACAAAGTTCAACGATAGAAAACAAATATTTAAGAGTTAAATCAATTAATATTGGTGCTTGCTTGTATGAGGTTTATGACAAGCAAAAGAAAATAAATCTAATCTTAAATCTTGGTTCTACAAAAAATTATGGCAGTAAAAATTTTTATGTAGGGGCTACTTGTGGCCGGTACGCAGGCAGAATATCAAATTCAAGATTTAAGATTAAAAATAAAATCTATAAACTCGATGGTAATGAAGGAAAAAATACACTACATGGAGGAAAAATAGGATTTGATCGTTTGGAGTGGAAAATTCGTCTTCACTCAAAAACAAAAATTATCTATCAATTGTTATCAAAAAACCTTGACCAAGGTTTTCCAGGAGATTTGAATTCAGAGTGTACCTTTGAGCTTAAGAATAAAAGTTTATTTATCAAATACCAATATAAATCAAACCAATTAACGCATGTGAGTTTAACAAACCACAGTTACTGGAATTTGAATAAAAATAAGAAAGAAACAATTTTTAACCATGATTTAAAAATTAATTCTGAAAAATATCTTGAAGTAACCAATAAATTAATCCCAACAGGCAAAATTAAAAAAGTTAAAAACACTATTAATGATTTTAATCATTTCAAAAATATTGGAGAAAAAATAAATATTATTAAAAACAAAAAAATAAAAAGAGTATCTAATACAATCAATCAATTAGGATTTGATTTAACCTATTGTATTAAAAAAAATTCTAAAAATTATTTAGCTTCTTTAAAAAATAAAAAAACTAATATCCAATTAGATTTTTATTCAAATCTTCCAGGAGTACAACTATATACCAGTCAAGGTTTGCGTTATAAAGATAAACTTGCTCCTTACCAAGGAGTTTGTTTAGAAACACAACATTATCCAGATGCGCCTAATAATAAAAATTTTCCAAGTGCTTTAATTAAACCCAATAAACTTTATAAGTACTTTACAAAAATAAATATTTCATAAAATGAATAAAAAGATAAATATATCAATTGTAGGAACTGGGTTAATGGGGCTTCAGCATATCAAAGCTATTTCAAAATCAAAAAAAGCTAATCTCCATTCAATAGTAGATATTAGTAATACCGCTAAAAATTTATCAAAAAAATATAAAATTCCACTGTATTCAAATGTAAATGAACTTTTAAACTCAAAAAATTTAGATGCCGTAATTGTTGCGACTCCAAATCAATTACATGAAAAGCATACAGTTGGTTTTTTGAAGAAAAAAATTCCAGTGTTATTGGAAAAACCTATTTCAGATAACATTAATTCGGCTAAAAAAATTATTATTAGCGCTAATAAAAATAAAACTCCGTTATTAATAGGGTATCACAGAAGACATAATTCAATAGTATCAAAGGTAAAAGAGCTTATCGATAAAGGTAAATTAGGAAATATAGTTTCAGCAAACGTGTTGTGTTGGCTTTATAAACACAAAGCTTATTACAAAGAAAAATGGAGAATAAGTAAAGGGGGAGGGCCTTTAGGAATTAATCTTGTTCATGATATTGATATGATTTGTTACTTACTTGGTTCAATTAAATACGTTCAAGCGTTTACAACCAACAAAACGAGAAAATTTAAAGTAGAGGATACTGCAACAATTAGTTTGGTTTTTAATTCAGGCGCGCTTTGTACTTTAAATTTATCAGATACAATTGTTGCACCATGGAGTTATGAGTTAACTGCTGGAGAAAATCCTGCTTACCCTATAACCAATCAATCTGCATATATGATTGGTGGCACTAAGGGGTCAATACAATTTCCTAATTTAAAATATTGGTTTTATAAAAATGAACGAAGTTGGTGGAATAAAATTTTAGTTAATGAAGATAAAAACAAAAAAGATGATAGTACTTTAGTAAATCAAATTGACCATTTTGCAGACGTAGTTTTGAAAAAAGTTAAACCAAAAGTAAATGGGAATGATGGTTTAATCTCTCTTAAAATTTTTGCCGCAATAACTAAAAGTGCTAAATCAGGTAAAAAAATTAAACTTTAATTTTCTTTTTTTTTCCTTCGGTACGAATAAACAATATTCCAAATATAATTATTCCAATTACCCCATAAATTTTATTAATATCAAGTGGGACACCAAATATTATAAAATTAATTATCGTCGACCACACTAACTGAGAATACTGAAAGTTAGTTACAAACGATAAATTTGATAATTGAATTGCATATATCAGCATGAAGTGACTTATAAAACCAGCCAATCCTAATAAAATTAGAAGTAACCAATAGCTATTTTTTTCAAGCGGCACCCAATTTAAGGATACATAAATTGTAAAAATAATAGCCCCTGTAATTGCTGTATAAAATATTGAAGCAAAAGGATCATTATTTCCAGAAATTAATTTAGTAAAAAATTGATAAAGCGCCCAACACAATGGAGGTACAAGTGGAAAAATTAATTCAGGACTTAAAACTTTCATGCTTGGCCCAAGTGAGAATATGATACATCCAAAACTCATGACCATTAACAACAAACCTTTTAAGCTTAAAACATCTTTTAAAAAAATTGCTGATAACATTGCAACAATTAATGGTGCCGAAAAAAATACTACGTAAATATCAACTAAATCAAATCTTTGAAGAGAATTGAACATAAAAAAAGTAGCCGTAACCATTAATACAGATCTTAGTATCTGTATTTTAAAATTCTTTGTTAAATTAATTTTTGGTCTAAAAATAAAAAAATAAATTACCAAAGCTATAAAGTGAAAAAAAAATCTTCCCCATACTGCTTGGGTAATAGGCATTACTCCTCCCAAATACTTTGCTAAAGAATCCATACACACAAACATAAAAAAACCTGTGCCAGATAATAAAATTATCTTCACTAGGGGCGGTTTTTTGATATTTGTCATGGTATTAAAGTGTGTAAATATCTAAAAATATTTACATTACAACGCCAACTTGCCAAGGATTAAATTCTTCATCACCATAGCCGTTAATTTCACTTTTTGACTTATTTCCAGAGGCTGTATCTACTACTAGTTCAAATATTTTTTGACCAACTTCTTCTACTTTTTCTTTTCCTTCTGCAATTGTTCCGCAATTGATATCCATATCTTCTGACATTTTTTCATACATAGCTGAATTCGTTGATAGTTTTAAACTTGGTACTGGTTTGCATCCAAAACATGAACCTCTACCCGTAGTAAAGCAAATTACATTTGCTCCTGATGCTACTTGGCCAGTTACAGAAACAGGATCATAGCCTGGAGAGTCCATAAAATTAAAACCTTTATTTTTTAAAGGTTCAGCATATTGCAACACATCTTGAAGGGTGGAGTTTCCTCCTTTAGCAACAGCTCCTAAAGATTTTTCTAAAATTGTAGTCAAACCTCCTTTTTTATTTCCAGGCGCAGGATTGTTATCCATCGAACTATTATTTATTGAAGTGTAATGTTTCCACCACTCAATTCTCTTAATTAATTTATCTGCTGTTTCTTGTGAATTAGCTCTATTAATTAGCAAATGTTCTGCTCCATAAATTTCAGGAGTTTCAGATAAAATTGAACTTCCACCTTTTTTAACCAATAGATCAGCTGCAACTCCTAATGCAGGATTTGCTGTTATTCCTGAATATCCATCTGATCCACCACATTGCAAAGCAAGTGTTAGATTGCTAACTGGTAGCGAGGTTCTTTCAACATTATTTGCTTCTGTTAGTAAATTTTTAATTTGAGACAATACTTTTTCAACAATTTTTTTGGTTCCACCTTCATCTTGGATAGTTAAAAAATGAATTCTATTATGTTTTTTTAAAGACTCATCAAATAAACTTACTTGTGCACACTCACATCCTAAACCTATAACAAAAACATGTGAAAAATTTGGATGATTTTTAAATCCATCAATTGTTCTTTGAAAAATTTGCATACCTTCACTTACCGTGTTCATTCCACATCCTGTAGAGTGGGTAATTGGTACTATCCCATCAATATTTGGGTAATCTTCTAAAATTTTGGAGTATTTAATTCTTTCCACAATCATTTTGGTTACAGTTGCAGAGCAATTAACAGTACTTACTATTCCAATATAATTTCTAGTAGCCACATCGCCGTTATCTCTTAAAATCCCATTAAAAAAAGTATCTGCTTTTTCATTAATAATATTTTTTTTGTTAGTTACTTTGAAATCTCTTTTAAATTCTCTAAATTCTAGATTGTGTGAATGAACATGTTCCCCTGGCTTAATATCATTTAGTGCAAATCCAATTATTTGGTCGTATTTTATTATAGGATCCCCTTTATTTATTGATTTTAAACAAACTTTGTGGCCAAAGGGAATTGGATCAATAGTGCTAATATCATGACCTTCTATTTTAGTTTTTTCAGGAATAATAAATTGACTTACACCTACGTTGTCATTTTGGTTTAAAACTATTAGATTATTCATATTTTTATTATATAACTAAAATTCTAAACAAGTCATTACAAATTATTTATGCCAACAAAACGTAAAAAAAATTTAAGAAGTCAACAATGGTTTAACAACCCAAAAGATCCAGAAATGACTGCTCTTTATTTAGAGCGATATCTTAATTATGGATTAACACGAAAAGAATTACAATCAGGAAACCCTATAATTGGTATTGCTCAATCTGGAAGTGATCTTTCACCATGCAATAGACATTTTTTATCTTTAAGCAAAAGAATTAAAGATGGAATAAGAAGAGCTGGTGGAATTCCAATGGAGTTTCCAACCCATCCAATTCAAGAAACAGGAAAAAGACCCACTGCAATGTTAGATAGAAATCTATCTTACTTGTCGTTAGTTGAAGTTTTATATGGGTATCCAATCGATGGTGTAATCTTAACAACAGGTTGTGATAAAACTACTCCTGCAGCATTAATGGCTGCAGCAACTGTAAACTTACCTGCAATTGTTTTGTCAGGTGGACCAATGTTAGATGGAGTTTACAAAGGTAAGTTGGCTGGATCAGGTATGGTTGTTTGGGAAGCTAGAAAACTTTTAGCAAAAGGTGAAATTAATTATGATGAGTTTATGGATATGGTAGCATCTTCAGCACCAAGTGTTGGTCATTGTAATACAATGGGAACAGCTTCATCTATGAATTCAGTTGCAGAAGCATTGGGGATGTCTTTAACAGGATGTGCTGTGATACCAGCACCTTATAGAGAACGTGAACAGATTTCTTTTGAAACAGGAAAAAGAATTGTTGAAATGGTTCATGAAGATTTAACACCTTCAAAAATTATGACACGTAAAGCATTTGAAAATGCTGTTGTAGTTGCAAGTGCAATTGGTGGTTCAAGTAACTGCACTGCTCATTTAAGTGCAATAGCTAAACATATGGGAATTAAATTTGATTTATCTGATTGGCAAAAGTTAGGGCACAATATTCCTCTTTTAGTAAATTGCCAACCAGCAGGAGAATATTTGATGGAAAGCTTCTATAGAGCAGGAGGTGTGCCTGCAGTAATGAAAGAATTAATAAAAAATAAAAAAATTCACACCAATATTATGACAGTTACAGGAAAAACAGTTGGTCAAAATTTAAAAAGAAAAATAGATACAGATCCAAAGGTAATTAAAACTTTCAAAAATAGCCTTGAAGATAATGCTGGCTTTTTAATTATGAAGAGTAACTTTTTTTCATCTGCGATTATGAAAACATCAGTAATTAGTAAGGAATTTAGAGATAGATACCTTTCAGATCCCAAAAATAAAAATGTTTTTAATGGTAAAGCGGTAGTTTTTGAAGGACCAGAAGATTACCATAAAAGAATAAACGATAAAAAACTGAAGATTGATGAAAATTCAATTTTAATTATCAGAGGCTGTGGACCAGTAGGTTATCCTGGATCTGCAGAAGTAGTTAATATGCAGCCACCTGATCGGTTATTAAAAAAAGGGATTACACACTTACCAACTCTAGGAGACGGAAGACAAAGTGGTACCTCTGAAAGTCCATCAATTCTTCATGTTTCACCAGAGTCTGCGGTTGGGGGTGATTTAGGAATTGTAAAAACAGGTGATAAAATGAAAATTGATTTAAATAAAAGACGAGTGGATTTATTGATTTCTCAATCTGAGTTTAAGAAAAGAAGAAAAAATAAAAAAATATTTAAAGCAAATAATCAAACTCCATGGCAAGAAATTTTTAGAGATACAGTAGGTCAGCTTGAAGATGGAGCGTGTATTAATTCACGTGGAAGTTATTTAGATGTCTCTCATAAAAAAGGTCTTCCAAGAAATTCTCATTAAAATGAAACCTAAAATACTAGTTACAAGAAAATTATCGGATGGTGCAGAAGAGAAATTAAAAAAAAATTTTGATGTAACTCTTAATTTAAAAGATGAGCCAATTCCAAATAAAGAACTTGTTAAAATGGCTAATGAGTATGACGGATTTATTTCAACAGGGTTTGATAAAATTGGAGAAGATTTTTTTAAAGATTTAAATGGGAAATTAAAAATAATTGCTCAGGTTGGAGTAGGCTATGATAACATTTCAGTTAAATCTGCTGAAAGCAAAAAAATTAAAGTTACCAATACTCCAAATGTTCTAAATGAAGCTGTTGCTGAAACAACTATTCTTTTAATTTTAGCAGCCTCTAGAAGAATTGGCGAAGCGTATAATTTGGTAAGGTCTGGTGAATGGAAAAACCAAAAACCCGATTTAACTAAATTTATGATTGGAAATTCTGTAACAGGAAAAACACTTGGTATAATTGGTATGGGCCGAATTGGTAGAATGGCAGCAAAATGTGCAAAAGCATTTGGAATGAAAATAATTTATTATAATAGAAACAAACTTTCAGAAGAACTTGAAGATGGTGCAAAATATTTTTCAGATATAAATTCTATGATGCCAGAATGTGATTTTGTAAGTATTCACACCCCAGCTACCGCAGAGACAAAGCATATTTTAAATGCGACCACCATTGGATTACTACCAAAGCATGCTGTCGTTATTAACACTTCAAGAGGATCAACAATTGATGATGATGCATTGATAGATGCACTTCAAAACAATAAAATTTATGCTGCAGGTTTAGATGTGTTTAATAATGAACCTAACCTTGATGAAAGATATATGAAATTGGATAATTGTTTTGTCTTACCTCATGTTGGTAGTGCCACGCACGAAACTCGCTTAGCAATGAGCATGATGGCTGTAGATAATATTTGTAATTTCTTTGAAAATAAGCCACTTATTTCAGAAGTAGTCTAATACAACTAAAAGTTGTTTTTTTAGTTAATATATATAATTTCTATACATATTTTTTCTGTTTTATTTGAAATTAAAAATCATTTGTGATTAAGTTCGATTATTAAAAACATAAACGAGAGGAAGATAATGTTTAAACTAATAACAAAAACTATAGCTGCAGTAGCTATTGTTTCAGTTGCTTTATTTGGCTCTGCAAATGCAAAGACTTTAAAAATTGAAACACACTTTACTGCTAGCTCACCAAATGGTGAAGTTGCAGCTCAATTCGCTAAAAACGTTGAAGAGTTTTCTGGCGGAAGCTTAAAAATCGAAATGTTCTACTCATCATCAGTAACAGGTAAATCTGCTGAGGTATTTAACTCTGCTCAAACTGGAATTATTGACTGTGATATGACTGGTGCTGGTTACCAAACTGGTAAGAATGCAGCGTTCCAATTCGCAGGTGATGTAATGGGTGGATACGATAACCCATATCAACAATACGATTTCTTAAAGTTCCCAGGAGCTCAAGATGCTGTTGATGCACTTTATAATAAATATGGAATGACTTTAATTGGTTGGTGGATACCAGGACATGAGTCTCTAATATCTAGTAAGCCAATTCCAGATGTTGCTTCAATCAAAGACTTTAAATTTAGATCACCTCCAGGAATGGAAAGTATGATCTTTACTGCACTAGGTGCTAAGCCAATCGTTATGGACTTTGGTGAAGTTCCAACTGCTTTACAAACAGGTCTTATTGATGGTGCGGACTACTCATCTCTTGCAACTAACTATGCAGGTGGACACTATGAAAACAATAAGTATGCAACATACCCAGGTTTTCACTCTATGCCAGCTGACCACTTAGCTTGTAATACTAAAGTATGGAAAAAGCTAAAACCTCATGAAAGAGGAGCAATGAAAGCAGGAATAGAAATCGCTGGAAGAACTATCACTAGCTTAGTTGAAAGAAAAAACGCAGAAGCAGTTAAAGCTTTAAATGCTATGGGCGTTACTCTTCATGACTGGTCTAGAGAAGATAGACTTAAGTTCAGAAATGCTGCACTAGATGCTTGGCAGGAATGGAAAAAGAAATCTCCTGAAGCTGCTGCACTTATAGATATCCACACAGCTTACATGAAAGCTAACGGTATCTTATAATAAAAAGCACATAATAAAATCTTGAAGGGCCTGAAAAGGCCCTTCTTTTTAAAAAATTTTTAACCTATGCTTGATAAACAATTACAAGAACAAAATGAAAAAGTTGCAAGCAAGGATGATTTTCCAATAAATTGGATTGATAGAGTTTCTTTATTTTTAAGCCACACAATTAAATATTTAATCCCCATAATAGTACTCGTCATGATGTACGAAATATTTATGAGATACATAGTATTTAAACCAACTTTATGGGCTAATGAGCTATGTTTATGGTTAGCTGGAATTTGTTACCTGGTTGGAGGAATATACGCAACAAGGCTCAGAAGTCATATTAGAATAGTAATGTTATATGATTATGTTGGAAGACCCACACAGAGAATTTTTGATTTAATTAGCACTATAGTAATTGTTTTATTTGCAACTGCAGTAATTTATGGTGGTTGGGAAGATGCCCATAGATCATTTACTACTTGGGAAAGATTTGCAACTTACTGGGATCCACCAATTCCTGCAACCATGAAGCCATTAACACTTATATGTGTATTTCTTATAGCTGTTCAATCGGTAAATAATTTAATAATTGATTGGAAAAATCCAAAAGAAAAACAATACGACCCCTCTAAAGATTTAAAATAAAATGGAATTTGAAATAGGAACACTCTCTATAATACTTATTGTTGGATTATTAGCTCTTATATCTATTGGGGTTCCAATGGGTTTTGCCTCAGGTTTTATGGGTGCTGTACTTGTGTTCTTATATATTGGAGAACACGCTTTAGGTATTTTACTTTCAAGATATTATTCTCTTGTTGTAACTTATTCTTTCTTATCAGTTCCGCTCTTTATATTTATGGCCTCCTTGCTTGAACGCTCTAATATAGCAAGAGATCTTTATGATGCTTTAAATGCATGGTTAAGAAAAACTAGAGGCGGTGTTGGAGTTGTGACTGCAATCATGGCAACTATCATGGCTGCAATGAGTGGAATTATTGGTGGAGAAATAGTTTTATTAGGATTAATTGCTTTACCTCAGATGTTAAGATTAAAATATGATCAAGATATGTCTATTGGAATTATTTGTGCATCAGGTTCTTTAGGTACAATGATCCCGCCATCAATTGTTTTAATTATTTATGGATTAACTACCGAAACGTCAATTACGATGTTGTTTCAAGAAGCAATTGTACCAGGTTTAATGATTTCAAGTTTAATCATTATTTATATTCTTATACGAACAAGATTGCAGCCACATCTTGCACCATTAAGTGATGAACCGCCATTAACTTTAAAAGAAAAAATTTCATATCTACCAGGTCTTTTGCCTCCAATTGGGATTGTACTAATTGTATTAGGTTCAATTTATTCAGGAATAACAGGTATCACGGAAGCTGCTGGAATGGGTGTAGTAGCAACATTAATTATAATTTTTGCTAGAAAAGAATTAACAGTGTTTTTATTTAAAGATGCTCTTACAAGAACTTTTAAAGCATCGGGTACTATTTTAACTATTACTTTTGGTGCAACAGTTTTAGCTGGAGCTTATTCACTTGCAGGTGGTCCAAAATATGTTGCAGAAACAATATTGGCTTATGATTTAAAGCCAATGTATTTAATTTTTATGATGCAATTAATGTTCTTAGTAATGGGGGCGTTTATGGATTGGGTTGGAATAGTATTGTTAGCGATGCCAGTATTTTTACCAATAGTTTTAGCACTAGGATTTGATCCAATTTGGTTTGGAATATTATTTTGTGTGAACATGCAGGTATCATTTTTAAGTCCACCGTTTGGTCCAGCCGCCTTTTACTTAAAGTCAGTTGCTCCTCCTCATATCTCGTTAACAGATATCTTTAGAGGATTTGCACCATTTATAGTAATTCAATTAATTGTGTTAGCATGTGTTATGTTTTTTCCAGAAATAATGACACAAAACTTCCACGAATTTGTTCCAAAAAAATAAATGAGTAAAAAAATTGGTTTTATTGGCATAGGCTTGATGGGTCTGCCGATGGCAAAAAATATATTAAAATCAGGTTTTGATTTAAAAGCATTTAATAGATCTCAAAACAAAGCTGAACCTTTAAAGGAATTTGGTGCAGAAATTTCAACCTCAATTGATGATGTGGTTAAAGACAGTGATGTTGTAATTACCATGTTAACGGATGATGGAGCAATTAATGATGTAATGGAAAGTTCTAATTTTTTAGAACATTTAAAATCAGGAGCTACTGTTATTGATATGAGCTCAGTTAAACCAACCACAGCAACTAAGCATGGAAATAGTTTAAAATCTAAAAATATTAATTATTTAGATGCACCTGTTTCAGGTGGAACAATTGGAGCCGAAGAAGGGTCACTAGCAATAATGGTCGGTGGGGAGCAAAATGTTTTTGATGAAGTTAATGATGTTTTAAAAACTATGGGTAATCCGACATTAGTTGGACCAGTGGGAAGTGGACAAGTCTCTAAACTAGCAAATCAAATAATAGTTGGTTTAACTATTGGAGCAGTAGCGGAGGCAGTAACACTTTGTGAAAAAGCAGGAGCAAACCCAAATAAAATGATCAAAGCTTTATCTGGTGGTTGGGCAGATAGTAAAATACTTCAAACACATGGAAAAAGAATGATTGATAAAGATTTTACTCCTAAAGGTAAAACATCAGTTCATTTAAAAGATATGAATAATATTTTAGAGTGTGCAAATAGTTTTAATACACATTTACCTATTTCAAATTTAGTGAAAGAAATGTATAAAACTCTTGTTGAAAATGGACATGGAGATACAGATCACAGTTCTCTTTATAAAGAAATTGAAAGGATAAACAAAAAATGAGCGGAAGATTAGAAGGTAAAAAAATTGTAGTAACAGCAGCAGGTCAAGGAATTGGTAAAGCAACTGCAATTGCATTTCATAATGAAGGTGCAAACGTTATAGCAACAGATTTAAATGATAAAACTTTAGCTGATTTAAATAAAGAGTATCCTGATATTACAGTTCAAACGCTAGATTCAACAGACAACAATGCGATTTTAGAATTTGTAAAAACTTTAGATAGAGTAGATGCATTATTTAATGCAGTTGGATTTGTTCATCATGGAAGTATTCTTGAATGTGAAGATAAGGATTGGAATTTTTCTTTTGATGTAAATGTCAAATCTATGTACCAAATGTGCAAAGCAATTTTGCCATTAATGGTCAAACAAAATGGTGGAAGTATAATCAATGTTTCATCATGCGCTTCAAGTTTAAAAGGATTTCCAAATAGATTTGTCTATGGAACTACCAAAGGAGCAGTTATTGGTTTAACTAAATCCATTGCAGCAGACTTTGTAAAACAAAATATCAGATGTAATTCAATTGCACCTGGAACAGTATTTTCACCTTCATGGCAAGACAGAGTTAATCAAAGCCCAGATCCAGTTCAAGCTAAAAAAGATTTTATCGCAAGACAGCCTATGGGAAGATTAGGAACAGCAGAAGAGATTGCTGCTGTAGCTGTATATTTAGCAGGAGATGATGCAACATTTACCACAGGAACAACAATTTCTGTTGACGGTGGAATTTCAATTTAATTAAATAAAAGAGGAAAAATATGAAGTTATTAAGAGTAGGACAAAAAGGAAGTGAAAAGCCAGCAGCTTTAGATAAAGAAGGCAAGATTAGAGATATTAGTTCACATATTGGAGATTTAAATCCTGATCATGTGAATTTTGAAACTATATCAAAATTACAAAATGTAGATTTATCTTCATTACCAGAATTATCTTCAAGTGAGAGAATTGGATCATGTGTAACAAAACCAGGCAAGTTTGTAGCAATTGGATTAAATTATTCTGATCATGCTGCTGAAACTGGTGCAGAAGTACCTTCAGAACCTATCATGTTTATGAAAGCTACCAGTTCTATATCAGGCCCCAATGACGATGTTGAAATCGTATCTGGGTCTAAAAAATTAGATTGGGAAGTTGAACTTGGGATTGTAATAGGAAAAGAAGCAAAACATATTTCAGAAGATAAAGCTCAAGATCATATTTTAGGATATTGTCTAGTTAATGATGTTAGTGAAAGAGAATGGCAAATTGAAAAAATGGGTCAATGGGTTAAAGGAAAATCACATGACACTTATGGACCAATTGGACCATATCTTGTTACAAAAGATGAAATAGCTGACATAAATAATCTAAAAATGAGTTTAGATGTTAATGGCAATAGAATGCAAACTGGTAACACAAGTACAATGATATTTAATGTAAATGTAATTGTGTCCTATGTAAGCAAATTTATGTCTTTACAACCTGGTGATATAATTACTACTGGAACACCTCCTGGTGTTGGTATGGGAATGAAACCTCAGCAATTTTTAAAAGCAGGGGATACAATGAAATTATCAATAGAAAACTTAGGTGAGCAAAACTCGAAAGTAGTTGCTTTATAATCAATTGTGAAAATAACTTCTATTAAAAGTCATGTACTTAGATATGAGTTAGATAAAGAGTTAGGATATTCACAACAATATTATAAATTTAGAACCGCTCATCTCGTAGAAGTTCAAACTGATGAGGGGATTACAGGCTGGGGAGAGTGTTTTGGACCTGGCAACATTGCTTTAGCAAATAAGTTTATCGTTGAGAAAGTTATTCAACCATTAATTATTGGTGAAGATCCTTTAAATAAAGAGCATATTTGGCACAAAGTATATAATCTTTTAAGAGATAGCGGACAAAAAGGAATGCCAATCCAAGCATTATCAGGAGTTGATATTGCATTGTGGGATATTTTAGGAAAAAAAACTAATACTCCTCTTTATCAGCTTGTTGGTGGAAAATGTAATGATCAAATCCCAGTTTATGGGTATGGAATGATGTTGCAAAAAAAATCTACTTCAGAGTTAATTGATTTATTCAAGCAAGAAGCAACACAAATTAAATCTAAAAATTTTAAAGCAATGAAAATGAAAGTTGGAGTAGGTCCAGTAGATGATTTAAAGCTTGTTAGAGCTGTAAGAGAGATAGTTGGGCAAGATTTTAAGTTAATGGTAGATGCAAACCATGCTTATAATTTAAATGATGCATTATATGTTGGAAGAGGTTTAGATGAACTTGATATTTTTTGGTTTGAAGAGCCTGTAGCACCTGAAGATTATGATGGTTATAGAGAATTAAAACAAAAAATTAATACCAATATTGCAGGTGGGGAAGCAGAGTTTACAAAATATGGATGGAATGAATTAATTAAGAAAAGATGCATTGATATAGCTCAGCCAGAAGTTTGTGGATTAGGTGGAATTACTGAATATTTAAAAGTATCTGCATTAGCACAAGCTAATTTCATTCCAGTAATTAATCACGTTTGGGGATCTGCTGTAAGTATTGCAACTAATTTACATTTGCTAACTGCCCAACCGGATATGCCAGGAGGATTATTCCCATCAAAATCAATGCTTGAGTTTGATACGACAGAAAAAAATATTTTTATAACAGAATTGCCAACAGAAAGTTTTTCAATTTTAGATCAAGTTAAGCAAAATAATGGATTTGCTTCAATATCAGATAATCCTGGAATTGGAATTACACCCAATCAAGATTTTATTAAGGAGTATGAAATCAATGAATAAGATTAAAACAACTGAGCCAAAAGTTCTTTGGAAACTAAGATGTAAACTAGGTGAGGGAACTTTATGGGTTAAGGAACACAATTCAATTTATTTTGTAGATATTAAGAAAAAGAAATTTTTCTCATTAAATATTAAAAATAAAAAAAAGAAAATTTATAAAGTAAATAAAGAAATTGGTTTTCTTGCTCATATTGAACGAGATGTTTTTATTTTAGGACTTCAAGGTGAATTAAGAATTCAAAATATTAAAACTAAAAAAATTATCAAAAAAATTCCAATAGAAAAAAATATTAAATTAAACAGAATTAATGATGGAAAGACTGATCCAAATGGAAATCTTTGGTTTGGAACTATGGATAATTTAGAACGAAATATAGAAAAGGGTTCTTTGTATAAATTAGATAAGAATTTATTATTAACTAAAGTGGATACTAATTATAGAATTACAAATGGCCCCGCTTTTATTGATCAGTATAATTTTTATCATACAGATAGTCCAAAAAAGAAAATTTATAAAATCAAGATTGATAAAAATGATAAAATAATTAGTAAAAAAATATTTAAGAAATTATCACCTAAAGATGGATCGCCAGATGGAATGACTTTGGATAAATATAAAAATTTATGGGTAGCGCATTTTAATGGTGCACGTGTTTCGGTTTTTAACAAAAATGCTAAATTAATACATCGAATTAATCTACCAGCACAAAATATAACTAATTGTGCATTTGGTGGACAGAATAATAATGAACTTTTTATTACTTCAGCAACTAAAGGCATGGACAAGGCTGGATTGCAAAAATTTAGATATTCTGGATTCTTATTTAGTGTAAAAACTAATTCAAAAGGAATTTTACAAAAGAAATTTATTTTAAGTAATGAAAAAAAGAGATCTTTACTATGAACGGATACCTACTAAGCTTTTAAGAGAGGATATTAGGTTATTAGGAACATTTCTTGGAAGAGTTATTAAAGATCAAGAAGGCATAGCTTTTTATAAGATTGTTGAAAGATTAAGGTTATTATCCAAAAATACTTTATTAGATAAAAATAAAAGTAAAATTTTTTCAAAAATATCAAAAGAAATCAAAAAGCTTCCACCTAAACAAACTTTTAAGATCACTAGAGCTTTTTCGCATATTTTAAATTTAATGAATCTTGCAGAATCATTAGACGCTTCACGTAAACTTAATGAATACGACAATCCTTTCTTTAAGGATAAAAAACAAAATATATTTATAGAGGACATTATTAACGGACTTTTTAAAAACAAAAGTATTTCCAACAACAAAATATATGAACAAGCTAAAAATTTAGATATTGGTATTGTTCTAACTGCACATCCAACAGAAGTTAAAAGAAGAACCTTAATCCAAAAATATGCCAATTTAATTGACTTAATGGAGCAAAGACATTTGTATAGAAAGTATCCATCAAAGATTATTGAAATAGATAGAAAACTTTATACAGAAATTACAATAATTTGGAAAACGGATGAATTGAAAAGAACAAAACCTTCTCCGCTTGATGAAGCGAGATGGGGTCTTGCAATTATTGAAGATAGTTTATGGGACACCATTCCTAGAGTTTATAAAAGATTAAATGATATTTTTAGAAAAAATTTAAATAAAGATTTACCACGAAACTTCAATCCTATCCAATTTGGATCATGGATGGGAGGAGATAGAGACGGAAATCCAAATGTCACCGCAGAAGTTACTAAAAAAGTAATTTTATTTTCAAGATGGCAGGCTGCAAAATTATACGAAAAAGAATTAACTAAATTAATCCAAGATCTCTCAATGGAGGAATGCTCTCAAAAGATTAGACGAATAGTTGGAAAAACATTTGAGCCTTACAGAGTATATTTAAGACCTATTAGAGACAAAATTAGAAATACTCATCAATTAATAGAGAGGCATTTGAATAAAAATGTACCACTTGATGAAAATAAATTACTTCAAGATAAAAATGAGATTTTAGAACCTTTAAGAGACATAAGAGAGTCGTTAAATTTATATAAAGGACAGCATGTAGCCAACTCTGATTTATTAGATTTAATTAGAAGAATTCGATGTTTTGGAATTAATCTTGCAAAATTAGATATTAGACAAGAGTCTTCAAGGCATGAAAAATTAATAAATGAAGTAATTAAAAAGAAATACAAGACTGATTATATAAAGATTAGTGAAAGTAAAAAGATAAATTTATTAAATTCTTTAATAAAACAAAAAAAATATTTTTTAGACAAAATAGATATTAGAGATAAAGAAAATAAAGAGGTATGGAATACCTTTAAACAAATATCAAAAGAACCAGCTCAATGTCTTGGTGCTTATGTAATATCCATGACATCAAAAGCTTCTGATATTTTGTCAGTTTATTTTTTGCAAAAACAAGCCCAAACTAAAAATTTACTAAGAGTAGTCCCACTTTTTGAAACATTAGATGATTTAAAAAATGCTAAAGTGGTAATGGAAAATCTCTTTAAATTATCTTGGTACAGAAAACTTATCAATCACCAACAAGAGGTAATGATTGGTTATTCAGACTCCAGTAAAGATGCGGGAAAATTATCTGCTAGCTGGCATCAGTATAAACTTCAAGAGGAACTTAGAAATTTAGCCAAAAAATATAAAATAGATTTAGTCTTTTTCCACGGAAGAGGAGGATCCGCTGGAAGAGGCGGTGGTCCAATTCAGGCAACCTTAAAATCTCAACCTTCAAATACAGTTAATGGAAAAATTAGAATTACAGATCAAGGTGAAGTAATTCAGCAGAAATATGGATATAAACCTTTAGCTGAATATAACCTTTGTAGTTACATAGGTGCAGTTATGGATGCATCGTTAAATCCTCCACCAAGATCCAAAAAAAATTGGAGAGATTTGATTGAAAAAATGTCAGAAATCTCCACTTCTGCTTATAGAAAAAATCTAAATCAGAGCGAAGATTTTATTAGATATTTTAAAACAGTTACTCCACATAAATCTCTTGGAAAGCTTGCGATCGGATCTCGGCCTACCAAAAGGAAGAATGTTGATAACATACAAAGCTTAAGAGCTATTCCTTGGGTTTTTGCATGGACCCAAATTAGATTGATGTTACCAGCTTGGCTTGGAACTACTGAGGCATTAAGATATGGATCTATTAAAAAATTTTCTAAAACATTAACGGACATGGAAAAAAATTGGCCTTATTTTGTATCTACTATGGATATATTAGATATGGTGATTTCAAAAGTGGACCCAGAAATTTCAATTATTTATGAAAATAATCTAGCGGACAAAGGTTTAATAAGAATTGGTAAGAGATTGAGGTTTCAGTTTAAAACATTAGTCAAACTACATAATAAGATTACTCCAAAGGAAGTGATTAAAGAAAGAAAAGAGTTTAGAAAATCATTATTTATCAGAAATAATTATACTGAAATGCTAAATATTTTGCAGGCAAATATTATGAATAAATTAAATAATAGAAAATATAAGAAAGAGGATAAAAAATATCTTGATGATGCTTTAATGACTTCTATAGCGGGAATATCTGCTGCAATGAAAAATACAGGTTAAATGATTGAACTGTTAATAGCTTTTGGAGCAGGACTTATCAGTTTTTTATCTCCTTGTGTGTTACCTTTGATACCTGGGTATGTTTCCTTTATTTCAGGTCAATCTCTTCAAGAAATTTTAAAATCAAAAAAAATAGATATTGTACCGTTAATTTTATTTTGTTTGGGTTTCTCAACTGTCTTTATCACTTTAGGAGCTTCCGCATCGTTTTTAGGTCAAGCACTTTTACAAAACTCAGAAACATTAAGAATATTAGCTGGAGTTATAATAATAATTTTTTCTCTACAACTGATTGGAGTAATCAATATTGGTTATTTAAATTTAGAAAAAAGATTTGAAGCAAAAAAATCACAACATTTTTTATTCCCATACATAATAGGATTAGCTTTTGGATTTGGTTGGACACCTTGCATAGGTCCTATTTTAGGCTCTATATTAGCTTTAGCTTCCATAGAGGAAACTTTATCTAAAGCAATCCTGTTATTAAGTTTCTATTCTATAGGGCTTGCAATTCCTTTTGTATTATCAGGCTATTTAATTCAAAAATTTCTATTATTTTCGAAAAATTTTAAGAAAAATATAAACTTAATATCTAAAATAGGTGGAATTATTCTTCTAATCACAGGTGTTTTGATTTTAACAAACCAATTACAGGCAATTGGTTTTTATATAATTAAAATTTTTCCTTTTATGCAAAATTTCGGTTAAAAGTATTAATGAAAATTTATCAAATAGATTCAAGTGCTAGAAAAAAGGGATCAACTTCAAGAGCATTAGCTAAAAAAATATTAGATAAAATCAAAAAACCAGGGGACGAAGTTATTTATAGGGATTTAGACGATGAGATGCTTTTTGTGAGCGGTTTGACTGAGTCTGGTATGAAAATTGATGAAAAAGACCAAACTGATGAACATAAAAAAATGTTTAAGTTGTCAGATACGCTTGTTAAAGAATTAAAAGAGAGTGATGTTATTATAATTTCAGCTCCAATTTATAATCACGGACCTCCAGCAACACTTAAAGCCTGGTGTGATTTAGCAGCAAGAATTGGAGAAACGTTTAGATTTAAACCCAATGGAAGAAGAGAAGGTTTGCTTCAAAATAAACAAGCATATTTAGTTATTACTTCAGGAGGGACTAAATTAAATAGTTCAGAGGATTTTTTAACACCGTGGTTGAAATATATGTTGAATTTTTTTGGTATTGAAAAAGTAGATATAATTAGTGCAGATCAAATGGCACTTGATTATGATAAATCAATTAAAGACGCGGAAACTCAAATCGAAAATCTGTTTAAAGATTAGATAAAATAGAGTTAGAAGACTTTATAGTATCAGCATCTCCTCCTAAATCTTTAGTTCGATTGTCTTTACTACTTAAAGATTTTTCAATCGCTTGAACAATTGAATTTGAAGCTTCATTTTCTCCTAAATAATCTAACATCATTGCCCCAGACCAAATTTGACCAACTGGGTTTGCAATTCCTTTTCCTGCTATATCTGGAGCAGAACCATGAACTGGTTCAAATAAAGAGGGAAATTTATTTTCAGGATTAATATTTCCAGATGGAGCAATTCCAATAGTGCCTGTGCAAGCAGGTCCTAAGTCTGAAAGAATATCTCCAAATAAATTTGATGCAACTACCACATCAAACCATTCAGGGTTAAGAACAAATCTTGCAACCAAAATATCAATATGGAATTGGTCTGTTTCAATTTCAGGATAGTTCTTTTTCATTTCATTAAATCGCTCATCCCAAAATGGCATTGTAATTGAAATTCCGTTTGATTTTGTTGCATTCGTTAATTTTTTCCTTTTTCTTTGCTTTGCTAATTCAAAAGCAAATTTTTGCACTCTATCTACCCCGTGTGCTGACATGATAGTTTCTTGAATTGCAATTTCTCGATCTGTATCTTTGTACATCCTACCACCAACAGAAGAATATTCGCCTTCAGTATTTTCTCTAACTATCAGCATATCAATGTCACCAGGTTTTTTATTTGCTAATGGAGGGTCAATCCCTGGAAATAATTTTACTGGCCGAAGATTTATATACTGATCAAATTGCCTTCTAAATTGAAGCAAAGATCCCCATAAAGATATGTGGTCTGGAACTTGATCTGGCATACCGACCGCCCCAAAAAATATTGCATCATGTTTTCCCAACTTATCCTTCCAATCATCTGGAAGCATTTTTCCGTGTTTTTTATAATAATCACAGGAAGCAAAATCGTATTCAGTAAAATTAATTTTAAATTGATGCTTTTGTGCAGCTTCTTTTAATACTTTTAATCCTTCAGGAACTACTTCTTTTCCTATTCCATCTCCTGGTATTGACGCAATGTTATATTCTTTCATAAATTAAAATTTATACTCCAAAAAGACATTGAATTATAATGTTAATTTTTTTTTATAGTTATAATCGTTCATTGTTTTGACATATTTTATTTGTTAGTTTTCATTATGAAAAAAATATTATTTTTAATCTTTTTTAGCTTTATCTTTATGTCACATTCAAATGCTGCTTGTGATGATCCATTAACGGATGGAGTTGATTACTCGAATTGTAGATTTTCAGATGCACAAGACTTACAAGGTAGTTATCTTCCAAATTCAAATCTTTCATTTGCGAGTTTCATACAAGTTAATTTTGACAAAAGTATAATGATGAATTCAAATTTATCATTTGGAACTTTTCCTGAGTCTACATTTGTGAGAGCAAATTTATATGAAACAATTTCAATTGGAGCAAATTTTGAAAAAACCAATTTTTCAGGATCTAATCTTACTAGAGTTGATTTTATGGGAGCAACTTTAATTGAAGCAAATTTTCAAAATTCAAATTTAATGGAAGCAAACTTTACCTCATCTAATATTACTAATGCTAATTTTGATGGTGCCAACTTGATTGGTGCTACTTGGACTGGTGGTGAAACGTGTGGTCCAGGATCTATTGGTACTTGTAATAAGTAAGCATGAATACTGCCATCAAGACTGATGATGTAATTTTCAATTTTTTTAAACAAATTTGTGATGAAAAAGACGATCAAAAATGTGTTGAACTTGGAAAAGAGTGGATAAAGGCGATGGAGACAAATTTATCTAGTATGGAAGCAAATTTGAATGGTGCGGATAAATTAAAACATCAAGATGATATTAAAAGTAATCGCGATCATTTAAATAGTCTTAAAACCAAAAATTCGTCTGAATGGCGAGAATATGCAACTCAGTGTATGATTGAGATCATGAATCATAAAAGTCAGCAATAATGAGCAATCAAGAGAGAGTTTTTATTATTATTTGTTCGTCTTTAATAATATTCACTCTTTATTATTTAATTGAAAAACACTTTTTTTAATAAGAGCTAGATCTTGCCCACTTATTAATATTTCCTTCTTTTGCTTTTTTATCTATTTCCCGAAGCTCTGATTTAGAAAAATTTAAGTTATCTAAACTTTCAATATTTTCTTTAATTTGCTTAACACTACTCGCTCCAATCAAAGCGGTAGTGACCGCTTTATTATTGAGTACCCATGCTAAAGCCATTTGAGATAATGTTTGACCTCTTTTTTTTGCAATTTGATTTAAATCTGAAATTATTTTTATATTTCTTTTAGTAATAAATCCTTTGTCTAATGCTGATTTTGGATCACTTGCTCTAGATGCTTTTGGTATTCCTTTTAAATATTTATCTGACAACATACCCTGCGCTAATGGAGAAAAAGCAATAGTTCCAATTCCTAATTTAATCAAATTTTTATCTAAATCCTTTTCAAACCATCTATTTATTAAAGAGTATGAAGGTTGATGGATAAATATTTTAATATTCCTTTTCTTTAAAATATTAAACATCTCAATTGTTTTCTTTGAAGAATAAGAGGAAATACCAATATATAAAGCTTTACCTGATTTATAAATTAGCTCTAATGCATCTGCTGTTTCTTCTAATGGTGTATTTGGATCAAATCTATGAGAATAAAATATATCCACATAATCTAGTCCCATTCTTTTTAAACTCTGATCACAACTAGCAATGATATATTTTTTAGAACCCCATTCTCCATAAGGTCCTTCCCACATATCATAGCCTGCTTTTGATGAAATAATTAATTCATCTCTATATCTTTTAAATTCTTTACTTAAAATTTTTCCAAAATTAGCTTCAGCACTTCCCGCTGGAGGTCCGTAATTGTTTGCTAAATCGAAATGAGTAATTCCTGAGTCAAAAGAATAAAATAACATTTTCTTTGCTTCAGAATTAAGTTGTCTTCCTCCAAAATTATGCCAAAGACCAAGGCTTATTAAAGGGAGATCAACTCCACTTTTTCCACATCTTCTGTACTTCATGCTGGAATATCTCTTAGGCGATGCTTTGTAGTTCATAATTATTAATATATCTCAATTTATTAGTTTAAAAAATTAAAATTAGATATATACATAAATAAAGGGGTGTCTTAACAGACTGAGATTAAACCCTAAGAACCTGTCCGGTAATTCAGAAAGGGATACAATGGATAACATATACTTTTTAAGTCAATCATCTTCATTAACATTAGTAATTATTATTAGTTTAATATTTGCTATCTTAGGAATTTATCACTCTAAAAAATTCCAAGGAATAAGCAATTATTTAACTGCAAATAGAAATATTGAATTATTTTCACTTACCACAAGTCTTGTTGCGTCAGCTTTAGGGGCATGGATTTTATTTGGTCCTGTTGCTGCTGCTACCTGGGGAGGATTGGGAGCTGTTATTGGTTATGCCCTTGGCACAGCGTTTCCAATGATTTTTTTAATATATTTTGGAAGAAAAATTAGATCAGAATTTCCAAAAGGCTCATCTCTAATTGAGTTTATGAGAAAAAAATTTGGAAAAAGTTTATTCAAACTTATCTTGTTAATGACAATCTTTTATATGTTTATTTTTCTTTGTGCAGAAGTGACTGCAGTTGCAGTTTTAATTAATTACTTATCAGGCACAGATCTTTGGATCACTGCTTTAATAGTACTTTTAGCTACTTTAACTTACACACTTTACGGTGGTTTAAGAGCCTCAATTTTTACTGATAATATACAAATGATAGTAATTGGTTTTCTTTTATTAATTCTAATTTTAATTATCAGTTCATCAACAGGAGATAATTTTTCATTTGCTTTGATTAAAGAAAAAAATCCACAACTGTTAAGCTCATCTTATATTCCAAGTTATACAGCTGGATTAACTTTTTTTATTGCAGTTGCAGCTACAAATTTATTTCATCAAGGTAATTGGCAAAGGGTTTATGCTGCTAAAAATTATCAAACATTAAAATCAGCATTAATCATTTCTTTTTTTATTATTGTGCCGATAGTTTTTTTAATGGGCTTTATTGGAATGGTGTCATTCTCTATTGATCCATCAGCAAGAGCTGATTTAGGATTTTTTACTTTATTATTAAAAGATCAAACTGAAATGTTATCTCTAATTATTATTATTCTTGGTTTGGCTTTAACAATTTCAACTGTAGATACATTGGTTAATGCAATATCAAGTTTGTTTGTTGTAGATGGTAAAGCAACTTTTAACTTAGATAAAAAAACAGATTATTTAAAAATTTCAAAATATTTTATAGTATTTTTATCACTGATAGCGTTTGGAGTTGCATCAAAAGGATTTGATATTTTATATTTATTTTTGCTGGCAGATTTATTTTGTTGTGCGTTTGTATTCACAGTCTTTTACAGTTTTTACAATAAGGTAAATGAAAAAACTGCCTATATTTCGATTATAATTGGTCTTGTTGCCGGATTTTTAATGTTTCCTTTTCCAGACTTTTCTAAAAGCTTGCTAGTTGGGGTATTGATGTCTAAAGAACTATTTTCACCTTTTGTTGCTCAATCTTTGTTATTTTTATCATTTATGATTGCAACTTTTTTACCAGCAGTAATTTTGAAAATAATAAGAAATTGATTTAGATCGATGAATTTAAAGCATCATAAATAAGTTCTTTGGTAGTTTCACCAATACTTCGATAAACTTCTTTATTATCTTTAAATATTAAGAGCGTTGTTTGATATTGAATGTTAAAAAATTCAGCAATTTCTTTATTTGTTACATCAAATTTAAAATATTCAATATTATCAAAATCATTTTTTGCTTTATCAAGAACTTTCATTTGACTTGCGCAAGACGTACAATATTTAATCCACGAACTAACAACTACAACTTTTCCATCAGATAAAGCTTTATCGAATAATTCTTTTTTAAACGTTGTTTCTTTTGCAGAAGATAATGAGATTGATGCAAAAAGGATTGTGATTATAGCTAATATTTTTTTCATAAATTCATCTTAACAAAACTTTGTTGATCATAAAATGATCTTATTGAAATATAATCAATAAAGCTTATATGTTGATGATCCAAAATGTCACAAAATCAAATAAGCATTAATAATCTATCTAAAGTTTATAAAAATGGATTCAATGCACTTAAAAGCGTTAATCTAAATATCAAAAAAGGTGAAATTTTTGCAATGCTTGGACCGAATGGTGCCGGCAAAACTACTTTAATTAGTATAATCTGTGGCATTGTAAAACCATCTTCTGGAAAAGTTACAGTTGATGACTTTGATATTATTGATGACTATAGAGAAACAAGATCAAGAATTGGTTTAGTTCCTCAAGAATTAACCTTAGAACAATTTGAAACAGTATTTAACAATGTATCTTATTCAAGAGGTCTGTATGGAAAAAACCCAGACCCACAGCATATAGAAAAAATTTTAAAACAACTAAGTCTATGGGATAAAAAAGATCAAAGATTAAGACAATTATCAGGCGGAATGAAACGAAGAGTTTTAATTGCTAAAGCTTTATCTCATGAGCCCTCAATTTTATTTTTAGACGAGCCTACCGCTGGAGTAGATGTTGAGTTAAGACAAGATATGTGGAAAATTGTTGAAGAATTAAGAGCAACAGGAGTTACTATTATCTTAACCACTCATTATATTGAAGAAGCAGAAGCTATCGCGGATAGAGTAGGTGTTATCAACCAAGGTGAAATAATTGTTGTTGAAGACACAAAAGAATTATTAAAGAAAATGGGACATAAAAAACTAACTGTAGATCTTCAAGAAGAAATTTCTAAAATCCCAGATAGTTTAGATAAATATAAATTAGTTTTAGGTAAAAATAAAATGTCGATTGATTACACCTACAATGTTCAAGCAGAACAAACTGGTATTACAAATTTATTACAAGATATAAAAGATGCAGGATTAAAATTAAAAGATTTAAAAACTGAACAAAGTACTTTAGAGAAAATATTTGTTAGTTTAGTAAAGGAGAATAATGAGATTTAATTATTCAGCCTTTAGAGCAATCTACCTTCATGAAATGGATAGATTTAAAAGAACATTGATGCAATCATTGCTTTCACCAGTTTTATCTACCTCTCTTTATTTTATTGTATTTGGCTCGGTCATTGGTGGATATGTAGAAAAAATAGATGGCATTAGTTATGGTTCCTATATTGTGCCAGGTCTTTTAATGCTAACATTATTAACTCAATCAATCACAAATACTTCGTTTGGAATATTTTTTCCTAAATTTAATGGAACGATTTATGAAATCTTAGCAGCACCAATTTCAACTTTAGAAATAGTGTTAGCTTTTGTTGGGGCAGGAGCCACTAAAACATTAATTGTTGGAGTAGTAATTTTCATTACAGCTAATTTCTTTGTTGAAGTAGACGTTAAATACCCACTTTTGGTAGTTTTTTTACTTATGCTTGTTGCATTCACTTTTGCATTATTTGGATTCTTAATTGGATTAATGAGTTCAAATTTTGAGCAAATGTCTATTATTCCAACTCTAATTATTACGCCAATGGTATTTTTAGGAGGAAGTTTATATTCACTAGATATGTTGCCACCATTTTGGCAAACCATCACTTATTTTAACCCCGTAGTTTATTTAATTAATGGACTAAGATTTGCTTTTTATGGAGTTTCTGACTTTAATATTTGGATAAGTATTAGCTCAATGGTAATTTTCTTGTTTATTTGTATTGGAACAGTGAGTGTACTATTGAAAAAAGGTTATAATATTAAGTCTTAGCTACTAGCTATTTTCTTTTTTGGATCATAAAAAGGTTTTTCAACAACAATACAGTTAAATGTACCTTCGTTGGTAGTTACTTGAAATTCATTACCTATTTCAGATTGTTCAACCGAAACCATTGCTAAAGCAATATTCTTTTTAAGTCTTGGCGAATAAACTGCAGATGTAACTTTACCAATATTTATATTATCATTTTTAAGTTCCCAAAAAGTCGTATTTGGTCCACTTAAAGGTTTACAATCAATTTCGATACCAACCTGTTTTCTTGTTATTCCATTGTGTTTTATTTTTTTTAAGGCTTCTTTACCAATAAAGTTAATATCACTATCTAAATTTACTAGTCTATCAAAGCCTAGTTCAAATGGGTTAGTATTAATATCTGCGTCTGCATGATACGAAAGCATTCCACCTTCTATTCTTCTAATTGAAGATGTATGACCAGGTTGTAAACCATGTTCTTTCCCAGCTTCCATAATTTTTTCGTATAATTCATTTCCCTTAGTTCCATCTCTTAAATATATTTCATAACCAAGTTCACTGGACCAACCAGTTCTTGATACAATTAAAGGTATTCCATCTAAATTATATTCTCTTAACCAATAATATTTTAAATCTTTAATATCCTCTCCAAAAAGTTTGATCATTATTTCACCTGATGTAGGTCCTTGAAGTTGTAATGGAGAAACATCGGGTTCTTTAATTTGAACATTTAAGCCTGAATTAACAGCAACCCCTTGTGCCCATAATAAAATATCGCTATCTGCTAACGATAACCAAAAATGATTTTCGGCAAGTCTTAATAAAACTGGGTCATTTAAAATTCCACCTTCATTATTGGTAATTAAAACATACTTGCATTGACCAACAGCAAGTTTTGATAGATCTCTTGGAGTTAATAGTTGTGTAAATTTGAATGCGTCTGGTCCAGTGATTTCAACTTGCCTTTCAACAGCTACATCGCAAAGAATAGATTTTTCAATTAAGTTCCAAAAATTTTGCTCAGGACTGCCAAAATCTCTTGGAATATACATATGATTATATACAGAAAAGCCAGTTGCTCCCCATTTTACAGTAGAGTCAAAATAAGGTGATTTTCTAATCTGTGTGCCAAAACCAAAGTTTTTATTAGTCATTTTTGATGCTTAACAGTCCCCAACATTGTTTACAAATAAAAAATAGCCCAGTTAAGGGCTATTAAAAAAAATATGAGGGAAATTATTTTTGTTTAAAATTGTTCAGATTCAGTTGAACCTGCCATTGCTGTGGTTGAACTTTTACCACTGCTAATAGTATTTGAAACTGCATCAAAATATGAGGTACCAACTTCTCTTTGATGTTTAACACTTGTGTAACCATCTTTTTCTCTAGAAAACTCTTGTTGTTGAATTCTAGAATAAGCAGCCATTCCTTCTTTTTTATATTTTTCTGCAAGTTCAAAAATCGCAATATTTTGAGTATGAAACCCAGCCAATGTAATGAATTGGAATTTATAGCCCATCTTTGCAATTTCTTGCTGAAAAGATGCTATTTCATCATCACTTAAATGTTTTTTCCAATTAAAAGATGGTGAACAGTTGTAAGCCAATAATTTACCTGGAAATTTTTCATGTATTGCATCTGCAAATTTTTTAGCTTCTGCAAGATTTGGAGTTGCTGTTTCACACCAAATCAAATCAGCATAAGGTGCATAAGCAAGCCCTCTTGAAATAGCTTGATCAATTCCATCTTTTACATAAAAGAATCCTTCTGGAGATCGTTCACCAGTTAAGAATGGTTTATCATTTTCATCAAAATCATTTGTAATTAATTTTGCAGCATTAGCATCTGTTCTTGCTAAAATAATTAACGGAACTTCAGCAATGTCAGCGGCAAGTCTTGCTGATTTTAAGTTTTTAACCATTGTTCCAGTAGGGACTAAAACTTTACCACCCATGTGACCACATTTTTTTTCACTAGCTAACTGATCTTCAAAATGAACACCTGCTGCACCAGCTCTGATAAATTTTTTGGTTAATTCAAATACATTTAATGGACCACCAAATCCTGCTTCACCATCTGCTATAATTGGCAACATATAATCTACAGCATTCTCTTTTTTCATATCACCATCTTGAATTTCCATATGCTGGATTTGATCAGCTCTTACTAAAGAATTGTTCATTGTCTCAACTAATTTTGGGGCACTATCATATGGATATAAAGATTGATCAGGATACATTTCACCAGCTGTATTTGCATCAGCCGCTACTTGCCACCCACTAAGGTAAATTGCTTTTAATCCTGCTTTAGCGTGCTGAACTGCTTGATTACCTGATAATGAGCCAAGTGTATTCACGTAAGGCTCAGTGTTTAATAAATTCCAAAGTTTTTTTGATTGATTTTTACATAAAGAATATTCAATTTTAATTGACCCTCTTAATCTTTCCACTTCTTCTTCTGAATAATCACGTTTAATTCCAGTAAATCTTTTTAGGTCGTATGAGATATTCTCTGCACTCATTATTGTTTATCCTTTAATGTTAGTTGTTTTAAGAAAAATGAAATAGTTGAAATGAATTAGCTATTATCGTCTAAAGACTTAATAAGATCATTCATACCACTAGAACCCCAATCACAATGATCATCTCTCATGTAGATACCTCTACTGTTATGCTGATCTAAATCTTCTTTTTTGATGATTTGAGCTTCATTTTCGTTATTTTTTAAGTTTTTATTCATATAAATTTTATAATTTACAAAATTTACAATATCTACCAAATTCGTTAAAAGCCTTGTAAATCAAAGAAAAAAATTGTAAATATAAATTTACAAAATTTACAAATAGCAAATATGAGTCAATTAGATTTAAAAATTGGACCAAAAATCAAGTCATTTAGAAGACAATTAGGACTTCAAGCAAACAAGCTTGCTGAGGATTTAGGTATATCTCCAAGCTATTTAAATTTGATCGAAAGTGGAAAAAGAAAAATTGATGGAGATTTACTATTATTAGTTTGTGAAAAATTAAATATCAATTTATCTGATCTAACATCAAAAACCGATATCAACTTACAAAATACAATATCTGAAATCCTTGATGACAGTTTGTTTGAGGATTTAGATATTTTAGGTCCAGAAGTTAAAGATTTAGTTAGTACAAATCCAAAAATTGGCAAGGCGATTGTAAGACTTGGAGATATTTTAAAAAAAAAAGATCATGAATTAATTAATAAAATTGAAAAGATATCTGGAAAAATTGTGGATAATAGAAAAAACTCTTTTCCTGGAGAAGTTATTTCTGATTTTTTACAAGTAAATAAAAATTACTTTCCTAAATTAGAAGAATTTGCAAACAAAGTTTTTGAAAAGATACAAAAAAATAATCGAACAAGATATATTGCATTATGTGATTATTTAAAATCTGAATACTCTATTAAAGTTTTAGATGTAATACCGGAAGAGAGTAAACCTTTCTCAAAAATTTATAACAAAAATAAAAAAGAACTTTTGTTAAGTGACTATAGTTCTTTAGAGACAAAAAAATTACATGCAGCAGCGCAAATAGCACAAGAAGGAGCTAGTAAAGAAATTGATAAATATTTATCAACGTTTAGTTTTCCATCTGAAGAATCTAAAAAATTAACAAAAGTAGCTTTATTAAATTATTGTGGGGCAGCAATATTAATGCCTTACAAATTATTTCATTCAGAATGCAAGAAGCTTAAATACGATTTAGAACTATTACAAAATACTTTTGCAACATCCTTTGAACAAGTAGCACACAGAGTTACATGTTTACAAGATCCAAAACTTCCAGGAATTCCATTTCATTTTTTAAGAGTAGATATGGCAGGAAACATTTCAAAAAGATTTTCATTATCAGGGATTGATATCCCAAGATATGGTGGGGCTTGTCCTAGATGGAATGTCTATTCTGCATTAACTAGACCAGGGGTTATTCAAGCTGCTGTCAGTAAAATGACTAATGGCGAAAAGTATGTTTGTATTGCAAGAACTGTTGAAAAAGGGATTGGAAGATTTGGACAAGCAAAAAGTATATTATCTATTGGTCTTGGTTGTGAAGCTAAATATGCAAAAGACTTTGTATATACAGAAAATATAAATATTAATGATAAATCAACTGAAATTCCAATTGGTGTGTCATGTAGAACATGTGACAGACTAGATTGTTCACAAAGGGCATTTCCACCCTTACATAAAAAGTTTGATGTAGATTTAAATACAAGAGGAGTATCAGTTTACGTTAGTGATAATAATTCATAGATCATGATAAAATATATTTTGCCAGCTATTCTAATTTTTTTAATAGTATTGTTTTGGGAAAAAATTACTGAATATGTTGAAAAAAGGTTTAATATTAAGCTAAATTACATTGCTGTTAGCTCCATTATTGTTGCTATTGCAATTATCCTTTTGCTCCTAAATTACTAGGATTTATGAACAGCTTCGATTTTTCAAATTATAAATTAGATGAAGCAGATGGTGTATTTACATTTAAAAATGAAAATACAACACTAGGTTTTGTTAGATTTAATGACCAAGGTGAAGTGGAATACATTTTTGTTAACCCAATTTTTAGAAAAAAGGGTATTGCAACAAAACTATTGCAATTAGTAAAACAAAAGATTGGAAAAGAAATTATTCTTCAAGAACCTATAAGCCCGTTAGGTTCTAAATTATTAAATTCATTAAATAAATGGAAATAAATTTATTATTTTTTATTGCAGTTGTGCCAGCAATTATTTTGTTTGGTATAGCCAAATCAGGATTAGGAGGTTCTATAGCTCTTATTTCAATTCCATTAATGACTATAGCCATGCCTTTAACTGAAGCTTTGGGTATCATTTTACCAATCCTGATATTTTCAGATTTTATTGCTACTTACAAATACCGAAAAGAATTTGATTTAGGAACATTAAAATTAATCGTTCCATTCGCAGCCTTAGGAATTGTTATTGGCTCTTTTACCTTTTCCTATTTTTCAGAGGATTTACTAAAATTTATAATTGGACTAATGGGTTTTCTTTTTGCGGGTCATTATTTTTTATTTAAAAAAAACAAAGAAGCAAAATCAGAAAAAAATTTAATTAAAGGAGGTATTTGTTCTACGATAGCAGGATTTACAAGTTTCTGTGTTCATGCCGGAGGAACTCCAACTAGTATTTATTTATTACCACTTAGAATGAGAAAAGAAATATATGTAGGAACGAGAATAATTTTCTTTACTTTTGTTAATTTAATTAAGCTTCCTCTGTATATTAATTTATCTATGACTAATCTTGAAACTTTTAAACAATCAGTAATTTTATTTCCGGTTGCTTTATTAGGTATTTTAATTGGATACAAACTTCTTAAAATTATTGAGGAAAAATTATTTTATAACATTTTATATGCTTTAATTTTTGTTACTAGCACTAAACTCTTATATGATTTTTTAATATGAAAAAAACTTTTAAACCAAGATTAAAAGCTAGGTTAAGAAAAAATAGACAAGTCTTAAATAAGAATATTGATAATTTTTTTGGCTGGGTTAAAGGTGCAAAATTAGTTGAACTTAAAGAATGTAATGTAGAAGAAGATCCTGTAAGACCAGAATTAGATAATGAATTTAGAACTGGATATGGGCGAAAAATTTATGGTGTTGAGTATCAAGGTGAAATTCATGCTGTAATGTGTTTTGCTTATACTAATGAAATTCCTAAAAGTGTTGATGAACTTGAAAAATTAAGCACTGATGCTTTTTTACAGAGTGCGATGAGAGATCAAAGTGGAGGTCAAATCGCAATCGCATACACTGTATGGTCAAAGAAGAAAGGTGGAGGAAAATTAATTGTAAAAGAGGTGTTTAAAAAAATTAAAAAATCCAATCATTTAAATAGATTGATAACACTTTCTCCTCTCACTGAAATGGCAACTGATTTCCACACTAGAAATGGAGCTAAATTAGTTCAAATTAATGAAACTACTCAAAATTTTGAATATAACGTCTTGTAAACGATGAAGCTAAAAAAGTTATTTATCCTAATATTTTGTACTTTATTTATTTTACCCTATTCTATGGTTATGGCTAATGAGGAAGCAAAATATGAAGTCATTGATAAAAATGAAATTTATGAGATTAGAAAGTATTCAGATCGTTTAGCGGTTGAAACTTCTAGAGCTGGTATAGATAGTAATTTTAGAAAGTTATTTAATTACATATCAGGCAGAAATGATGCTGAAGAGAAAATAGCAATGACCACTCCAGTCACTCAAGTTGAAAAAAATGGTAATATGACTATGCAGTTTTATTTACCTTCAAAATTCAATTCAGGAAATGTACCTAATCCAAGCAGGGAAGATGTTCGAATAGTAAATATTGAAGGAGGTTATTATGCAGTTGTTAGATATTCTGGAAGAGCCTCTGATCGTAATTTTATCAAGCATAAAGAAATTTTAGAAAAAGAGTTAAAAAATAATAATATTTCAATTATAAGTCCACCCATTAGAGCAACCTATGATAGCCCGTTTACACTGCCAATGAATAGAAGAAACGAAGCAATGTTTAAAATTGAATTAAACTGATGAAATCAAAATATAAAGCTATGGTGTTATCTTGTATGGATCCAAGATTTCAACATTTGGTTCATAATTTTCTAAAGAAAAAAAAATTAACTGGAAAGTACAGTGCTTTCACTATCGCAGGTGCTGCAGTTGGAGTTACACATAGTAAATTTAAAAAATGGCACAATACCTTTTATGACAATCTTGCAACTTCAATTCAACTTCATAAAATTGAAAAATTAATTGTGATTAATCATAAAGATTGTGGTGCTGCAAAAATTGCAAATGGAAAAAAAGAATTTAATCCTGAAAATGAAAAAAATATACACAAAAACTCATTTAACAAACTTAAAAAAGAAATTAAAAAAAGATTTCCAAAATTGAAAGTAGAGCTAAATCTAATTGCTTTAGATAGTAAAGTTATAAAATTTTAATTATTGATTTCTTATCAATGGGTAAACTTTAGGATTTAGATATTTTAGATTGGTTATCATAATCAATAATAAGGTCACAATTCCAATTGAAAAACCTAAGTAAATTAAAACTTTAAAATCAAACATCCAAACAAGCTCAAAGATATTTTCTATAATAAATTTTGAACCAATTACTGCAAAGAATATTGCAATCAGGATTACTGATTTAAATATTATAATAAATTCTATTAGGGATGAGAAAATTATTTCTTTTTTTGAAAATCCTAGAATTTTAAATACTAAGTTTTGATACTCTTTAACCTTACCTTGAACCATGATTGCGCTTGAAATAACGATTAAACCAATCACTATAGTTACGGCTGATATTAAAGTAACCGCAATGAACACTTTATTTAGAACAGCTGTTACTTTTGTTAAATAATCTGCAATTTTAATCATTGATAAGCTAGGCATAGTTTCTAGCATTTCAGTTTCATCAAATTTATCAGTGTTGAATTTCGCTGTTGCTAAATATTCATGAGGAATGTTTTGAGCAAATTGTGGATTAAATAGCATTGCAAAGTTAATACTTAAATCTCGATAATCCACTTCTCTAAAATTAACTACTTCGCCATCAATTTCTCTTCCATAAATATTTAAAGTAAAAATATCTCCTAATTGAATATTAAAGTCTCTTGCAACTTTAGCATCTAAAGATATTTGAAGTTGATTGGGTTTGTTTAAATCCCACCATTTCCCTGCAACTAATGGATTATCTTCAGGAACATCTTCAACCCATGAAGATCTTCTTTCACTTCCAATTACCCAATAACTATCATTATCAGGTTTGATATAAGTGTTTGGATTAATTCCATTAATTTTTGCTATACCAGATGAAACCATAGGAACAACTTCAATGTCTGCATTTGGATCCATTTTTAATATACCTTGTTCAAACTTTTCACGTTCTCCTTTTTGAATACCTACAAAGAAATAGTCAGGAGCAATATCAGGAATAGATTTAGCAATTTCTCTTTTAAAGTTTGTTCCAACTAATGCTAATGTTAAAAGTAAAGTGACCCCTAATCCTAAAGACATAATAGTAATAGGAGTTATACTTTTAGTTTGAGTAATATTTTTTATAGATACCTTTAATGAAATATTAGAGCTTGATTTAAATTTTTTAAGAAAAAAAATAATTATTCGTGAGAGAAAGAAAAATACAATCAAACAAACAAAAAATGCAGCAAAGTATCCAAGACTATAAGTTGGTTGTGCTGAACCAATTGTAAATATTAAAACTAAGATAGAGAGAAGTGCAAGACTTAAAACAATAGATTTTTTTGAATAATAAAATTGCAAGTTTTGAAAAACATTTCTAAATAAATTAGAGGCTTTTACTTGATCAATCGAACTTATGGTTGGGATAGAAAATATTATAAGTACCAATAAACCTACTAAAAATATTTTAATAAAATTTATTATAGAAAATACTGGATAAACATTTAATCCAAGTCCATCTGATAGATATTTGTCAGCTATTGGTACTATCAAAAAACTAGAGCCATAGGAGACAACCGTAATTACAAATAACAATATTAATAATTGAAGATAATAAAGTGTCTTTATATTTCCTGAATAAAACCCAACTGCTTTTCTAACTGCAATTGACATGTTGTTTTGGTTGATAAAAGAGAGCAGGGTATTTGCAATTCCAATACCAGCAATTAACATTGCACTTATTGAGACAAGCGATAAAAATTGTGAAAAATTGTTGATTATTCTCTTTATTCCACTTGCAGAATTTTCAGGATAACGAAGTTTTACTTTTTGATCGTCTTTAAAAATAGCTTCAATTCTTTGTTCTATTTCATCAGGGTTATCAGCTTCATTAAATTTTACTTTGTATTCATAGTTTAAAAAGCTTCCAATTCCGTTTAGTTTTAATATCTCTAACGTTTGTTTTCCAGCAAGTGCCCAATCTCCAAAAGCTACAAATCCACTGACATCTGGTACTGATTTAATAATTCCAATGACTGTAAAGTTTTGGTCTTGAACTTTAACTTGTTCATTAAGTTTTATGTTAAGCGTCTTTGATAAACTTTCATTGATTAAAATCGTATTTGGTTCTTTTTGCATACGTTCATAAGCACCTGCGGGTTCAAAAACTACCTCACCATATAAAGGATATTTTTCATCAACTGTTTTTATTCTAGTAAATAAAGATTTGTTTTTTTCTCTTCCAGTTGTTGAAAGCATAGTACTAAACTCAATCATTTGAGATACAGTTGCAAACTCTT
>Ga0181602_10000502_pt1 | contig 35695 bp, 18 predicted proteins | sample 041ome_14_FD_148640 | JGI IMG/M metagenome (GOLD analysis project Ga0181602, IMG submission 148640) | Coastal salt marsh microbial communities from the Groves Creek Marsh, Skidaway Island, Georgia - 041408US metaG (spades assembly) | ecosystem: Environmental > Aquatic > Marine > Intertidal zone...
GGGGGTGGTGGGGGGGGGGGGGGGGGGGGGGGGGGGGGGGTGGGGGGGTGGGGGGGGTGGGGGGGGGGGGGGGTGGGGGGGGGGGGGGGGGGTACGGGCGATGTCGCGCCCGGCGGAGCCCCGCGCGCCGGGCGTGTGTTTTTCATCGTTGGCCGATTCGCCGTTATTTCAACAGGGTCTTCGTACGACACCTGGCACTTGCAAAGCTGATTATTCCTGAACTTCGCTGGGTGAAGGCAAATTCTTTAGGAGTAAGCAAGAAATGGTGAACGCGAAGGATGAAAAGTCGTACGCTAAACTGACAACATACCAGTATTCTCGTGAACCTCAATCAGCATCAAGTACACAGAAGCGTGCGAAACTCAATCATGATACACATTCTTCGGGATCCAAGGCGATTCAATCTACAGGATCCACACATTTTTCTCGAGTGCGTAACAGCGGTTTGTGGGCAGATAAATACTCCCCCAAAACTCTACAAGAACTAGTCGGGAACTCTACTGGTATCTCAGCCCTCCGGAGTTGGTTGAAAAGTTGGCAGAATTTAAATATATCGTCGAGAAATTCTTTCCGCAAAGCAGTCCTCATAAGTGGTCCGCCGGGTATTGGTAAGACTACCACGGCAGCTCTAGTATGTAGTGAGTTTGGATTACAAGTTCTGAGTGTCAATGCAAGCGACACACGTGGCAAATGTAGCTCTGTTGGTGACGGCGTGGATGGAATGTTGGCGAGCAAAATTCGAGAATTCGTAACAAATAAGCACATCCATTCAAGTAATAACGCTGAAACTTGTCTCAGTTCAGCTCTGATCATGGATGAAGTTGACGGCATGGGCTCAGGGGAGCGCGGTGGTATCTCTGAGCTAATTGATACCATAAAGCGGACACGCGTGCCCATAATATGCATTTGTAATGACCGCTACTCTCCGAAGCTAAAGAGTTTGATGAATTACTGTCTAGATATACCTTTCCAACGGCCAAATAAACTTACCGTTCGAAAACGTTTACTTGAAGTTGCTCAGTTGGAGGGATTACACGTCGATACTGATGTGCTTGAATCGCTAATTGAATTAAACCATAATGATCTACGCGCTAGTATTAATCAAATGCAGTTATGGAGTATGGATATTAACCGTACATCACTAACGAAGCGTGTATCAAAAAAGGACATGACTACAAGTGTGTTTCAAGCAGTTGATGCGCTATTCCAATTTAAGCCGGTAGAACCACTTGATTCACTATCCAATTCTGTTTTTCAACACATGGACTTGCTACCATTATTTGTTCAAGAAAATTACGTTCAAATGCGTCCGGTACTGTGCGGTAGCGAGTTACATAGGCTTGATCTCATGGCAGTTGCTGCAGCTCGTGTATCAGAAGGTGATGTATTTACAACTTACATGAACAGAACACAGGCATGGACTTTGATGACTCCAAATGGTGTACTGGCGTGTATTCTTCCGGCAGCGGCCATGCGTGGCAACCGGGAGCTCTATGGTCAGGGTGAGCGCAACTTTCACCGTTTTCCAAGCTTGTTGGGTAAGATTTCAAAGAAAAATAAAACAGAACGATTATTCGATGAAATTACCAAGAATTTACGGTCAAGTGGTTGCTCGCATGTTACTACAGCCGAGTTCATCATGCGGTATGCGTTTCTGATGAAAAGGTTGCTCACTTTTCCTCTTTTTAGTAAGCAAAGAGGGGGCAACGAAATTGAAGGCATATCTAAAGTGGTTTCTTTTATGCGAGACTATAATTTGAGTAAAGATGACTGGTTGAACATGCAGGAGTTGACGATTTTCAGCGGCAAAGGGCCGGTTTTTGATGCACCAGGTACTCACATTCCTACGTCGGTGAAATCTTCTTTCACTCGAGCTTGCAAACGTGAGAAAATACGTAACTAGGATGGTGAACGGTTTATTGTAAAAGTATAATTTACAAGTACGCGACGACTACATTTACTCCTCTGTCCCCCTCTACTGTGTTGGAATTCCTCTTCGTGCAACTGAAAAGTTATCAGAGTAGCTTTTGGGACTAGGTCCACCCCGACTACCTGGCACTATCGCCGTATGCGTAACAGCCACCTTGCGCACGTCTACTCGGATAGATTCGACTTGATTTCTTGAAAAGCCTGTCGCAGCTTCTAACATAGATATGTTTTTCGTCTCAAGAAGCCCATCATGAACAGATTCACAGCTTGTCCAACCAGTGAGTGGGTTCTCCCACTTTAACTTCTGTGAGCACCGCTGCCAAGTCGGCGTTATTCCGGTCGGATCTGGGTTTTGTGCTGTCTGAAGAAGGGATATACATATTAGTTAAACACGGATTAATATGCGCCACGCAGCTTACCGTACTATAGAATGCTCTATAAAGCGTACATGCAACTCCGGTATGCGCTCTGAGAGATCTTCTGAACTGCGTTGAACACAACTCAGCAGCCATCGACAAGGTTTAAGTTTTGTGCACGGTTGTTTTGGTTGATGTTTTGGTTGATGCACGGTTGCAATATACACCAATATACGCTGCGTTTACGCACGTTCGGCCGCCCTGAACTGTTGCAGTGGTTGGAGTTGCCGTCTTTCTCGGAAGACACGGTGGGTATCGAATAAATCCGAACACCTGTATACGAGTTTGGAAACTCGAAGAACTCGAAGTCTGCTGAGTTTACTCGGGTTGTTTTTCACCAAATTGTGTTCCTATATTTCTACGTTCGTACATTACATATGTGTGATGTAGTAGTACTTGGTACTGTGGTGTACTAGTATTGATTTATTAAAAATAGCATATTAGGGTGACCAAGAGTACTATACCATTCTTTCATAACTTTTAGACCCGGGTTACGAAAAAAAATGGGGGTAAGATATATAATAAGAGAACGTTTTTATCATAAAAGTTATGAAATTTTGGTACTGTACCGCTGGATTTTAAACCACTGGATTTTAACACTGTATCATATCGATAATGATCTAATAGCCAGCGTCGACGGAACGCCGCTGTTTGATGACGGGTCCTTCGTTTAAGGGTGGGGGACTTGCGCAAGAGCCCCAAAACTGCTGCAATTTGCATTGCACTTGCATCTTGCAGGTGCAAGATGCCCCCATTTCCAGAGTAAGGGTGAAAGACGCCATGTGTCCGAAATATGAGCCGTTTGTCCGAATTTTCGCTAAAACCACCCGCGTGTGCGGGCGCCCAACCCTACATCTCTTGCGCAAGACGCCCCAAAACTCCTGCAATTTGCGCCTGCAATTTTGCTCTTGCATCTTGCAGGTAAAATTTCCCCCACCCTTACCTTCGTTTCTCTGGAGACGCACTCGACGTTTCATACTCCTTTGGTATGCAAAAAAAATGCGCGTCTCTGAGCTGTATGAGAGTCAAGTGCGAAAGTTAAAGCGACTTCATCGGAACGGAGCTTGTAAAACTGAGCTGAAAAGGGAAGCAGTTCATCTTGGTGAACTCAAGCGACTATTACGACATGTTCGTTCCAAGACCCGGCCACAATATAATCAGACTCCCGCATCCTACTCACCTGTACGCACGGAGTATCCTGCTCATATGAATTTACCGATAGACGACGAGGGTTTCATAGTCTCGTTCAGCCTGTCTCCCGACTCAACAGAAGTCAGCGCCGTGCAGTTTTATCAGAAATTTGGATTTGTCATTTTCCGCGACATACTAGAACCTGAAGAGTGCAACGCTTCTCAGTGCGAGATATGGGATGCGCTAGAGCAACAATACCCAGGTTTACATCGCAGTTCTATCCCCTCTCTATCGGTTTTAACATCTCAAACGTACGGATTATCCTCAGCGCCTGCTGTTTTCACACCGCAAATGTTGCGTAATCGCTGTAATCCGAAGCTAGTGAAAGTCATGAGACTATTGTTGGGTGATAACGATATACTGATGTCGCACGATCGCTGGTGCTTTTATAGACCTACAAAGTCACTTGGGATGTGTGAAACAGCTGTCGATATGCCTGAGTGGAAAACTGCGGCCAGCCTTCACCTAGACTTAAACCCGTGGACTTTCATCGAGGATAAAGTCAATGTCCAGGTCCAGAATTTGTATTATGATAATCTAAGAGATTTTAGCAAAGAGATGAATAGCGTGAATGAAGTTACTGGACCACATTTACAGGGTGTTTTAGCGCTTACAGATAGCATGGAAAATGACGGAGGGACTGTACTTGTTCCTGGTTTTCACCATATATTTTCTTCTTGGGTGAAAAGTCTTGGTGACATGAAGAACTTTGCGCAACATAGTGATCCTCGGCGTAATCGACTCGTGTGGCGTGGTGGTGGTTCTGGTAGCTTCAAGTTTTGCGACTCAGACCCGATACATCACTTGAAACAAAGAATAACTGTACGCGCGGGTAGTCTTTTATTGTGGGATCAACGTCTCGTGCATGGCTCAGTGCCTAACAATAGCAATAGATTCCGCATGGCGCAGTTTATCAGACCATTCCGGCGCAAAACTTACGACAGTATGAGACTCGAACGGAGATCGAAGGTGGTGACTGCGCACCTGGAAAGTGCTGGTAAGAACTTTATTTCATCACTTACAACCGACGATAAGAGAGTATTAGGATTGCACGGCTACTTGGACAATTAGTTACTTTGAAGTCACACAATCGGGTGCAGCTGATCGAAAATTCCATGGTTTTTTTGTTTGTATAGCATCAGGATGTCAAGCACAGAGAGTAACGTGCGCTGCATCTCTGATTTTTCGCGCGAGAAAGAGTGAAGTAGCTCGGTATGTTCATTCTGGTGAAAATCAGTCCAGCGCAACAAAAGCTTCATAAATTTAACGTGTCTCACCTGTCGAGACTCTAGCATACGACTCTCTTTTACAGACTGCGTTTGAAGTGCAAGTACGCCAATCTGAGAGTGTGAATGACTTTCAGTAAAATATCAGTAACGGACTGTCTCTTCGCACGCACCTGTTTTTCAACCAGATCCAAACTCTCAACAGTGCGTTGTAAACCTATTTCTCGGGTCTCACGTTCATTGTGACACTGCGTCTCCAAGACAACAATATCTTCACTAAGGCTGGTGCATAAAACGTCTCTGTGCAAGGTGTTAATCTACAACCCTATGAACTTCAAAAACGTACTTTGCGTCTTTTGAAGCGTGGATCTCTTGCAAGTTCGTGCAAATCGTTTGTAGTTGTTCATTGAGTGCCCTGGTCATACCGATATTGAAGTAGTCAAGTCAACCAGTATTTTACTCCCACCTTATTTTTTGCTCGCGCCCTGACAATGACTGCTTTAACAAACTACAAAAACCTTTCAAACTCAGAAGCGGTATCTGAAATCGACTTCAGCGTGATACTAAATCAAAAAATAAGGCAGTTCGCACAATGTCAGCAAGTGTGTCTGTGAGTAGAGGAGGTGATAGTATTTTGTGCGCAGTGGTGTCTTGTACCGCAGTAGACAGGTCAGAGAATAGCCCTAGAGTCGCCACAAGCCTAGAGAACTCATGCCGCAATGGTGATAGTGCGAGCAATCTCTCGATCACTACGCTTTCAGACGTGAAAGATCCATGTTTATCTGAATCCACACGTTGATAAATCTAAGAACGCAAACACTTTTACAACTCGACTCGGAAACGACTTGAAAAGATGCGCACCTGGAGCGCCCTGTGACTCGAGATGAGGAGATCGCGCGCGCTAGTATTGCGGAGACTGCTTATTTTCCCCTAAAATTACTCAAAGTAAGCGCACAATTTGATTTGTGTTAGTACCGTACCTCAAAAATGGCAGCTGTAGTTCTGGACTGATGAACTTGCACCTGCACAGATTCAAGTCGCACTTTTGACACACTGTGTTTGTTTTTGATCAAGTTGAAAGTACTAAGACATTCGCTCTGTGTTGAAGGGCTTCAACGCGTTCACAATAACGTGTGGAGGCATATACTCACCCGAAGTTCATCATTTTTCGCTGTGCTCAAAATTTTCCGCAAGTATGAATTTTCCTATCAGACAATTTTCAAGTGCGTTGACGGCAAACGTTGAGATCTTACTGCGACCGTACTATCCATCGTTGCGATGTTGCGTTCCAGGGGTACACTTGACCTCTTCTTCTCCACTCCACATAGAAAGTCCTGTGGAGAAGAAAATGAGACTTCTACAAAAAAAACAAAATCACAACTGGCTTTACCTTATACGTCGCTTTAGTATCCTCATAAAATCCATCGCGTGTCCCACTTTTGTGGTTTTTCTACATATTACGTTATGTGCCCTTCTCGATTTAGTTTGAGCGGATCTACCTCTTCATATGATAATAAATCTGTCAACCATGAAAGAGCCAAAACTGAGTTTTTCTTTGGCTGCAGGCCGTCTAGCGTGAGCATGTTGATTGACGCAGGACATTTGATACACTTGAGTAAAAAGTGGAATCCATCTTTAGTAATTCGGACGTTAAGTTCACTGTCGATGAGGTTCGCGATAAAGCTAATAGCCGCGAGTATCACGTCTGCGGATGTTTCTTCCCAACTCTGTTCGCGTGCGAACTTGTATTTTCGTCCTGATAGAAAGCGATCTATACGTTCTAATCGGTCGAGCGATGACGGAACGCCATAAGTCCTTGATGCGCTTCTAATATTCGCTTCTGGAACATTCATCGTACAGCTGACGTAGGTTCTGACGTACGTTGAGTTGTTGCTGTCGCCGTTTAGTCGACCGTTGCTTCGAACCGGCCGGAGTATAACAAATTGCGAGGGTAACCCGTATTTGCCGTTGCAATTGAAGTATAAAATTATTCTTTGTTGGTACAAGGATAGTTACATGCATTAAGCACTGCTTAATAAGTAGTGGTCACGCAGAAAAAGACTTTTTTTTATGTTAAATTTCTTTTTTCACTAAAGATCATTCGCTTACTATACTACGAATAATGCTCAATCTTGTAAACGACAATTTGGAACAAGATGAATCTGGCAAAAACCCCGCTCATTCCCGAAGCTTTCCTTAGAGCTAAAATCGTTCACCAAACCTCACAAAGGATGAACCTGTCCCATTATTACCATCAACGCACCACTCCGCTCTAACGGGACCAAGCTTCATGCCAATCCCATACGTGGTACCTTTGCCAGCGCGTCTGTAATACTCTGTGGGGTTCCCGGACACAGAACCACTTGAGCTCAAGTCAGAGCATGATTCCCAAAAGCAGAAAGCATGCGTCTTCAAAACTGGTATTGGTACACGCAACTCAAGCGCGGCCTCGAGAAAGGTTCGCGCAACTCCCAACTCCCCGACAGTGAACCCTCTGCAAGAATGCGGCCCACCAAGTGTAAAAGCATCATATGCAGCGCAGTTTCCAATGATGTGACCCGAGCGCGCGTGTGCAACGAGCACAGGCGGCGGCGCGAATGTCTTTTTATTCTCAGCGATAAGCTGAACGAACCTGGTGCACTCAACCTTGGAACGATTGAAAACTGGACCAGTGAGTCCGAGCGGAAATGACTGATCTACTTGGTAAATATCCCTGGAGCCGATTTGGGTACCATTCACAAATTTCGTTGTGTCGCGCGTCACATTACCTTGAAAAAACATTACTCTATCTGTACCTGTTTCAGATATTGTTGTCCTAGGTCCATCCATCGAAAGGGAGCCATTTGATAATTGCTTAGCACCAGCTGCACACACGGCTCCCGAGTCATCTCTTGTAGTGACCTCCTCCAGCACTGCTCCAAGGGAGCATCGTGATTGGCGAGAGAAATTCTGACATAAAGTAGCCTTTACGCCCGCCCTATCAACCCAAATACCAGGTACGTCTTGCAGTAATGGTCCACCGGTAAAAACTGGCGAGATTTTCCGAGAATTGAAAGCTGCGGCCTTCAAGGACGTTTTATCAATATCGCCGTCACCTTTACAATACGGATGGATATACTCCAGCTTGAAACCTAAATCCTCTTGCGGTTGCAGGAAATTGGCAGTAGAAATAGACCCGAACATCTGACGTCCCCAGCGATCGAGATTTCGATGTTCAAAAAACACTGATCCTCCAGGTCGAGCAGAGACTAAATCAGGTCGTCCGTCCTCACCAGGTGCGATGCTCCACTCTAATTCTGTCTCAGCAGTTTTAGTAGGCCTCTCACGAAGCAAGATGTCAACTTGAATCTTAGATGGGTCTCTTTCGTCAGGCTTGGGGACGACTTGTACATTATCAAACAATTGTAACAAGAAGATGTCGCGCAGTGCTGTTTTTGCATCCTCCACGTTGTATAAAGACCCAACTCTGAAATTATGCTCACGTTGAATGACACGAGGGTGAGTCACGCCACGATTACCAGATATCGGTTGTAGATTATCATCAACGAACACAGTTTGAACGCGAGTGATTTCACCTTCGACAACATGCGCGATGACTTCTCCATTTTCCATCCCATCAAAGTGAGAAATCGTACCAAATGTTAGACCTTTACTCGTATAGTATCCCTCGATGATGTTTTTAGCTGTTGCAAGCACGCGTACTGTGCAATTCTGACTCTTACGGGCGGCGTTCAGCACCTCTTGCTCGACATCTTTTGGAAGAACTGATGAACCCGATACCCTGAAAGACTGCACTTGCGGCCAAATTTTTTCTCTGAATACAAATTCGACTGCATAACCCTCGTTTTTTGGGGTAACGTTTGCGTCTACGTTCGCAAACAGACCAGTATTTAGAAGTTGCTCTAAATCGTCTGAGAGATCCTTCTTAGAGAGTTCCACCCCTTTGCGGGCGTTCAAACCTTGGAATAATTCAGACTGTTTCAAAAGATCACAGATTGGTTAGTCTCTCAATATCTTTGTTTGCCTTTCATCCTCGTACCTTTGTGGGTATTCCAGGTCCTGTTGGGAGGTTTGTGGCCAAAACGGACTCGCATATAAAATTATCCTTGTTCTTCGGTTTTTTACCCTTGCGTGAATCTCCGCTAACTTTGTGGTTCATAGTAGAATATCTCACGTCATCGTCGTCATCATAACCTTTATTGTCGTCATTCTCTTCATCATCATCGTCATCAACGTCATCAACATCGCTGTCTTCATACTCTTCATACTCTTCGTAATCATCGTCTTCAGAGAAAGTCGGGTTTTCACTTGAGTGTGGTATCACCGCAAGAAGAAACAAGTCTCCACTTTCACGGTTGTCATCGTGACCATCATTCTCGTCACCATCACCGCCACCATTGTTACCATCTCCGCCGTGGCCGTCTCCACCGCCCCTCTGGCAGCTAAGCCGATAGACATCGAGTCGTTTTGTGTAGTTTGTTTCCCAGGTAGCTGGTCTGGTCGACCCGAACAATCCCTCGGTGCGTCGCACACTCTGTGGGGCGTAGTGGTCGTGCCCAAGGTGGTCTTCGGGTTCGAAAGCGCAACATACAGCGAGCGACACTTTTCGATAAATGTTGCTCGGTGCCCTTACGTGCTTTTCGTGCTCGTAACGACGTCCGGTGTGTGAACGGAACGCGCACGATGAGTCCGACGCGAGTGTGTGGCAACGCGCTATCATGCTGTAAAGTTTGACCTCGGTTCTCGTCGACTAAGAGTGTGTGATGAATATGCAGGTAAAGACTGTAAATTTTTCTGGTTCGCCTCACTTCGCGTGTTGTTCTATTGCGGCGTTGTGCAAAAGGGCCCCGTTCGCCGCGCTCCATCCCATGTTTCCTTTGTCGGCACAGTAGGTTAAAAGTATACGCTAATTGCGCATGTATGAAAGATCGTATTTTACTTTCAAAGTATACGAGGTTTTGCAACTGTATGTTTAATTAGTAGCCATATAAAATATGAAACAAAAGGAGTAAATGTACTTTGTCGCGTTTGTCACCTTCAACTCGTATCCAAAATCTGTAAGGGCGACTAAGAGGTCGAAATTAGAATAGTGCCTTTTTTCGGGTGTATATTGCAATTTTATGCTAATCTGCTAATTCCGACTAAGAGGTCCTCGATTGAAATAGCGAACAGCCTCGAGTCACAATTGGTCAACACATACCCACAGTTTTGACTGGTGAAGCTTGGGAAACGAAAACGTCGTGTACTAGACGCGGAAGTCGCCGCGCACTGAGCGGAAAGCGCGACATCGTCGCCGTGTGCGCTTGTTGTGCCATCGCACGGATTTTTTATACCTCTTTGCGCCGAGACGTGCGAGTTACGTCGTGGTGAAGGCTCGCTATTCCTATTTCAGACTAAGAGGTGCGGAATTAGAATAGCGGGCTCCGCGACCCCCTAAAAATCCTTGAGTCATTAACTCGTCGTCGCTATTCCAATCGCTATTCCAATCGCAAAGATTGGAATAACTTTGGCGATTTTATTCCAATCTTTGGGCAATTGGAATAAGAAATTAGCTTATTTTCGACCTCTTAGTCACGATTTTTCGGGAATAGGAATAACTTTGGGCATTTCACTATTCTAATTCCGACCTCTTAGTCGCCCTAACTGCAACTTTATAATATTGGCAAATGCACAAATTCGACAGTCGAAATTACCACTCCATCGAAGTCGAAATTCATTCGACTTCAGAGGAGGGCGTTCTCATACACATGTCCACACGCACGTTGCCAATACCCGCTGCCGAGGACAAACGTATGTCAAAGAACGACGAGGAAGTACAGATGTTGAGACACATAATGAATGTCAAGGTAGCGCATTTGTGAACTCGATGATCACGTCTGCAATCGATCGATACTGACTCTTATTTGAATCAGACACAAATCTCGAAAGCAATACACTCCATCGGCACTGTCAGAAAGTGCACACTTGAACTCAACAAGATCCGTGAATCACGGGGTAGGCAAAATTTATTTCTGCAGCGACAAGTTATTTTGGCGAGGAGCAGGCGACATAAATTACTATTAGAATGCGATCACAGTTACATAAGCGTTCGAGCAGTATCATCTAATACAAATGTTGTGCACGGCCACGAACGAAGGAAAAGAGCCAATTTGAATGCTTTTCTTCGTCAATTCAAGTCAAAGGTTCACCATTCATTATGTTCAAATACCTGACAATGACAAACAATACGACTACGTAAGAGATTTTTTAAACGTCACTGCTGCGTTGAGATACGATACGCGAGCACACGCCCACGTGTGTTACCGATGGCGAGTAGTGAACCATCATAATTCAACGCGCAAGCGGATACATAATTCAAAGGAGTTGATGCGGTAGGCCATTTTTCGATCACTTTCAGGGAAGGAATATGGAAGAGTCGAAGACTGTTCCTCTTTAACGATGAAGCGAACGCAATCATGTCACCTTTTCTAGACGTTTCAAGTGTCGTAATTTCAGAGCAAAGGTTTGACAGTGTTTTTTCTGCACGCTGGGCCACTTTTCCATCGTAGCGCCTACCACTCCACTCTATAGAATCAATAGAAAACACTTGCGTGATTCCATTATCACAACCAGTGATGATTTTACCACTTGATTCAGGTACGCAAAGTTTCTTTACACCGCCGAAACCCGGTGCTGACTTGACACAACGCTGGGTTCGTATATCCCAATAGTGCAGAAAACCATCGTCTGTGCACCCAAATACATGATGACCATCAATATCGAAACTCGCGGCTTTAATGCGCGAATTACTTCGAAGCGTCATCACGCCCGTGCGACTCTTCTGTGAAATCAACGTCAGTTGTGAAGATCCTATTACTCCAATGAATGCCGAGTCAGGACTTTGGATGAAGCCAGCATTTGTATACGCTCCTTTCGCCAACATGGCTTTTTCAATCAAATTTTTCTCTACATGCCCAAAAAGTAACTGTTCTCGACCCGCTACTATTATATGTTCGCTTGAGTTTTCCCTACAAAACTCTACCTGAAACACAGGAGCACCCACCGCCAAAGTGTGAACTTTTTCATTAGCTTTGCAGTCCACCTTGAAGATCCTAACGTGTGTATCTAAACCTCCGGTGCACACTAACTCGTCGCCAGGGTGAAAGTTTACGGTCGTCACTACGCTTTTACTGACATCTTCGGCGTTTATATCTGGAACCCTCGAAAAGGCCATGCTTTCATACCTCCTAAAGGGTTCTGCAACACACGATATATTATGCTTTACAAGTTCGACTTCTCTCAGCTCAGTTGAATTCTCTATGGTAGTAGACAGCCAAGCTATTTCACGCCTTGCATTATACGCTGTTGGACCTTCTCCATCGTCGAACGCGGTATCCTTCACTGTGATTTTACGCTTTTTGAGGTGTTCGACACCCGCATCGTTATTCTCGTGATGGTCTTTCCAAACTCTACGGCTCGTCATCGCTAAAGCTGGAGACGGCACGTTATGTGCGTTTCTGTTTGTGCGAAATAAAGTTATCGTCTTGCCGAGCTTGAAGTGTGCACTTGGACCTCGTTCCGTCAACGTGTCGTCGGCGGCCGCCACAACTATTTCGTTTTACTCCAACGCCTAAACAATAAAAGAATCATCTCTCATGATGTCGTTGAATACGTGAGGGGGTTCCAGGAGAATTCAGGATTCCGTAGACAAATTTTCATTTTTAGCAAAATTTGACTGTGCAAAATTTTGCTAAAAGATGCTTTAGACAAATTTTTCACTTTTCAGTCACGAACGGTCGATTTACCCCCTCGATTTTAAAACAAGTTTGTTTGTCCGAGTTCGTTTTTCGAGCACTGAGAAATGACTGGAGAAATCACGCGCGCAAAGGTGCGTCGTACGACGCGCCGAGCGCGCGCGACCGTTCGACGAGTGATGTTTGGGTTTAAAGACGTTTGTAGTTACAAAAATATTTTACAGATTTTTGAATTCGCCGACGCGGTCGACGATGAGCAGCTTTTGTATGAGAATCTAAATCATGCCTTCCCCACGCGGGGTCTAGACTGCGTCATAGCAGTGATTTCGGAGCCATGCTATTATATGCAGTGGATAGAACGAATGAAACATAGATCACGAACGCGTACACGGACTCGCGTGGTCGAACTCCATCGCACGACTCCGCTGCGTCGAATAATGTGCACGAACATCTTCGCGTTTTTTTCGCCACCGTCGTCGCGCGGCGCGAGTTGCGAAGATAAAAGTAAAGCTCAATACTTTGTAACTAAGACCTCTATACTAAGTTTTGACAAATTTTCACGTGAAAATTTGTCAAAAGAGACGAAAATTTGTCTACGGAATCCTGAATGCTCCTGTAACCCCCTTGAGAAGCGAGATATGGAGATAGGAGACTGTCTATGTAATACTTACATCTGTATATACTATCGATAGTACAATGCACGTTGATAGTCTTTGAGTGGCATATTTTGCAACAGTATACGGGTATGCACACATTAGTATATCCCCCAAAACTCATCCTTTCAGACCACGGCAGCCAAGATGAACACGATACCGGGCTTCTCAGAATTGGCTTGTCTCATGACCACAGGTATAATGTGAGAGCTCGCTCTATAGCCCTCGCGTTTTGTTGGATAACCGATTTTTGCTTTCTTTTGCTTTCAACGCCTCTTCAAAGCCCCCCGCGCCGTTCATTTGTATTTTTGCCAGTTTCCTAGCCGCAAATACATCTCCAATAAGAGCGGTGATGCGCTCTTCGTTCGTTTCGAAATTCTCAAGTCGTCTTCCTATAACGGCTTCGATATCTGAAACCATCTTTACATCATACTGTGTTACAAGTGTTACCGCTTTCCCAGAAGTTTGGAATCGGGCAGTACGGCCCACTCTGTGAATATATTGCCTGGGATCTTTTGGAACGTCATAATTTAGCACCACTTCTACAGCAGGAATATCAAGACCGCGTGATGCGATGTCTGTGGCCACTAGAATATTTACCACACCAGATTTGAACATTGATAGTGCGCTACGTCGGTCGCGTTGTTTCTGGACCGCATGAAGTGCTAGTGCAGGTATATGCAATATTTTCAACATCTGAGCGACCATTTCGCATTTTTTTATCGTCGAAGTGAAAATGATACCGCGGCTCGTCGACTTTGGCAACAACGAGCGAACTAGGTAAACCAAATAAACGTCTTTAATTTTTTCTGGCATGAAACAGTAAAGCTGTTGACAACCATCTACCACCTTTGATTTACCACTTTCTTCGAAATAGGCGGCTTTAATATTCGATAATGTTTGTACAGCAGTAACACTGGTAGTGATAGTTGCCGAAAACATCAATGTTTGTCGTCTACTTGGTAAACTATTGATCAGATATCGAAGCTCCGACTCGAAGGTTTCCTCAAGCAGCCTATCGGCCTCGTCGAGAACCAAACATTTTAATTTCTGAAAGCATTTTTTGACGTCATTCGAATGCATGAAGTGCTCGACCAATCGCCCTGGTGTCGCGATAACAACATTTGGACGTCTGAGCAACGCAGTTGTTTGTTTTAGTAAATCTTCACCCCCGACTACAACTTCACAGGTTAAGGACAAGCTTGAGCCAAACAAAGTGAGTTGCTCGGCTATCTGATATGCCAACTCTCTGGTTGGACATAGACACAGCGCGAAAATTCCGTAAGGATCATGATTTAGGATATGGACGATGGGCAGTACAAAGGCGGCAGTTTTACCGCTGCCTGTATTGGCAATGCCAATCACGTCTTCACCTGCTAGTATAGCTGGAATGCAAGTTCGTTGGATATAACTTGGCGAAGTGAATCCAAGCCTCTTTATGGTTCGAAGAAGTGCCGCGTTCAATCCAAGTGATTGGAACGACGAATGCATATCATGAACGCCACGTCTTTCAAAGTGGATTCAATTGTTTGAAGTGAAGGTGCAGTCGCTTATGACCAGCCGCTTTTTGCAAGTTGAGTTGCAAATAGCTCGCGAAGCCAGGATCAGTTGAAATAATCGCCATGCATTTACGGTAAAATTTTTACCAGTTCACACTTATTGTCGTGTAAAAATAATTTCGTAAATATTTACGCTTATTGTACTATATTAACATTACTAGTGTACTATAGTCATGTACTACCCACCCTTGCAACGGTATGCTTCTTTTCTGCGTACAGTACCATAATTATATCTGGTACGTATTTCGTCGACCGATCATCGTCGACCTCGAGGGCAATATTGAGTAATCTTAAGAACAATAAAACCGTTTTAGTAATTTTAACCTATAATACAGGTGAATAAGCAAAATCGCGCGATATCGTGTAACTCCATGTAATATTTGAAAATCCGTATAGAGGGGAATAAATATTCCCCGTGTGGACACTTCCTTATTAGGGCGACTAAAACATACTGAACCAGCATAGCGCAGATCTTTTCTGACTAACGTTTCTTCGCGATCGCGGCAGTGCTCTTCACGGTGAAGCCTTCACCAACAATTGGCGTAATCCTTCTCGCTGCACCAACAGAACTGTGCACCGACTCGTTAGTAATATCGACGCATGTTGTGCCGACGAGTTGCGCAACGCGCTACGACTTGCACAAGGACAGTGTTCAAACGCTTGACAACACCTCGGACTCAGGGTGAACGAGACGTGAGCACACAATTTGCGATAAATACCTTCGAGCAGAAATTCAAGGTCAACTTGAGAGTCTTCAGTTCGGTGGCGCGTGATGAATTCATGTTGGAGTATACCCAGCATACAAAAGAGAGAGCAAGCCTCGGAATACCACCAAAACCTTTAACAGCAAATCAAGTTTCTTGTCTCCTCAAACTCTTGGAGAAACCGGCACCGGGCGAAGAGACTAGACTTTGCGAACTACTTATCAACTGCGTACCGCCTGGTGTAGACGAGGCAGCGTATGTAAAGGCCGCCTGGCTAGCAGCGGTTGGTCGTGGTACCTCATCGAGTCCAGTCGTCTCACGCCAGGAAGCTGTCCGTATACTTGGAACGATGCAGGGTGGTTACAACATACAGCCACTAGTTCAAGCACTGGATGACCCGAGTGTGGGCGAAATTGCAGCTAAAGCGCTTTCGGATACCTTGTTAATATTTGATGCGTTCCATGATGTAGAGGCAAAGGCAACAGGTAACGCTTTTGCTAAACGAGTCTTAGAAAGCTGGGCAAACGCAGAGTGGTTCACTAATAGACCGGCTGTTCCAGACAAGATTACCGTTACCGTGTTCAAAGTTCCTGGAGAAACGAATACGGATGACCTTTCGCCAGCACAAGACGCCTGGAGTCGCCCTGATATACCACTACACGCTCTTGCGTTTCTTAAGAATCCACGTGAAAGTGTTCATGATCCCATTTCGCAAATTGCGTCACTCAAAGAGAAGGGTTTTCCTTTGGCTTACGTTGGTGACGTTGTTGGTACGGGATCTTCAAGAAAGTCAGCTACAAACTCATTGTTGTGGCATATGGGAGAAGATATTCCTTACGTTCCGAATAAGCGCACAGGTGGTGTTTGTATCGGTGGTAAACTTGCGCCAATATTTTTCAACACTATGGAAGATAGTGGATCATTTCCACTAGAAATGGACGTGAAAGATATGAAAATGGGTGATGTTATTGATATTTTTCCATATGAAGGCATCGTTAAAAGACACGGTGAGGCTGCAACATTAACCACTTTCTCATTAAAGAGTGACGTTTTATTTGATGAAATCCGGGCTGGAGGGCGCATTCCTTTGATAATTGGACGTGGACTCACAGATAAAGCTCGTCAATCTCTTCGTCTGGGACCATCACGCATTTTCAGAGTACCTCATGCGGTGCCTAGCAACTCTAAGGGATATACTCTAGCTCAAAAAATGGTCGGTCAAGCGTGTGGCGTTGATGGAGTCCGCCCTGGGATGTACTGTGAACCACGCGTCACAACAGTCGGTAGTCAGGATACTACAGGCCCAATGACACGCGATGAACTTAAAGATTTGGCATGCTTGGGTTTTAGTGCAGATTTAGTCATGCAATCTTTCTGCCATACAGCAGCTTATCCAAAGCCGGTCGATGTGGATACGCACCACACACTGCCTGACTTCATTCGTAATCGCGGCGGTGTTTCTCTCAAACCCGGCGATGGTGTTATACATAGTTGGTTGAATCGTATGTTACTTCCAGATACGGTTGGCACGGGCGGTGACTCGCACACACGATTTCCTATTGGTATTTCATTCCCAGCTGGCTCTGGACTAGTGGCCTTTGGGGCTGCAACCGGTGTTATTCCTCTTGATATGCCTGAATCAGTACTTGTACGTTTCACCGGAACACTTCGGCAAGGTATAACACTCCGAGATCTGGTGCACGCTATACCCCTGTACGCAATAAAAGCTGGTCTTTTAACCGTTGCTAAAGAAGGCAAGATCAATGCATTCAGTGGGAGAGTATTGGAAATTGAAGGATTAGAGAGCCTAAAGTGCGAACAGGCTTTCGAACTTTCAGATGCGAGTGCTGAGCGTAGTGCGGCCGGATGTACAATTAAACTGAGCGTGGATAGTGTGCGCGAGTATTTGAGAAGTAATGTCGTTTTACTGAAGTGGATGATCGGGAATCACTATGGCGAGAAAAGGACACTAGAACGCCGAATTTCAAGCATGCAAGACTGGCTATCTAAACCTCAGTTACTCACGGCGGATGATTCTGCCGAGTATGCGGAAACCTTAATAATCAACATGGATGAAATTAAGGAACCGATTGTGTGCGCGCCCAACGACCCCGATGATGCCCGCACACTTTCTGCTGTCGTTGGTGACAAAGTGGATGAAGTATTCATTGGTTCTTGTATGACAAACATAGGGCATTTCCGTGCAGCTGCAAAACTCTTGCAGGAGCACGCTGGTCAGCTACCCACCCGTCTATGGATCGCTCCTCCAACAAAGATGGATGAACTTCAACTGAAATCCGAGGGTCACTATAGTACTTTTGGTGCTATTGGTGCTCGAACGGAAATGCCAGGTTGCTCCCTGTGCATGGGCAATCAAGCACGTGTTGCCGAGAAGAGTACGGTAGTTTCTACAAGCACGAGAAATTTTCCTAACAGATTAGGCAAGGGTGCGAACGTCTACCTTGCTTCCGCAGAACTGGCGGCAGTTAGTGCAATATTGGGAAGAATACCATCCAATGACGAGTATATGAAATACATGGGCGCACTAAATGAAAATCCGAGTGACACATATCGGTATCTCAACTTTGATAGCATGCCAGAATATACTGTAAATAATTAAGTCAGCCTATTCTATTGTCGGGTGTATCTAGCTTGTGATAATGACAGCATTTTATGCTTTAGTTGACGAAATAAACTCGTAAAACTTCCAGACTTGTTTGACCATCGCTTGCAAATCGAGGTTCCGTGCGTTAAAATCGATTTCGTCGTCATACTCAACAATGAGGACGGGTTTCTAACAATTGCTGAGTTTTGACATGGTTGATAATGTCGAATATCGCACCTCTTGAAAAGTTCCGCACGCGGTATCCGAAATAAAACTGATATTTAACTGTTCAGAGTCCACAATAACTTCTCGAACGTCCTGTATCCATGTTAGCTGATAGCTGATTTACTTGCGAAACGTGTTACTTACGTTCAACAACCACTTTTCGTGTTTGTCATGTAATGACTGGAGGTAATCAGAAGTAACATTTAATTCTTCGCCACGTGCTCGTTGTTGCAATCGCCTCATACATACATCCGGTCGGGCTCTGAGATAAATGAAACCGTCTGGGACAAGTGTGGGAAGTGCCTATTGTTTTCTGGAGTCAGTGCTAACTTGTCTTACCAACCTAAAATACAAAAACCTTGATCATCGGTGAAAGCCATGCGTTATATAGATCACCCTCTAGTTCAGATAACCAGCCATGCTCCCGTACAGACTCAACAAATACATTTCTATCAGAGAAGACGCTCCTTTCCAGGATCCTTAAGGGAGTACTGAAATTTGAGCTACCTCGTTCTTGCAGATAGCGCGTCATGAAAACATAATTTTGAAACGTATACGCATATCTATGCGGGTCATTGTAAAACTCTTTTAGTAGGTTGTGCGGAGCTCTGTCTGGTTGGCGTGGTGGTATGTTTTGCCAGCTTTGAACGGGTTCTGGTACAGTGTGGATGAGGTCCTAACCCATGTAACATTTAATCAGATAATAAGAGATGTGTTGGACGTGCGTACTCTGATCCCGCTACTCCTTGATAGCACTTCCTTTAAGAACGTGCTTTTACCGGAACTGATATTTCCTTCCAAGCAGATGCTTACTTGCTTTCCGGTGGTTAGTTGCGTCCAAAATTAGTCTAAAAGACGTACTGTATCAGTCTGGGCAGCTCTGGTAAAGTGTTTGCTTGTAAAAGAGTCAGTAACAACACGATATCGAGTCATTTGGCGTCTCACCCAACTACGGCCGGGAAAGGAGTGCGCCTCTGTCGTACACTGTTGCACGCGTGCTTCAGTGAGATGAGTTGCCGAGACATTGATGTTTGATCGTTGTGCCGACGTGCTTGAGTGCGTTGCTTCCCCGTCCTTTGCCGTATATCGAGTCCGGTTTTCAGAAGTTGTCTGTTAACGGATGGGGATGGGGTCACCAGCGATTTCTGAGGTGCAGCTCAAACGCGGGTGTGTTACCGTTACGCTGCGGTTTTACATTTTGACTGGGACTGAGTTTTATGCTGGCCTAATTACTGAAGTATTGTTCTGAGTATCTCGTATTGTACTAAATCATTGTTTCATCATGGACCGTGATCTTTATTGTCTAAAGACGAATGATAACATCGCGCGGCTGCGCGCCTTATTAAGTTACGGGTGCACTCCCATACATCGACTGTGACTGGAGAAAAGTAAAAAGTGTTCACTTCAGTACTCGTTCACAAGAACAGTGCCATCAAGCTGCTGCAGAAATGTGCCATAAGACACACGCCTCGCGAAAACGCGCTACCTCGGCAACTTGGTGTATCACACAATAAGCACTGGCGGCGTGTTCGCTGAAGGTCCTAAAAGTCGGCAGTCGGACTTCGATATTTGGCGTTATTCACGCAACCATGTGCGGACTCAGCTTGATACTGGAGGGTAAAGGTAAAATATACGTCGGTGATAGCGTGTACAGTTTGAGAACACGGCAGAGACGCGAAAGCGATCAATGCGACACTAGCTTGAACTATATGCTGTCACGACGGGGGCCAAACTCTACTGGGTTGATATCCGGCAGCATGTATCACGTGATGTTTGTATTGCGAGCTTCACTTCTGCAATTTAGAGGGCTGAAAACAATACATTGTCCACTTGCTTATCTAGATGCTGAAAAAAGTGCTCTCGCTTTTAACGGTGAGATTTATAGTGGCCTACCTTTCGCTGGCGAGGGAGTGAGCGATACTATGCAGCTGTATACCTCACTCATTAATTCTAAGACGTTTGAAGCGCGGCTCCAGGTGCTATCGCAACTGAGAGGGCCGTGGAGTCTCATATTTTGCGACTTGAAAAAGAATGAAATCATGATTGGCAGAGACTGTTTTGGACGCAGGAGTTTATTGTTTCACTTACCTGACGCTGTGGACCCACGCTTCATGGTGGCATCTACGGCACCCAGTGTGATTCCTGGTCAAGAGAATCTTAATTGGAGTGAATTATCTTGCGGGGTTTATCATCTGCGCTTCTCTCAAAGTACTGAGTGTCGTGAAAGCGAAGTCCATATGGCTGTGCACAACTGGAACGGCAGGATTTACAAGTGCTTGAACGAACGTAAAGGAACGCAAAGTTGGAGAGGTTCAAGCGAAAGAGTCAGGCCGATTTGCGCTTTCATCAATTCCCTAGATAGATCTGTAGAGACAAGAGTTCATGCACGTGAATACTTAACGAGTCAGGTTTTAGACTACTCTTCAGGCTCCGACGCTGCAACTGTCATGATTTTATTTTCTGGTGGGCTAGATAGTACTGTGTTAGCCACGCTAGCGCATAGGCATTTACCGATTTTGGATACTATAGATTTGTGCAATGTTTGCTTTCATCACGGGTCTTCTCCTGATCGACTAGCGGCGCGCAGAGCATTCGGTGAACTACGAACAGTTTCACCGTGCCGGCGCTGGCGCTTTATAGAAGTTAATGTTGGCGAGGTTGATGTCCTCAAGTATCTCACTCACGTTAAGTCGCTTGTTCATCCAAAAGATACCACGATGGACTTTAATATTGGCTTTGCTTTATGGTTTGCCACAAGAGCGAGAGGTCGTTCAACTTTTTACAGCCCAGATGGGGAAATAGAAACGTTTGATTACTGCTCGCGTGCAAAAATTGTCCTACTTGGACAGGGTGCAGATGAGCTCTTGGGCGGTTATCGAAGGCATAGGCTGGCGTTTGAAACGAGTGGGAAAGAAATGTTTATAAAAGAACTGAATACAGACCTAGAACGCCTATGGTTACGTAATATGGGGAGAGACGACAGGGTTGTTTCAGACTTGGGGCGTGAAGGAAGATACCCTTTTTTGGATGAAGAACTTGTGTACGAAATTCGTGATATGCACACAAAACATGCAAATGCAGCCCTGCTAAATGGCGCCGAAGATAAATTACTTCTTAGAAGAAGTGCATTTCATTTAGGCCTAGCTGTCTCGTCGACTCGGTTAAAACAGGCGATTCAGTTTGGGAGTAGAGTAAGTAGACTGGAGACTATATTGAGCAAATAAGCTCAAGGTTCGCACATTCTTTATTGCACTAATATAGCTGAATGCCTTCACCTAATGATTTGTACCATTAAAGAAGCTGTTGGTTTCGAAGAACACTCCATCTGGTAGAAACACAGTGTCTATTTCTGTAACGCGGGCGCTGACGCAAGTAATGCACTTGAATCAACAGCGATACTTTGAGCGCGTTGCATGATTTCGTTGTGCTCCTGGTCGTCATTATCGCGTTCAATATCTTTATGCGACTTCGCACTGAGTCCGTCCGCTGTTGCTGACTCAGTAAACAGACCCGCACTCTTCTTCGCAGTACTAGCCCGGAACAGTCTGAAACCACTGGACATGAATAATGAGATGAACGCAGAGAAGAAAAAAATTATGTATTCTTTCTTGGTTAGTTAAGCAACTCGATTTATTCCCCGTTTTGTCGTAACGGCGGTCACGCTCGTAATCTTTCAACTACATCGTCGTCAAAAATACACGCGGTTTTTTTATTCTGGCGACTGGGCGAGCAGGTCCCACCCCGTCAGATATATACCACATTTCAACCCCCATAGTCGAATCCCACTCGAATTACGATCGCAGCAAAACCCGAATCATGCTATATTGGGGGCTTATATGACTTGTATATAAAATTTCAACACTCTACGTTGTATGTGGCTATACAATCCGTTACCCCTGGAACAATGAGGTCGAGCGCACGTACATTTTCGGCTGCGCAGTCCCGATGCATACGCGTAACGCGTTAACGGTCGTGAGTAAAAGATGACGCATGTTTTGAAGTGCGCAGCGACGTTTGCGACTTACTGCTACGTGTCACTGGTTGGGTTCCTGTGGATCGCACAACGAAGATTCCAGTACTTTCCGAGCAGGGAGTCGCCACCAAGCATACGTTCATTACCATCGGTTTTTCAACAAATTTGTACTTTTGAAGTCTTGACGACAGATAAACTAAGGTTAAAAGGCTGGTTGTGGTCGCGCGAGCTGAATGGGGCACTCTCTCACATTTTCATTCTACACCTGCACGGAAACGCGGGCAGTCGTCTTCACCGCCTTGACTGGGCATATCGAGTTCGAACGCGATTTGGTTGCACTGTAGCACTTTTTGACTATCGGGGATATGGTGGGAATGATGGATATGTGAGTGAAGACGGACTCATCGAAGATGCAGTGGCGGCAATAACTTGGGCTCATAATCAAGCGCTGCAAACACACCAGAAGCTGGTATTGCACCTAGAAAGCATTGGTAGTGCTGTTGGAATTAATGCTCTGATGCGGACTCCTATTGAACTACGAATTAGTGGTATAGTCAGTGAAGGAGGTCTAAGCTCTTGTAGCGATTTGGCGAAAAATATGTTTAGGTACTTACCTATTGAGCTCATTATGAAAGATAAGTGGTGTAATACGCTTTCGAGTGCCAAGTGCCTCAGTCGCAACACTCATTTTCTTAGCTTGCACGGACAAAATGATTCTATCGTACCACTCTGGAGCGGCAGGCGCTTGTATGAAGCAGTTAGTTGCGAAAAAAAGATGTTTCATGAATTTGGCGAGGGTGGTCACAATGACCTGATGTACCAGCCAAGTTATTTTGCAACCTTGGAAAAGTTCTTCAAGTCTCTATGAGTAGAGTTGACTCGTATCTGTGGTTATTTGCCCATGTGACTAACTACTATTTGATGAAGAAGTGCGTGTAAACTATGCACACTTTGACTATGTAATACCATGTAATGCCTGTTGTCAACCTTGTTTTGTTTACGTGAGCCTACCGTAGCGGTTCGATTTCATTTTGTTTCAGCCAAAATCTCCCATAGACTGCTCATTCCCATACCATTTATTGCGGAAACGCCTGCAAAGTCTAGATGCTCGTAGAATTCATTCAACACTTCGTTCAAAGACTGCGTCAACGTCGTTGAAAATGAACTTTGCTGCGACTCGAGTTCCTGCTGAAAAGAGTTGAAATTTGATAGCATGTTCAAGAGTGGCTCGTGTGGCGCGACATCTATCTTGTTAAATACAACTATCAGTCGAAGCTGCGTTCGATATAGCACACTGATAGCTTGGAGCATATTTCCTATCAATACTTGAGGATTTGCACACCGGGGCGTGTCAATGACGTAAATAAGAACTGTGTCGAAACTACTAGCAAACATTTCTGTGAACATCATACCACTTGCTGACCATGTAAATATCTCTATCTGTCCCGGTGTATCGACGAAAAACCACCTGTGTTCTTTTGAACGAGCTTCGAGAATGCGTAAAGCTTTGTCAAAACGCGTTGCAAACAGGTTTGATGCAGTTAAAATTGCACCGTTTGGTCCAAGATTGTATTCTTTCATGACCGCTTTGTAATTTATCGTATCTCGTATATCTATGTTTGTCTGATACGCCAGTTTGGTGGCGGCTGGGTCCAAATTCATTATGTAAGGAAGTTCTCCTGTAGAACGGGCGTGTGTCGAAGCGCAATCCAGTAGACTGCTTTTTCCAGAACCGGCGAGTCCTATAAATATGCAAACTCGGCTCTTTGTCGTGTCACTGTGTATTCCGGTCATGATGTTGTGGTAGGTTGACCCGATTGATACGCCTTTCTACTGGTACCGGGAGCTGGAGAGTTTCACACGCGTGTGAAAGACTGCGTGCGGCACCTGCTCTTCGTCCTTTGAGTTTGCAACGCGAAACAATTATTTCGATACCTTGGCATGTGCAAATATTCAGGTGACTACCATACAAACGACACAATTGCCAGTGATAACTATTGTTACGTGCTTTGATACGCATTTCCTTTATTTTAATATGAGTATATGGCATAAAAATGAGGTTTAGTAATGAAAGCACTTTATCTCAAATTTCCAGGTCTTTTGCCCTTCCTGGAGAGGCACTCGGCGGCGCCAGTATTGATTGCGTACGTTCTCCAACACCATGGGCGGTAAGAAGAAGAAGAAGAACGCGTTTATCGACAAGAAAAACGCGGCGACGTACTTTTTGTTGCCAGGAAATAACGCAGATGAAGCTTCGAGTTCTGGTGTGACGAAACGACACGTGACCTGGGTTAGGACTGATGTAAACGCGATGGAAGACGTGCTCGGGTCAGATGGCATCGCTGTAGATTCAAGCCATTGTTTCATGGGAAATGAAATACGTTCGAACAAAGATCATAGTGACACACATGAGCTGCTTCCTGCGGATAGGGAAAATCTAGGACTTCCAGATGACGGCTATGACTATTCGAGACACTTACGTGTTTGTGCACGTGACGCACAGGAGCCGTCGGAGTTAATTGATGAAGAACGTAGTGGAGATTTCACACTCAATAGTTTTGTTCCGGAGATTTTATCAAAAGATCGCGAACGTGGCACAGCGGGTATAGACAAAGAAATTGAAGACACCATGAAAATGTTGGATGACTATAATTTCAATGCGGGTGCTTCAGAATACGATTCACTACAGGATAACATTTTTGAACTTGCGAATGGAAGGATTGGCATGCCTATCGATATGAATGCACATGAAATGATTGCGGGTACCTCAGCTCTACGTCTAGACTCAAGTATGTTAGAACTCAACAAAATGGAACAAGTTTCAGAAAGGAACAGTGAAGAGAAGATTTCACATGACAGCACTTTTGATCGCATCATGAGCGAATATAGCAATGAAGATATTGGTGCATCGACAGTGATAATGCCTGAGCGACGAGAATTCACAGAAGTCGCTCAAACGCACCATGACTTGCGCATCCATGACAGTGCAAATACAAACGCCGCAAATCTAGACAAACGACACATGGAAGTTCGAGCAGATGAACTGACATTTTCTGACGTAATAAATCGCCGTGGCGCACGTGCATATCACATACAATCGCGTTCATATGATTGTGAAAGTGTATTGAGTATGCATAGCAATGTATCTCATCACCCGAAGCTTATTGGTGACTCTTATGATGAGCGAAGGAATGTACTTTCTATCAAAGACGATGAAAGATTGAAAAATTACAGTCAAAAAATAGAAGTCACACCAGTCGTCGCAAACGATTTCCCACTCGAGGATCAAACTTGGCGGAGCAATATTAATCGTAAGGGGGAGTCAGCACTACAAAAGAAGGAAAGAAAGGCGGCAGTAAAAGAAGGCCGGAAACATGCGAGGATGCTTAAGAAAGGTATGAAAGATAGCTTTCAAAATTTCAGAAAAGAGATGTCGATTTCTACTGCTGGAGTGAGTACTCGTCCTAATGTCTCTGTAAGAACGCTCCAGTAAAGCTATCACAAACTCCGGTGGCCGATCATGAAATAATATCGTTGCACATATGATCGCCGCGTGTAAACGTTTATGGAGAGCACTGGTAGTGTAGTGTTTCAGTAGGATTTTTATGTTCCAACGTTGGTAAATCATATCTCTATTACGTTTCCTGCACATTTCCTGCTACATGCTGTGAGATATTTTCCAAAAATGACACAAACGAATGCATGGATGTGCGTGCTATCTCGTCGAACGTGTCTTCGACATTTTCATTTTCCAAGTATTGATCGGTGAGATACTTGTCTGTTTGACAGACTGCACTCCCTGTTGAGGTATTTCTGCGATCGCAAAATATTTTATCTATGATATTAGAATTGTTTCCAGCATCGTAGTTTGAAAATAAATCTCTGAACGTAAAACTCGTGAGTATGCCGTAATAGCACTTATGAATTGTATCTGCGTCCAATAAATCTCTCCGCGCTTGCGTTTGGTCTTCAAAACAACTCAACAATTTTAAGATTGTGTCTGATAACGACATGTTCCCTCGCTTTATCGACTTACAAACAGAGTAGTAAGACGCGCTGTTAATGTCGCTTGCCACCTGTAGACACCTTGTATGAAACATACGACACAGAACATAAAACATGACAAAATGTTGCTGAAAAAAAGTTGGATTTGCTATAAGTAACTCGTATTCTCGATTGAATACACTGAATAAAGCCAGCGTATGTGGATACGTATACGTCGACTTGCACTGATGCGAAGCCTGCTCAAGATGTGGCAAATCTCGTGCGTTTTGGTATATGCTTGCTACCTCCAGAGCTAACTGCACACCGAAACCAGTGGTGACTAGAATGATATCGTCAGAGCCATCTAAGCCCAACTCGTTTCTAATGATGTCCGCATAAAGTAGTGCAACATCGTGAATGCTATAGAATGCAGATAATTTGCCCAGATTACTGGATATACTGAACGCGGCCACACGTGCTTCAGACACAATATTTTCAAATGTTTCACATGACCCATCTACATCGCACATGCATATGATGACAGGACCATTTGTGTTCTCGTTTAATCTTCGTATTTCTTCAGGAAATATGCTTGAACTGATTTTCCATCTTGGCATCGAATACTGAAGTTTTAATGCGACGTGTTCGGCAAAAGTGGATAATTGTGTAGGGTGCCGCACCGCTTTCCAACCATACGCAAGATCTGAGTCTATTTTCTGATGTTTCATAATGTGCGGATCTCCAGCACCAAGTCCGCCAGGGATAGTAGGCTCAAATGCCTTTGCGGAGTGGCTGTAAGGGTCTAACATTCCATTTTCATAAGATAACCCCATAAAATCACAAACCATCTTGATTTGATTTTCGGGACTAGAAACTAATTCTTCATATGATAAACGTAGTGCCCGCGAGCTATCGATCGATTCGAGAAACTGCATCGCGTTAGCATTGCCTAATGCCCACAAATTTTCCATGTGGTCGTAAACTCTTTTCAGCACATCATGATCATGTGCCCCACATGTATCGGCAACATTCCACAGTTTCCCACATGTATGCAAATTGCCAGAGAGATGTCCGACATCCAATACCTGCTTTGTCATTGACTCAATCGCAGCCCAAGGATGGCGATGTATGTATATATATTTTGCATTTTCAAATAGTCCTTCAGCACGAAGCATCGTGTCTAATGACCATACGTATGGAGGGGACTTGTCAACTAAAATCCGCGAACCACACCACTCTTGTAAAACACTGTACACCTGCTGCGTTGATAGAGTTTCCATCTGTCCTAGTATTTTATCTGCTTCATCAGCACAGCAACGCTTCAGATCTACGATGGCTTTTCGAAGCCCCTCAAGAGCCCACCTATGGCCGCGCTGCATGGATTCAGTACGTTCTCGCATGGTCTGAAAATTTAGCAAATATAGTTCTTGAGGTGCACATATCAGAGAATGGCAATTTAAAATCATTTGCAATAAAGTGGATCCAGACCTAGGTGAGGCGAGGACGAAAATAATGTTACGTTTAAGGCGTGTAGTTATTGGTGGTCGAGTCCGGGAGATCGACAAAGCGCAATATTTGTTCACCTGCATATCAAGCCACAATTGCACTTTCGCACCTAGCGATAATGAATTTGAAACACTTTTGTACACGACATGGCGCACAATGTAGTTTGCGAATACTTTGATGGTAGACCCCAAGTGACTTGCTCTGTCACCTGATAATGTGCTTGAGGAATCTAAATTGAACTTGCTATATAAACATGATGTAAACTTGGATATGATTGTGTGGTTACACTCACTGTTGTTCACATCTCTTGTTATGTTGATCGCATGCTTGAGGTATTTAAAATTATCAACCATTATATCAAGCTCGCTCCAAATTAAGTTTCGAACGAAGTCGTCCACATTGCAAATATAGTCATTGATATCGGGCCGAATTACTGGTAGATTGATTGAAATTCGTGAAATCGCAACTTCTTTCAAGCATCGCGATGTTCGCATTTTGAACTCTTGTTCCGTCGCCATGCAACAGGTGATAACGTGTGCCATGCTTCCTCCGTAGCCGAATGAACTTGTGCCTGAAACTCCAGATGGGTTAGGCCGCATTATCATCGGAAAGCATGACAGTTTACATATCTCTACGTCCCGCCAGGTGTGGCCCATCTCGATTGCTAGCGCAGCGCCGCAGCTACCGTTCATCAAAGAGCTCAATCTTGTAAAATGCACTAGAGGAGCGATCATCATGTTACGTTCGCCTAGCGCGGACTTCAATAATGAAACCATACCAGACGCGCCATCCAAATGACCCACATTCGTGTGCACACTTCCAAAACACAGAGCTAGACTACGGTGTAGCTGTTGTGCAAAAAAAACATTTTGGTACGCACCAGCCTCGATAGCATCACCAAGCGGTTCGCCAAGGCCAGACGCTTCGATGTACGCAATATCATTCGGCATAATATTTGCATCTCGTAACGCATTTTTGACCTTATATTCAATTGCAGGACCACGAAGTGCACGAAGTGACGCGCCACCACCTTTATGTATACATGAAGACCCCATTAGTTTGGCCCATACGTGATCAGTTTTAATGGGCTTCAGCGATGAGTGCACTTGTATAATAAGAGCCCCAATACCTTCACCACGCTCAAATCCATCGGCATGTTCATCAAAAGTCTTACATCGGCCATCCCGTGGAAACATTTTCCTCGCTGTGTGCAAATCTGCAAGTTGTCTGTGAAGGATGATGTTTGCGCTACATGCGATTGATTGAAACCCTTGATGTTTAAACTGCACGTTTTGAACTTTGCACTCAATCATTGCAAGATGAGTGCTTACTAATCCGGATGCAGATGCACAGTCGGTCGTCATCGATGCTCCTTGAAGTCCAAGCATATAACTAACTCGATTTGATGCGAATGCATAAGTCGATTCCGACATTCTTTGAATGATACCTGAAACTTTCTTCTCATCATGATTGAGCGAGTGAACGGTTTCGTTAGCGACCGCTTCTCTAAATATGACATCACTGTCGTTTGTGCATATGCCAACGAAAAGCGCTATCGGCTTCTCTGGTAAATCAAAGTGCTCAGTTTGGATATTATACTGTACAAGTTCGCCGCAGACTTTGAGAAGCTCACGTTGTTGTGGTTCAAGTGTGTGATTGCATACAGTCGATCCGAAAAATGTATCGTCGAACACGTCGAGAGTTCGTATAAAAGATCCATGTCTACTGTATGACTCACATATCGGATCACGTGCTTGACTGATGCCGTGTGAGTTGCAAAAGTCAACGTCCCATCTGTCTAGCGGTACTACACGAACAGCATCGCTACCATACGTTATCATCGTCCAAAACTTTTCCATCTGCACGCATTCACTACTTTTACAATTGCCAGTTCGGATAGATGCATCAGAAATGGTCAAAGTACCCAAGTCAGTGCACATCTTGGCATCCGTCTCAACTAGACCACATGGCTGATATCCGAGCGGCGTCTGTAGTACCATGTTTATAAAATTTGTGAGCGCTTGTATAGTTGGATAATCAAACATAACGGTCGCAGGCAAACTGATAGCGAATCGAGCGTCTAAAGATCGGGATAACTCTGTAAGACACATACTATCCAGCCCGGCCTCGATAAATGGTTCGTCTACGTGTATTTGTCTTCCAAGTATACGCGATACTTCCTCCATCACAACTGCTTCGGCTGATGCCATATCACGCGCATCTAAAGCTTTAGATCTCTTTCGACGCGTATTACATGGCGTAACAAAACACTCACTTTTGAATAGCAACCAATTGAAACGATTTACAGCAAGAACAGGTGTTTTCGTTTTCTCTAGTGCATTTAGTATCAAGTTCAGAGTGTACAGAGCAAATTCAGTATGAACATAGTTAATGCCTGTCCGAGCTAATCTGATTGCTTGAATTGTATCGATCTTCATCATCCCAGGTAAATCCACCCATGCTCCCCATTGAATACTTACTTTATTAATTCCACAACGGTGTGCATCAACGCAATGCCCATCAACGGAGACATTTGCAGTCGCGTAGTTAACTTGACCAAATGTACATATTAGACCTGAAATAGAAGAAAATAATATCACACGCCGCGCATTTGTGTTGTAGCTGGCATCCAACAAAGCCGCATCCGTTTTAGAATTCATTGCCAGTCGCATATACTTGACTGTTTGATTAAATATCATCGCATCTCGTAAGCTTCCCGTTGCAAATATAGCATGGCTCACGTATTTACGTCGCATGCTGTGCAAATAAAAAGCATCGGATGTGCTTGAGTGGTTGATAGATGTCAATGACGTGAGCATGTGAGATTGTAGCGACATGTCACCTTGTGTCGTCCGACCCGATCTACCGGTCATATACACTGTATTGCGGCAGAACACCGGTGCAAACAAGTATACAACCCTGCCAATTGCACCAGAACCGCCGTATATGTCCAAATGTGCAACTTGTGTAGTTGTTGTTGACTGTAAATCAGTATGGCGCGCGCTCCAAGTTTGTGTGATATGCGGCACAGCTGCATTTCTACCACCTTTAACACAGTGGGGAAATTCTGAGTAATCAAGAAGGTCTTTCGAAAGGGTATCACATGGATGATGTTCCGACAAGGTGCACTTGTAATTGTTGGATTCAGATTTCAGGACCTTTAACATCGTTGCTGTGGTATAATTCGACAATTCCATGGAGTGACGTGGGGCGTGTATGTACGCATGCTGGTTCAATGTCGATTTGCTATCCAATTTTGCAGCAATGCTCACCTTCATAGTTGCGCTACTAGTGAGTGAACACAACATACTGAATGCGTTGATGTATATTGAATATGAGCTATGCTGGTATTTTCTTGTCGAATCGTACATATCCTTATATCTAAATATATAACTTGTATGGGGGCTGTCATTACAGAGTGGTTCAAGTGGTGTCAGTGCTTTCCATGAGATGTTGTAAATGTGTTTAATTGATTTAGCAGTACACTTGGCATCATAAACGGTGGGGTCCGCGCTGTAAATCCGCTTTTTTAGCTCAATAGACTTTAATGTTGTCTCTCGCTGTCCCTGAATTGTACATCCGTGAATTTGGCTCGATTGGGATAATTGGCCACTTTTACTGTACACTGTCGCAACCACAGTCCGTACTGGTGATGTTCTCGCAGTGCAGCTCAATTGTGATACATTGTGATTGATCCAATACACATCTATGGTCGGTGTGGCGTTTTCTGTTCTAAATCTTGGCGTCGTGTGTGGGTCTGCACTTAAATGAGGTTGAAATATAGTTTCCAAGGTATAAGTGGAGTGCGGTGCTCCGTTGTAAATGCTCATGCAAATCATCGCGGTGCGATGACAAATTAGTTTGGAACTGCTCATTTCTTTTCTTTGCTGGGAACGGTTTCGAAATTTACGGAGTTTTGCACACAAGTTGATGTGACCATTGTGTGATATACGGATCTTGTCGCCGGAAATTTGAATAGATACTTGGACATGTGACGGGTCCAAGTCGTCAAAAAGAATGTTAAAAAATAGAACGTCATGCACGGTATCGCCAGCAAGGTTAACTGAAGCATAAAGTATGTGTAGACGGTTTGTATCCACATGCAAGTTGGAAGTAAAATTGACTACTGAACCAACTGGCGCATCACACACACGAATGTTAGAAAAGCCGTATGCCATCTGGAATATCCAGCATTTTTGGCAGTTTCGGAATGCGTGAGTTGTAGCAAATGTAGTACTACGTTGTGGGCATCTTACTGTTGCGTGGGCATTGGTCCCTTGAAATGCAAATGCGCTTGTACCTCGTATCATAACGTTGCAGTTCAGTAAAAACGATTGAGCCCCTACCTGTTGGCGCATCGTCGTTGGAGGTTTGATGTTGTCTGATACAGTAGACGAAGACGATTGATTGATGACATTCTGCACATACGGGTTTATCTGACAGAGATGTATAATTGCGGATGTATTTCTATGATGCAGTGTTGCACACGCGCGTGCTAAACTCAGAGCCCCTGATGCTGGTTCAGTATGCCCATCGCGAGTTTTCATCGCAGTAAATCCTCGTGTCATTGCAGTTTGCCCCTGACACAGAACCGCACACGCCGCACCAACCTCGATTGGATCGCCCAATGATGTACCTGTTCCGTGCAGCTCAACGCCACATGAAGTAAACGCATTATTTGTGTGTTGTGTCAACGCATGAAGCAAGACACGTTGTTGTGATGGACCGTGTGGGGCAGTGAGGGAGCTTGATCTGCCATCTTGATTGACGGCGGAGCCAGTCAAATATGCAATACACGATACGGCATCAATGAACATGTCGTCAGCCGACAAATAGAGCACGACACACGCCTCGCCCCGAACGTAACCGTTTGCGGCAACATCAAGTGTCTTACATCGACCATCATCTGCAAGCATCCCAGCGTTGTTGAATATCTTCGTTGTCGTTACGCTGAGTGTCAAGTTGGCACCGCAGCACAACATCGCTTCACACTCATTTGCACATATGATGTGCTTTGAAGTATGCGCACCAACCAATGACGAAGAGCATGCTGTATCAATACTCAAACATGCGCCGTGCAGATTAAATACAAACGAAATCCGCCCACATGCAACACTCAGTGCGCCACCTGTAGGGCTGAAGAGCCCCGTGTTGGCCACCATCGAACTATAATCAGCACTTGAGATGCCAACCACTACCCCGCAAAGGCTTTTGAGGTCAGCGTATGTGAGTTGAGAATGCGTATCCAATACGCACTCTAATAAGATGCGGTGCTGTGGATCGATACCAACAGCTTCTGGCGCTCTCAAGGCAAATATGTCCGTATCAAATTGGTCAATGTCGCGCAGGAGGGCACCAAATCGTAGGAGACCGTGCTCAGATCCAGCACTAGTATCCCAACGTGGGTTCGATACGTCACTGATACCATCCATAGAAACGAGGCTCAAAGGATACCACCCTGTAGCGCTTACACATGTATGTGCATAAATGGATGCAACTGTGGTGTCTGTACTGACTATAGCAGGCTTTGCCATTTCTGTAGTGTGATTTGTGTCTTGTTCTACGTGACTTTTTGTAATTTCTGAAACTATGACCCCGACGAGTGCAGTCGATGTAGGATGATCAAACACGACCGTGGATGGAAGCTGAATTGAGAATTGCTCGTTCAATCTGCTTCGTAGCTCCATTGCCCCGAGAGAGTCCAAACCTGCATCAATCAAAGGCGCATCACTTGCGAGATCTTCTCCAATGGCACCGCACACAACATCCTTTACAATTAATGCGATTTCGGCCTCTGAACATATATGCTCACTGTATATGCGTGCGTCAGCACTATTCACATCGTCTTGTAGAGTGTACGCTTCCTTTAAGTCGTCAAACATCTCATGCGCCTGCAATCTGTTAATGCATAGCGTGTGAATATCAAGCGTGCAAATCGCCATAACGACGCGCGTGATGGTGACGTTTGAGAGTAGTTCCAATATGTAAACTCCTGTGTCCGGGTGAATCATTTCAAGCCCAAACTTTGCAAATGAGGCGCGTTCGCTGACTGATAATCGTGCAGCCATACCGAAGGTCCCATCCCATGGACCCCATTGCAAACTTATACACTGCACACCTGCTGCAGCCTCTGCGCATGCGTTCGCATCTAGCCATGCGTTCGCTGCCGTGTAATTCACCTGCCCAGGGGAGCCGAGCAGTGAAACTACAGAGGAAAAAAACACGTGCATGCCAACGCCCTGTGCGCGTGGAAGCTGGTTTGTTATATGTGCGCCGTGCGTTTTGCTCGTTATAACGCGTGCAACATCCGAGAATCTGTGTCTTTTCAACATTGAGTCCCGGATTATACCGTACATGTGCATGATGCGGCCAATAGAGGGTGTGTTACACAACATGACGTTATGCACGTCATCACGCGACGACGCGTCTACTCTCTGAATTGAAAAGGCTCGAGACCTGCGTGTGATCACCTGCGTGCGGCCCGTGCGACCCATGAGGATTGTTGTTTGGTGTGAATGTTTTGCATTCCATGCATGGATGAGCGTGCCAAGTCCGCCAGTACCCCCTGCGTACACATCAATACATTTCTTAGGCATGTCTCGTGAGAGCAGAGAGCTTGAATGTCGCATATTTCTAAAGATCTCTGAGCGCGAATAAACTCTAGGGCGTCTCAAACGTACTCCATAGACATGTGTCAGTCGCGACAGACGGGTGTAGCCGGCAGTCAGCGAAATATCTTGTGCTGACATCGGGATATTGTATGATTGCTTACGTTTCCGCTCACAGCGTGTATCAGAACGATCAGCATCTATAGAGTAAAGCGCACATGCCGTCTCTAGCCGAATACTTTTGAAAACTCCACATAATGCATTGTGAGCAGGCGCACCATAGTTTGATGATCTGGGATTATTTGGGTACGATTGAGGCCATATTGATGATGTTGTTTCTAGTGCAATTGCGCTTGCGGCATCTGAACATAAAGACGCTTGCATGCCCTCTATTGCCGACCCAGACATGCGCAGAAGAATCCATGCGCGACGTGTGTGAATCCCATTCGAATGTAGGGAAGAGCTCGCATCCGTCTGCTTACTTTTCTTAATGCTCACAGCTATCCATGTGAGTGAATAATACATGGTGTCGTGTGTGTTTCTGGTGTAAGGACTTATGTCTGGACCTAAGTTCATGTGATCCGTCACTTTAATATTCATCGTTTGTTTTACAATAAGTGCAGACACCACCAGCTGAACGCCGCCCATGGATCCAGGCACGTGATCGCTGCATGTCACACATGTGCGCATACGTGCGCATGCATACGGCCGAGATGAGTATCTCGTACGCAAACAGCGCACAGACGCTCCCACACTAACTGGAAGATACATGGCTCTCTCATTATTTGAAGTAATGGATGTGAGACTCTGAAAGTTGGCATCTAAGGTTGCCGCATGTGCTGCGCGATCGTTCACACTGTGCACGTTGTGGATATTGAAATGAAGCTTGATGTCAAAGCCACGCGCGAACACTGAACATAATGGTTTCGGAGTAGAATGATATAGTGTATAGCAGAGAGAGTTTGCGTGTCCAACTGCATGTGATGTCCGGTTAGATACTATACGTACAGTACCGGTATCGTGTGATATCTTGCACCGTATGTAGCTCAAGTCTTGCGCGCCAATGAAGCATCCAGAATGAATCTGAATATGTTTGATCATATGCACGCGTGAGCTGAAAAGTTGATTAGAGCACTGAGAAAAGTATTCAATGTACCCTGCTGCCGGGAGAACTGCCCTACCTTTTACTCGATGATCAAGGAAGTCGGCATATGGCTTGCGCGTATTTAAATGAAAAAGTACACTCAATGTATCACCACACACACGAATGTTAGAAAAGCCGTATGCCATCTGGAATATCCAGCATTTTTGGCAGTTTCGGAATGCGTGAGTTGTAGCAAATGTAGTACTACGTTGTGGGCATCTTACTGTTGCGTGGGCATT
>Ga0181602_10000525_pt1 | contig 34941 bp, 47 predicted proteins | sample 041ome_14_FD_148640 | JGI IMG/M metagenome (GOLD analysis project Ga0181602, IMG submission 148640) | Coastal salt marsh microbial communities from the Groves Creek Marsh, Skidaway Island, Georgia - 041408US metaG (spades assembly) | ecosystem: Environmental > Aquatic > Marine > Intertidal zone...
TGTTGTCGGTTTCTCAATCACACGTGACAGCGACCCACTTCAAGAATCAAACTTCTATACGGCGCTTGCTTCGCTTGCTAAGTTGCGAGGCTTTGAACCAACCGACGTTGGTTACATTGGCAGTGGCGAATACGACTTTCACGCCGGCGACTGCCCTGTCGGCATTGTCAATTTTGGCCATTGGGCATACGGTTGGGTACGTGAACTAATGGTCCACGTTACTGACTCCGAAACTTGCGCCGAAGCACAACGAATGGCTGAGTACGTGGACGTTGAATATCCGGTACTCAATGAGGAGGATTACGCCGAACGCCAACACGAAGCAAACCACCCATCTGATGACCGTTGCTACAGCGACGACGATGAATGTCCCTGCGGAAACTTGAAAGCCTGAGAAACAAAATGACACTTACACACCACGAACCTTGCTTCACTATCACCATTCCGGTAGAAGCCTGTCCCGACGCACAACCACTCGCCTCGCTAATTGGCATATTCGTTCACATCACGTTGACTGACGAAAGCCTCGTTGAACCTTATTGGCAAAGAGACTTTGAAGAAGTTTGGGTTCGCTCAATTGAAGACGACGGACTTTATGTTGAGTTCGGCGAGACCGGAACACAAGACGAATTCTTTGTTGTGCCGTTCAAGGCCATCGCCGACATTTTCTACTACTAAGGAGAAGCAATGAAGATAACAACACTCACCTATCTACCAAGCGTTCAGATAACCGTTGATGAACACGGCAGGCTTTTGTCGCAGGACATAACTTGGTCAAGTTCATACGACGCTGCATACGACGAAGAAGGCGATGAAATAAAAGACGAGGAAGTTCTTGAAAAACTAATTGCCATTGGCGATCAACACCTTGACGATCTCGTATTAACAATCACCAAACTAACCAAGGAGAAAAACTGAAATGGGATACACGCACTATTGGTCACGCAAAGAATGGGACAACACAAGCGCCGGCTTTCCGTTGCTATGCCGAGTAGCAACCGACATATTGAGTTACGCCAACAAGCAATGTATTCCCTTAGCCGGTTCTCACGGTGAGCCTGAAACGCAACCTGAAATAAATGTTGAACACATTTTGTTTAACGGCGTTGGCAAAGACGCACACGAGACGTTCTATTGGCCACGCAAAGCAACACGACCAAAATGGCAAGACCATTACCCTGCGTTGTCAGCAAGCGCCACCATTACCGAGTTCTGTAAAACCAATTACAAACCGTACGACGTTGTTGTGCTCGCAATGTTGGCAGCAGCCGACTTGATCTACGAAAGCGGTATTGACTTTGAAAGCGACGGCGGTGAAGAAGTTCTGCAAGCCGGACGCGACTTTATGTTGGCAGCCTGCCCTAACTTCTATGAACTGTTGGCTGGTGATGACGATGAATGACTCAACCGAAAAGTTTGAACGCCACTTCCAAAAGCAAGCACGTTACTTACGCCGGACGATGAACGGTTGGCGTGGCAACAGTTATGTCTATCAACTCAACGTACCGTTGAACGGCATTTATCTGCACGTCGTGGTGAGTGTTATCAAATTAGATAACGGTGACTACGAAGGGATTGTTTGCGGTTGCGACTACAACGGCGAACTTTACAATTCGGTAGTTCTCTCAATGTCATGCGGTCCGAACATAAACCACGCAGAGGTACTTAAAGCGATCGGATACGAGGTCAATGGCACACCAAGATGAACTAACGGTTCTCCAAACTTTGGAGTACCTCGTTAACTTTCACGAAAGCGTTGCCGGCCAAGCGGACGTACGTTACCTACCGGAGTTCATGCGCCTAGTTGTGAACACTTTTGCTAATGTGATTGAGGAACGAGATCACCTACTCGCCCGATACACGTAAAGGAAAACAATGGACTACCTCATCGCCGGACTAATGACGATCTACGTATGTTCACTGGTTTATTGCCTGCGAAAATTATTTGAAAAATAATTTAATCATTCAGCCATTCATAACCAATACGTGCTACAGTAAAGCGCACGACAACCGACAAAGGAGACATTGTGGAATCACGATGGGCAATTACTAAAACCGACGAAACCGGCGGAGGCTGGCTAGTCAATCAAACAACAATCAAGGCAAGCGCATTAGAGAACGTGCCTTCGGTAGAAACAAAAGCACTGGCGTTCACTACCTTAGACCGAGCACGCAATTACGTGGCCAAAGTAACCAATGTGGATAAGCGTGTCCGGTTCACCAAACTGAGCGACAACGAGTTCACGTACCAACATAAGGCTTAACCGTGACGTATCCATTTGAATACTGCGATGACTGCGGTAAAGAAGTTATGTTGCGTGACCGCCACGTCATAGAGAAACTCAGCAAGCCAATCACGTCAGCGAACGCCGGCGAATCCGCCACACTATGTGTGAGTTGCGCAAGACGCCAAGACAACCAAGCGCTTCAAGCCTTAACAAACTACCTAGTGTTCGGCAACGGCTGATGACCACACGCAAACAACTCAGCGACGAACTAGAAGCAATGGGCGAAACCGCTTTGCTCATGGACGGCTTTGACGAAGCGTGCATCGGTTTCAGCCAACGCATCAACGAACCGGTATTGGCCGTGTACTCGTATGAGCAAATGGTCAACTTGCTTATAGAACGAGACGGCATGGACTCAGATGAAGCAGAGGAATACATTGACTTCAATTGCGTCGGCGCTTGGGTAGGCGAACACACGCCAATCATCGTCAAAGGATTAAACAACTGATGCTCACGATTAGAAACAAACCATGCGCACAATAAGAATTAAACGCCGGCGTAAACCAAACCGTCTAGCAAACGAAATGTGTACCGCACTAGGCATAAACCCGGAAGGCGTTATTGGCTTCACACTTGAAGTCCGAGCAGGCGCACTACCAAACCTGACAGTCGTACACGAAGCATGGGACATGGACACACTCGCCTTCGCACGCACACTCACAAACTACAAACTGACCAACTAACGCTTACGGCGCTCACGCTTCAAAGCAAACCGCTGACGCTCAGTCAACCCACCCCAAACACCCCAATGCTGATTGTTCTCAATGGCGTACTCCAAACAATCCGAACGCACAACACAAACAGCACACAAAGCCAAAGCCTCCAAAGGACGCTTCCCGGACTCAGGATAAAAAACCTCAGGACCAACACCAACACACGCACCCTCAAACCGCCAAACACCCGGAGGCGGAGGAGGCGAATAAAAGTCATCAGGCTGCACACGCACACAATAACCCGATACACCCAAACAATCCACCACCTGCTACCATAAGCAACACAACTATCAACGCAATAGGAATCAACAAATGCGCCGACTAGACACACAAACAGCGGGAAAGCAACAGCGCGCACTTGAGTTGCGAAACTTGGGCGTTGACTATGACCGTATCGCTAAGGAACTTGGTTACTCGGATAGGTCGGGCGCTTGGCGTGCGACTAAGGCTGCTCTTGACCGTGCGGTAGTTGAGCCGGCAGCCGAAATGCGTATCTTGCAGACAAGCCGGCTTGACTTGCTAACGAGGCAGGCGCTTGCTGCGGTGTTGGCTGGCCAACTTGATCAGATACCTAACGTGCTTCGTATTGAGAAACGGCGTGCTGACCTTTGGGGACTTGACGCACCGAAGGCGGTTGAGGTAGCCGGTACTGACGGCGGTGCTATCCGTACGGACGTGGGCGAGATATTGCTTGAGCGTTTGCGCCAGTTGAGCGAGGCGAGTCCGCCAGACGTTCTTGAAGCCGGCGTGATAGAAACCGGCGAGGGTACGCCGGCGTGAGATCGTCCGAATACGGCACTAGAACGCTTCCTGACGTGAGATCGGTTCTGATCTGGCCAACGGGGAAGCCGGCGAGGTTTAAGCGCTTAAAACGAACGAGCGTGGCTAAACCGGCTGTCTGGCCTGTCTGGGACTTACACAGCAACAGAGGCTCACAGGCAATAAGCCGAGGTAGTTCAACCTTTCTGTCCGTAACGCACGTTCAATCGCCGGCGCACACTCCTCGTCAAACCGGCTTTGTGAGACTGTGTGGGCTTTACACAGCGACACAGCGACACGCCAACGACGTTCGTTTTCCGAAAACGACGCTGAACGACGGTAAAGGACGCTGGGCGACAACAAGGATTAACCGATATGCCTGACGAACTTTCACTCGCCGGCTTGCTTGCCAACCTTCCGCCTGACCAACTCGCAGACGTCATCGGTTCGCTAACGCCCACCCAACAACTATCCGCCCTATACGACTGGTCGCTATGGCGTCGCCCCAAACAAACGACACCCGAAGGACAATGGCGTATCTGGCTAATCCTTGCTGGTCGTGGGTTCGGTAAAACTCGTACCGGCGCTGAGTTCATTCGTGAACAAGTTGACTCCGGGAACGCAAAACATATTGCGCTTGTCGGCGCTACCGCAGCAGACGTTCGTGACACAATGGTTGAAGGCGAATCCGGTTTGCTTGCTATCTATCCGCCTGACCAACGACCACGCTACGAACCTTCCAAACGGCGCATTACTTTCCACAACGGCGCAACCGCTAGTGCGTACTCCGCTGACGAACCTGACCGTTTGCGTGGACCAAACCATGATCTCGCTTGGGCGGACGAACTTGCTGCGTGGCGTTACCCTGACGCTTGGGACCAGTTGATGCTCGGCTTGCGTATCGGCGATCACCCACGTGCCGTCGTCACAACAACGCCAAGGCCAACACCGATCATTCAACGCCTAATGAAAGCAACCGACCGAAGCGTTGCGATCACACGAGGTTCAACATACGAAAACTCAGCGAACCTAGCCAACGACTTCCTTAACGAAATGAAACGCCGGTATGAAGGCACACGGCTTGGGCGTCAAGAACTACACGCCGAAATACTTGAGGACGTTGAAGGCGCTCTATGGCAGCGTGACAACATTGACCTCAACCGAGTTACCGGCGCACCACCGTTGAAACGAATCGTTGTCGCCATTGACCCTGCCGTTACCAATAACGAGGACAGCAACGAAACCGGTATTGTTATCGCCGGCATATGTCAAAACAATCAAGGCTGGCTGCTTGATGACCGGACGTTACGAGGTTCGCCAAGCGAATGGGCGCACGCAGCGATATCGGCGTACAACACTTTCAAAGCGGACTCGCTAGTCGCCGAAGCAAACCAAGGCGGTGACATGATTCGCCATTTGCTAAGAACCGTTGACGCACACGCACCGATCAAACTTGTTCACGCCTCACGAGGCAAACGCACCCGTGCTGAACCCGTTGCTGCGCTTTATGAACAAAACCGTATTCACCACGTCGGTTCTTTCCCGGTGCTTGAGGACCAGTTGTGTTCTTGGATACCGGATATCAGTTCATCACCTGACCGGCTTGACGCTTTGGTGTGGGCGTTTACTGATCTGATGGTTGACGGTGCTCGCCGTGCGCCCGTCGTTGCGCCGATAAGCCTTACTCAAACATCACATTGGAGAGTTTCGTGAACCCGTTAGCAAACAAAACCCTGCTATCCCAAAACAGCGAACTGCGAAAAGCCGGCGTCTATAACTGGACAATACCGGCTCACGCTGTACGCCTAAGCAACGGCGAACTGTTTAACGCCTGCCCTAACGCCGGTACTTGCGCCCGTGTCTGCTATGCGAAGTTCGGTACATACCGGTTCAGTAACGTCGCAGGACGCCACCTCGCAAACCTTGAGTACGTACTGTACGAACGGCACGCTTGGAAAACGCAGATGCTTGACGAGGTTGGCGGTAAACGCTTTATGCCGACAGGCCAACCGCACCTACTTGACCACGATCCAAACGACACCTACTTAGCGGACTGGATTCGGCGTGGCGGTAAAGCGGTACGTATCCACGACGCCGGCGACTTCTTTGACTCCGGTTACCTAACCGACTGGCTTGATATTGCTGAGCACCGAACACACGTTCTGTTTTACGCATACACAAAAGAGGTTGCGATGCTATTGAACGCCGGCGCTTTACCAGCGAACTTCCGTGTGGTGTTCTCGTACGGCGGACTTCAAGACGGTTTGATTGACCGAGACGCCCACCGGCACGCTGACGTATTCCCGACTGCTCAAGCCTTAACGGACGCCGGCTACTACAACCAAGAGGACAACGACCTCCTTGCTATCACCGCACCGTCAAACCGAATCGGTATTGTGGCCAACAATCTGCCTGTCGCCATTCGCCGGTTCAACGGCAAAGCAATGAGCGCCATGAATTTGCGTAACGAAGCGCCGACCAATACAACGCTCAATGCGCTACAGTAGCGCTGTGGATTCTGTCTCTCCCGATAACGAAGTCGCCAAAGCCAAGGCGTCATCAACCGACTTTATGGAAGTCGGCTCATCAGGTCTGCATCAAAACGCCGGCGTAATCCGTCAAGACTTCCTTCGCCAACTGCAAGGCAAACAAGCGTTCGCTGCCTACACCGAAATGTCCGACAACGACCCTGTTATCGGCGCAATGCTTCAAGCAATTGAAATGCTTATTCGTGGCGTTGACTGGTCGGTTGAACCTGCTGAAGAAAACAATGAGGCAGCAACCCGTGAAGCGGAGTTCATCGGTCAGTGCATAACCGACATGAGCGACAGTTGGCACGACACGCTCGCCAGCATTATTTCGTTCCTAGTTCACGGATACAGTTATCACGAACTCGTTTACAAATACCGGCGTGGCTATACGAACGACCCACGCACCCGTTCAAAGTACAACGATGGGCGTATCGCTTGGCGCAAACTGCCGGCACGCTCACAAGAAACTATTGAACGCTGGGAACTTGACGAGAACGGCGGTATTCAAGGCGCATACCAGCGTGACACCAGCGCACCCAACAAAGGTTTAGTGTTTATTCCTATCGCGAAAGCGTTGCTGTTCCGCACAACTGCGAAACTCAATAACCCTCAAGGACGTTCAATCCTCCGTAACGCTTACGTGCCTTGGTATTACAAGCGTCGTATCCAAGAAATTGAAGCGATCGGTATTGAGCGTGACCTCGCCGGTATGCCTGTTGCGCTAGTTCCGCCTCAAATGCTTTCCAATAACGCAACCAGTGATGAGCGTGCAGCACTAGACGCAATCAAACAGATCGTTCGGAACATTAAACGTGATGAGCAAGAAGGCATCGTGTTCCCGATGGCGTACGACCCGGATACGAAGCAGCCGGCGTACGAACTCAAACTGCTTTCTACTGGCGGACGCCGACAGTTTGATACTGACGCAATCATCGGACGTTACGATCAGCGCATAGCAATGACGGTACTCGCCGACTTCCTTCTGCTTGGCCACGAACAAGTTGGCTCGCAAGCGTTATCGGTCAGCAAGATTGAGTTGTTCATCAAGAGCCTTGACGCATACCTGTCCGAAATTGCTGAAGTGTTCAACCAGCACGCCATTCCTCGCTTGATGCGTTTGAACGGCGTCAATGAGGAACTGTCGCCAACCTTGAAGTACACGCCACCAAAGAACGTGGACATTGCAGCAATCGCAGCATACGTCACCGCACTAGCACAAGCCGGCGCACCGCTATTCCCCGACACCGACCTAGAAAACCATTTGCGTAATTTGGCTGGTTTGCCACAGGGTCAAGCCGAGCAGGTCTAAAATGACCGGCGTTGTCCGTGTCAGCAAAAAGCGCAGCGACCTTTGGGGACGTTTGCCGTTATTCAAAAGCAAAGCCGGCGAAACCGCTTACCGAGACACCGGCACTGAGACGCTCTCTAAGAACGAGAAAGCGCTTTCCGACGTAATCCTCCGAGCGAACGACTTGATACCAAGAGACGCAGCGCAGAGGCTCATAGACGGCGGAGATATCGCAACCTATAACCGTACGGTACTGAACGCTTTAGCGCCTCTCCAAGACGTCATTGAAACTTTGCTGCTCAAAGAACTTGTTGAGTCGGCGGTCATCACAACACGGGAAACCGTACAAAGCATTTCAAACCAGTACGCAGCAATAGGCAAAGCCGAATCGCTTACACCGCCGTTGCCTTCCAAGATCGTCATGCAACACACGTTTGACCAAACTGCACCGGGAGCGATCTCGTTCGCTAAGAAACAGTCCGCACAGTTAGTGACAAACATGGTTGAGTCGCAGCGTGAAGCGATACGCCAAGTTGTCGCACGTGCATACAAGGTTGGGCGGACGCCGGCACAACTACAAAGCGATCTTGTTGCAGCGTTAAAACTTGTAAACCCAACTACCGACCCAGCGAAGTCTTTAGCGACGCTGTTCGGAACTAACGTGAACGGTTTAACCACACGTTACGAACAAGCGGTTGCGACACGGGCAGAAAAGATAGCGAAAGACTTAGCCAAGAAAGGTATTACCGGCTCTAAGGCTGTAGAAAAAGTTAAGAAGGATACGCAGAAGTACGCTGACAAACTGCGTAAAGCAAGAGCACGCACTATCGCACGTACCGAAATGATGACGGCCAACAACGAAGGCAAACTTCAGTCGTTCCTTCAAATGGAAAAGAAAGGCATTATCTCTCCTAAGAACTCTCGCAAGCAGTGGTCAACGGGACGCTTTGACGTATGCAACATTTGCGCACCGCTTAACGGGCAACTACAACCATTAAACAAACCGTTCTCTACCGGACGCATGACACCGCCGGCGCACCCGAACTGTCGTTGCACAATGATGCTCGTTACCGACGTTAAGACGCACACACCTCCGCAACCTATTGGCGGTAACACGCCTGAGAATCCGCTTGGTTTTACTCCGGGAAAATTGACGGAGGCTGGCCAAACCGCTGCCGACACGCCCATCGTTATTGACGTCGTTCCGCAAACATCGGAAGTTATACCGGTATCTCTTGAACCGAGTATGTCAGCATCGGAAGCGCAAGCGTTAGCGGACGAAGCGTTAGGTGTTGGCGGTGAAGCATCAACAACTATTGCGACTACCGAAGCATTACCAATCACGTATCCGAAAAGTAATGGCGTCTGGTCTTATACGCATTACCCTGACGGAACGTCGTCAGTGCTTAACCCTTCGGACTCCAGCCTTGAATACTTATTGAACGATGACGGGACTGTTACTTTCATATCGCAGTCCGGCATACCGTCAACAATCAAACCGACTCCGAATTCGGCGCTTGGTGAAACTATTGACGCAATGACGCCGAACCCGTACAAACAAACGTCAATACAAATGGACTTCCCCGAAACCGACACCACGTATGCGTTCACTCACCAACCAGACGGCAAAACAATTATTCACGGTGGCGGTGGCGATTACATTCTTGATACCGACGGACAACTTTTCATGTACGACAAATGGGGAACAAAAGAATTATTGTTTCCGGCCAAAGGCTCAGGAATATCTGACACTGTTGACGTCATTTTAACTAAGCACCCGAACCCAACGCTCACTGTTGAACCGCCGGCGTTCGTTGATGTCACTCCTGTTAAACCAAAAGTCAACACGCCACCCGAAGGTGTAATCAAAGTACCTACCAACGGCAAAATAATGGAACACGAATATTGGCCAAACGGCGATGTTCACCTACACGACCCGTTCCAACCCGGAACAAGTTACTTGATAACGCCGGAAGGCAAAGTGTACCGATACGACGGTTTCATGTCAGAACAAATTGTTCCCACAAAAGGTTCGGGACTCGGAGTTTTGATTGAACATCTTAAGGAAACCGACAACCCGTTCATAGTCAAACCGGTTATTGACATTAACGTCGTCAGCAAAATACCGAAGGCTGACCAACAAGTCGTTTCAATCATTGACGCATACGGCGAACAGAAACAGATGTATCAACTGTCTGAAGGCATTTGGGAATATGAAACAAAAACAGGTTTCAAATACCGTTACTCCGAACGAACCGGAACTTGGTTTGAACAAGAATCCATCAACAACTTTGTTGACATGGAAGGAGGTTATCCCGGAGGCACTAAAGAACTAATTGACAAATTGAAGTCGCTAAAAACTTCAGGACAATTACTCAAACCAACCATCACACCGGTGGCGCCAGTTCAGTTAACGAATACGAATGTTGTCAAACTTCCGTTTGAAGGAATAGACGTTGAGTTCATTGAAGTCAGTCCGAACTCCGGCGTCTATCAAGTCAACTCAATAAAAAATAATCGTATCTATCAAAGCCGGCGTTGGGATAAGAACACGCAGGAATGGTCATACTTTGATAAAGAAACTGGCACGTGGCTTAAAGGTGTTGACGCTCTTGACGAGGATTATTGGGACGAGTTGGCTGTTGAGTTTGAGATGAACGGTTTTTCAAATACAACCGTTCAACTGAAACCGTCAGTAATTGAATTGCCGCAAGTTAAAACTCCTGTTGCGCCGGTTACGCCAACGCCGGCTGCTGCGCCGACTACGCCAACCGTTAAACCAACCGGACCAATCAAAGTCAAAGCAACTAAAGACTTACCGGAACATATTGTTGACGGCGACGTTATTCGCTATACAAACAACAACGGCAAAAAGTTCATCATCAAAAAAGATGGAACCATTTTCCGTGCAGCCGACGACGGTTCTATCGGCGCTAAGTTCTTGCCAAACAAAGGTACGCCGTTACGCAAACTCGGCGATCATTACAGCAACAACCCTCAACTGTTTGACGACCCGTTGGCAACCGTAAACGTGACTGCGCCAACAGCACCGAAACCACAGAAAGGTCCGCCGAAGGTAACCGTCAAACTGCCCGATGGACCGGTAACACCAATACCTTCGCCGGCAACTCAAACAACAACTGGACCTTGGGACGTTCCTGATATCAAAGGTGGCTTGAAACTAGACGCACAAGCGTCAACCAAATTGGCTGGCCAAAACCCGAAGCGTGTCTATACGGACTCAACAGGTCAACAATACATATTCAAACCGCAGGAGCGTTGGCAAGCGGAACTTGAAGTAGCAACAAACAACGCAATGGAAATGCTCGGCGTACCGCACGCTGAAGTTGAACTCGTTACGATCAACGGACAAACCGGTTCGCTACATAAAGTGTTGTCCGAAGGCGGTCGTGTTGACAGCGTGAAGCCGGCGTTCGGTAACTCCGGCGTTTTTGACCCGACGAAACTTTCTGAGCAACAAGTTGAAGCGTTGCAACAAAACCAATTAGCCGACTGGATTATCGGCAACTACGACTCGCACACCGAACAATTCATTCGTTTAAGCAGCAGTAGCGATTCGGCGATAACGCCAATTGGTATTGACAAAGGGCAAGCGTTCAAACATCTCGGCAAAAATGCCGGCGATGACGCTGATGCTTTATGGAAGTTCTTAGAAAACGGTTCTCATTACAATCCAAACAAAAACGCTTCCACAAAGATGGCGTATCAAAAACTTTGGGACGACTTCACTGCCGGTAAAGGCGTCAACATTGTTAAGCCTTCCGAGTCCGGAAAGATTCAGTTACTACTAAAGCGTGTTGAAGGTATTACGCAGCGTGGCTCAGGCGAACATAAAGCGTTCGTTGACCTTTGGAAAAATTACGCCGACGAAGCGTTTAAGGCTGGCAAGTTACCGAAAGGTATGACGCCGGAAAAGTTTGTTGAGACGTTAATGAAACGGCTTGATGATCTAGCAGCCAAGGTGGCTAAGCAAGAGGAACTGCTTGTTGGAACCGACGCATGGAAATTGAAGAACGGTATTTCCATTAAGATACAAACACCTGAGACGGCGAGCATTGACCCGACGTTGCTCGCTAGGGAATACAAGTTCCGCAGTGAACAGTATTTTGATAACCAATACGGCAGCAAAGTTTCGGGCTTACCGGCTGACCAGCAAGTTGCTCTAAAGAGTTATTCGGGTAGTGGTTATGTTGAGATCAACAGGTCGCTTAGAGATAACGTACTTGAGTCTGATTCTGTTTCAAGAAAGATTAAAAAGATTGACGCTGCTATGAGCAATTCGGTGCTGACCGAGGACGTCAAGGTTGTGCGTCGTGCTCAAAGTTGGACAGACGCAAACGGTTCAGAAGTCAAACTTAAAAACGCTGTCGGAAAAGTCATTATCCACGACAACTTCGTTTCAACGACGGCAAAGTCAAGCGGAGTTTTTGCTGGCGAAACTCTTGAGTTGAGTGTTCCTGCCGGTACTCGTGCCGTTTGGCTTAAACCAATTTCTCATCACGCACGAGAAGAAGAACTGCTTATTGACCGAGGATACCGAATCCTTATTACTGGCCAGCGTGTAGAAAACAACGTGACTATTTACGAAGGCGTAGTGATCCCCGACGATGTTGCTAGTACCGCAATACCTAAGTACGTTAAGAAACCGGTTCCTACTTGATCGTATTTAATGGTATGATTACTTATGTCTAATACTGAACAAGATAAGCCTTATTCCGCTGACGAAAAGTTCAGTGAAGGCGCTGTCGTTATCTTTGAACCGAAACAAGAAATTGTTTCCCTACCCGACAACTTCCCTTGCGATTGCGCAATATACGAAAAAGAAAACAAAAAACTCGGAATCCTGTTTGCGTCAAATAACAATGCTGCCGGTTTCGTGCCGTTCAAAAGCGCCGGCGGTTTAGGTGAACAAGCCAAGATGATGTGGCAACTAGAAATTATTGAGATGAACCTAATGGCGCAGAACGACAATAGAACTTTCAATTCGGTTGAATGGTTCAATAACGAACTTGAACGGTACAGCAATACGCTCGGCACGCACCTTTATCGTACTGAACGCAAAATGACGTACGAAAACATACGACTGTACGCAAAAATTAACTGACGTCAATTGCGTTAACTGTCAGCGTGGTATTGTTAAAGCGTGGTTGCCGTACCTTCGTATATTTCTAGCAACGCTCGTCAAGGTATCAAGTTACTTGAGTACGCCGGCGACGGGCTTAAAGCACAAACGATTAGCGAGGCACGTGACCTCGCTTCCGGTTCAGCGACGCCGAACAAAGTTATGCGAATGGCTGCTTGGCTTGCTCGTCACGAGTCCGATCTGAAGTCCCCCGACGCAAAGGCATACCTGAACGGCGCTAGTGATAAACCGACTGCTGGCCAAGTTGCTTGGTTACTTTGGGGAGGCGACATTAGCAACGTGAATCAAGATCGTGCTAAGGCTTGGGCAGAGAAAGAACGTGACCGACTTATTGAAGATGGCAAACTTTCTAAAGCGGAATACGATTACGTAAGCGCTAACCGAACCGGCGCAACGTCTGATACTGTGACGGTGATGTATCCGATGATGACTCCGCCAGCAAACGAACCTCAGCCGGTTGACTTGGTTACGGCTATGCAAGAAATGCTTGCCAACGTATTGGTTTTTTACGCTTCGGCGCATCGTGCTCACTGGAACGTGACCGGCCAAGACTTCTTACAATACCATTCATTGTTCGCTGATATCTACGACGACGTGTACGGTTCGGTTGACCCGTTTGCGGAGAATATTCGCAAGATCAAAGGTCGTCCGTTAAACCTTACGGAGATGGTTAACACAGCAATGTTCGCTGACGATTCGCAAACTAGCGACGCTTACGAATTGGCTGCTGATCTCTTCGCCAAGAACACAAAGGTCGTCAGTATGCTCAAAATGCTTTTTGAAGTCGCTGAAGAAAATGAAGAACAAGGCATCGCAAACTTTATTGCTGAACGCATTGACGCTCACATGAAGTGGGATTGGCAACTCAGTGCGTCGCTTACTTCCTGAGGTGACCGTGTACGCTAAAGCAGCCTGTCCCACAGCAACACACGACATCGCCGTAAACTTAAAGAATCGCCAGCACGCTATTGAAGCAGCGCATTACGGTCCGTTAAACCCGAATGAAGCCAATACAGAATATTGGGCGGAGTCGGCTGACCGTTGGGACGTTACGCCGGCTGAAGCAAAGAAACAGCGTTGCGGTAATTGCGCAGCGTTTATTCGCACGCCGGCGATGCTTGATTGTATTGAGCAAGGTTTAGGAAACGAAACCGGTAACGATGCTTGGGGAACTATTAAAGCCGGCGTACTCGGTTACTGCGAGGCGTGGGACTTTAAGTGTGCTGCGTCAAGAACGTGTGACGCTTGGGTCGTTGGCGGACCGGTAACTAAGGACGTTTCTAAAGCAATGAAAACTGAAGGCGGTGAAGCGTTCCCGGCTGAAGCATTTGCTTACGTGCCTGATGAATCTAAGCCGTCAACGTGGAAGTTGCGTTTGTGGGATTCTTTAACAGATAAAGAAAGCGCTGCGCAAATTGGCCGTGCCGTTGCTGCGTTAGGCGCTGGCGGTTTCCGAGGCAACCGTGTGCGTATTCCTGCCGGCGACTTGGCTGGCGTTAAGAGCAAAGTTCTTGCTGCGTGGAAGCGTGTGAACCCTGACAGCGATATTGCTGAAGCGCCGGAAGTGCTTAAAGTTTTGGGAGAAATAGATGAGGACGAAGGCGTACTTAGCGACGGCAATAGCGGTTACACTTCTGTTCTGCGGTCAATTGTTGAACAAGATGGTCAGTATTGCGTCGTCTCGCAGACTGGCAGAGCGTTCGGCTGCTACGAAAGCAGCGATCTCGCAGATCAACGACTCGCTCAAATTGAAGGCTTCGCAGAAAACGAATTGAAACGGGCAACCGTTAAATCGTTGATTGAATTACACGACGCTGCGCACGCCGTTGACAAAGTAACTGAAGGCGTCAAACTTGTTCACGATCTTATTGAGGACGAACTTGAAGCGGTACACAAACTAAGTTTCCCGTACTCGTTTACTATTGACACCAAACTTGATATGGCTACAAGCCTTACCAAAGGTTATGTATCAAAGGCTGTTGAATACCGGTACACACTTGGTCCGGCGTACATTCCTGACCGTGAGGATGCACACGGCGAATTCGCTGACGCTGAGACGTTACAAAAAGCAATGTGGGATTGGGTACGTAAAGGCGACAGAACCATTTACTTGCAACACAGCGAAAAGCCGGCAGGCGAAATGGTTGAAATGTTGACGTGGCCATTTCCCATTGAAGCCGAATTGACTGTACCGAATCAAGGCGTAACAAAGTTCACGTTCCCTGCCGACACTCCGTTCCTCGGTGTTGTTTGGGAGGATTGGGCGTGGGACTTAGTTAAAGCCGGCGAACTTCGTGGATACTCAATCGGTGGTTCAGCAAAGCGTGTTGAAGCCGACTTGCCGTACGAATCAAAATACTAATCGTCAAGCGGTTTGATCTTGACCGTAATGTACTTTTGCTTTTCGTGACTCCACTGAATCTTGGTTGGCACACGCTTAGGTAATTGAACACGGTACGCCGAACCTAACTTGTTTCGTTCCATTCGCATTTTGTGACGTGAGCGTGGACCAGTGCCGGCGAATATCCCGTGCCAGTCGTGTTCTTGAGGCGCATTGAGGCAATCCTCTAAACAGTCAAGCATCACCGGACAGGTTGCGCATAAGTCTTTCGCACGTCGCAAAGTTTCAAAGTCACCTTGAGCCGGAAAGAAAACCTTGGTCGGTATCCCTTTACAGTTCGCTCGTTCTCGCCAAGTGGCCACTAGCGTCCTCCCTCGTCGTATGTAATTTCACAAATGGGGCAAAGCCTGTATTCGCCGGCTTCGCCTCTGTAGCGCCCATCTCCGTCGGCTACATAACGCTCGCACCAATCACAACCCATTAACGCTTCCTCGTCACTGAGGTTCGGATTGAACGGCGCTTGACCTCCCCACAGTTCACGTCCCCAAGGTTCGTAAACGGGGAAGTGAGTCCATTTGAATTTCGGTCCTGAAGGTTTGATGGCCATATGCCATAACGTGAACGCCACAATGATGACGCCGGCGTATGAACCGAACAGCAAAACAAGTTCCATCACTTCCACCAATCCAAGTCTTTAATGACGCCGGCTTTGGCAAGCGCCTTTGTCACGGCGTCACGAGTGTAAACGAACCGTGCTTTCGGGCTAAGCATTTCAATACCGCCGTCGGCGTAGTTAATGACCAGCAAGTTCAAGATGATTGCAAGGCGCTGAGCCTCAGCGTATTCAAAGCGAACCTTTCCGCCTTGCCAATCAGTCAAGAGCGCTTTCAAGGCATTGTCGTTTTGATTGTCGCAAGCGTTAATAAAGTCAACGACGTTCTTAGCGATATCCGCCGTCAGGCTAACCATCACCGTCTTTTCTGTTTCAACTTCTGTTTCGTTCACGGTTTCCTCCATTTGTTTACCGGTGTAATTATCGTTTTCGTCAAACTCAAAGTTCTCAACACCACCAAGTTTCTTCAGCGTTTCCTTTAAGCGTCCGAGTGCGTTCAATTCGTTGATCTCGTCACTGCTCTGATATTTGCGTTCTTCATAGAAAAGTATTTCCCAAGCCATACCGACTCGCCACATAACCGAGTCAAGTAGGTACTTCGGGAACTCAATTCCCTTGTTGGTGATAATCAAACCGTGCTTGATAAGGCACGTCGTTGATTCGCCGTCAGTCGTAAAACTTAAAGCGCTTGCTGCTGCTGGGCAATGCAGTTTGATTGTTTTCATTTTTTGCTCCTTGGTTGTTTCGTTAATTCCCACAATCAAGAGTTTACTAACCCATAACCGCTAAGGCAAGGCTTATAGAAAAAAGCCTTACTACCTCGTATTTCGCAAGCGCTCATTCGTCGGCAACCGAACGGCGAATAGAGAAAAAACCTTCTAGTTCCGGATACCGGCGCATCACGTCCCGTGCGTAAAATGCTGCGTAATCGTTGTTGAGTTTGAACTGTGACGAAGGGTCGTTTGTGCGCATCGCCGTTTCGTATCGCAACACTTCAAACAAGGCTTGCATACCGTAGTGTTTGTGGCCACGATCTTTGAGGCGCAAGGCCAACACGGACAACGTCTCAATCACGTGCGGATTCGCTTCGTGAAACTTTCGGTAACGGGCGTGTGCTTTAGATTCCTCCAAAGCCTCATCAAAAATAAATGCTAATTGCGTCATTGTTTCCTCCTCATTGACGGTAACGGTAACTATACGCCATAGCGGTAGTGCGAGATGTGTTTTCCGTAAAAAAACTAGACGCATTATTTAATGCTTCCATTAAGCCTTCGTATTGTGTACGCTGTCATCAAAGAACGGAGCGTGTCAATGTCATTGAAAGATTCGTTGTCAGATTCGCCTAATAAAAAAAAGCGGGGAATGCTTTGTTCGGTTGCTCGGATTCGCAACGGTCTTGACGGCGATGAACTCGTTGCGCTTGATGACGCAATTCAAAAGATTAGAAACCAACGTGACGCCGGTTTAGTTAATGGGCAAAGCGGTTACAACTGTATTTGGTTGCACAAAGTTTTACTATCGGAAGGTTACGAAGTGAGCGCATTGACCATTCAAAAACATATTTCATTTCGTTGTGCGTGTGGTTTCTGATGGCGCTTAAAAAGAAACTAGACAACGAACCCACGCAAGCCTTATCTACAAACGCTAAGCGTGAAGCGTTAGGTCGTATCGCCGACTTACTTGATCGCAACGGCATCAACATTGACGAGATCGGAATAGTCAAACGGGTTTCGCTTTACCAGTCGCTCACTAAGAATGAAGAAGGCGAAGCAGAAGTACACGACCTCGTCGGCGTTCAATTAAGTCCGCAATGGGCAGATGGTCCAGCGTGGCCAGTCATTACTCAAGGTCCGTCAATAAAACTTCCGCCGGTAAAAGCAACCGGCAAAAAGAAAGCCGGCGAATGGAAAACAGCCGTTGTGTTGCCGGATATGCAGATCGGTTACTTTCGGTTGGCTGATGATTCGCTTGAACCGACGCACGACGAGGTTGCTCTAGAAGTTGCCTTAGCAATAACGAAGGACGCTCAACCCGACGTTCTTGTTCTTGTTGGCGACAACTTAGACTTCCCGGAGTTTGGTAAGTATTTAACTACTGCGCCGTATCAACGTACGACACAAGCAGCGCTTGACCGTGCGACGTTACTGTGCGCACAACTACGTGCAGCAGCACCGAACGCCAAGATCGTTTGGATTGCGGGCAATCACGAGGAACGCTTGCCACGAAGTATCGCCACTAATGCTGCTGCTGCTTTCGGTTTGCGTCGTGGAAACCTTCCTGAGTCTTGGCCTGTAATGAGCGTTCCGTTCCTTTGCCGGTTTGACGATTACGGTGTTGAGTTCCTTGCTGGTTATCCGGCGTCAATGTTTTGGATTAACGAACGTCTGCGAGTTATTCACGGCGACCGAGTTAACAGCAACGGCGTAACCGCCAGCAAGTTTTTGGCTAGAGAAAAAGTCAGCGTGATCTACGGTCACATTCACCGTCGTGAATGGGCGGAAATGACACGTGAGGACCACGACGGACCACGAACAATCCTTGCTGCTTCGGCAGGTTGCTTAGCACGCATTGACGGCGCTGTACCTTCCGTTAAAGGCGGTGTTGACCTTGATGGGCGTCCTATTGTGCGCCACGAGGATTGGCAACAAGGAATCGCCATTGTTGACTACAAAGAAGGAGACGGCGACTTCAATCTTGAATTAGTGCCGATACGTCAAGGTACAGCACGCTGGCGTGGAACAGATTACGCTTGTGGGAATGATTGACGATGACGAATGGCACGATCTAACCAACTCAACATTCGTTGACGCTTACAACGCTCAGCAAATAGTTATCTTGAATGAAGCCGGCGCTGGCCGTGCTTTGCTTATTCATTTGCGTGATGCACGCTCGGAAACCGTTTACGAGTTTTGCTTATCAAAAGAAATGGCTTCTCAGTTTGGTTGGGAACTACTCGGCCATGCCAACGACCTAATCGCTGAATGTTTCCCGGAGTTATTTGACGAGATGGGAGACGATGAAGAATGAAAACAATTCTTGTCATTTGGCACGACGCTCACGCTGATCTAAACCATTGGCAACATTTAGACGAGATGACCGACAACGACGCTTACGTTGTTTACACCGTCGGTTGGGAACTTGAAACTAAGCGTGGCGGTAAACGCAACCATGTTTCCGTAGCGCAAAGCATTTCGCCCGACGACTGTGTAGATTCGGTAATTCACATACCGAAACGCATGGTTGTCAGCAGCGTTGTCCTTCACGAAACGGATATTGAATATGTCAAAAGCCCAACTGTCACTAGCAGACATAAACACGGCATTGAAGTTTCTGACAAGAGTGACCGTCCGAGGCGCTGAAGAAGAACGTGAACTTTTTGCCGTCATAAATAAACTGCATGAAATTTCTATTCAGCCGGTAAAAGCCCGGAAGGTACAATGAAAGCCGAAGGCTTCGTGAGTAAAGTGGTTACCGATGGCTCGCAGCACGAAACTCGCTGAACTAAAAGTGGTTGAGACGAGTGGTGTGGACCACCCTGCCCACCTTCACGAAGGTTGGCTAGTTATCAAAAGTGCTGCCGTTGAACCGACGGACGCATCAACCGAACCACAGGGAGACAACGTGGAACTTGAAATTACTCAGGAACAGGAAGTCGTAGAAGCGCCTGCTGACGTCGCCAAGAGCGAATCGCCGGCTGAAGTTCTGCGCAAGGAATTGACCGATCTCCGCAAGGAATTGAACGACGTTCGTAAAGAAAACGAAGTTTTGTTGGCTGATCGTGAACTTGAAAAAGCAACTGACGCTGCTCACGCATGGTCAATTTTGCCGGAACTTAATCCAGCAGAATTCGCACCGGCTTTGGTTGAGTTGCGTAAGGCTTTGCCGGCAATCGCAGCAACCGTTGAGGCAGTGTTCACTGCTTCGGCTCGTGCGCTCGGCGAATCCGGCATTTTGAAAGAACTCGGAAGTGACACTAAGGACGCTGCTGCGGACGCTTGGTCAAAGATTGAAGCGCTTGCTAACGATCTTGTCGCTACCGGCACTGCTCCTTCGTTTGCTAAAGCCGTCTCAGTGGTGGCCAATAACAACAAGGATTTATATTCAACATACCTCTCCGAGAAGGGAATCTAAGTAATGGCTTACGAAGCAGCACAGATCAAGTTGGGGCAGTTAACCGCATCTGCTGACCTCAGCGCAAAGCAATTTCATTTCGTGAAGTTGGCTTCCGCAACCACCGTTGATGTTTGTTCAGGTGTCACTGACAAGCCAATCGGCATTTTGCAGAACTCACCAGCCAGCGGTCAAGCAGCAGAAATTTGTATCTTCGGTATCACAAAGGTTGTTTCTGACGGAACTACTGCTGCCGGAAACCTCATTGGTACTTCGTCCGATGGTCAGGCTGCGGTTTACACCACGACTGACACCACCAAGTACATCTGCGGTCAGGCTATTGAAGCCGGCGCTGCAAGCGAAGTAATCACAATGTTCCTCAATATCACCAACGCTCGTTTCGTCTGAGTTAGAAAAGGATTAGATCATGCCTCAGCCCACACAATCACAGGTTCACATTGACGCAATTTTGACAAACTTGTCAATTGCTTATATGCAAGAAGCAGATAACTTTGTTGCTTCAAAAGTGTTCCCAACCATCAACGTACAGAAGCAGAGCGACAAGTATTTCACTTACTCGCAGGCTGACTTTTTCCGTGACCAAGCGCAGTCTCGTGCTGACGGTACTGAGTCGGCTGGTAGCGGTTACTCGCTTTCAACCGCAACCTATTCGTCAAACGTATGGGCATTGCACAAGGACATTGGAGATCAGGTTCGTGCCAATAGCGACGTACCGCTTGACCCGGACATGGACGCTTCTAAGTTCCTCGCTCATCAGATGTTGATTCGTCAAGAGCGTGACTGGGCAAGCAAGTTTTTCACAACTTCGGTTTGGGGAACTGACTCAACTCCGTCAACCTTGTGGGACGCTTCGGGTTCTGACCCGATTGGCGATGTTCAAAGCGGTATCAACACCGTGTTGACCAACACCGGCTACTTGCCGAACACTTTGGTTATGTCGTACGCCGTTTACAAGACGCTTCGTAATCACAGCGACTTCGTTGACCGTTACAAGTACACGTCGGCTGACAGCATTACGCCTGAACTTATCGGCAAGGTGCTTGACATTCCGAACGTGATGGTGATGAAGGGTGTTTATAACAGCGCCAAGGAAAACGCTTCCGCTTCGTACGCACAGATTGGTGACAAGGACGCATTGTTGTGTTACGTGTCGCCTGCTGCCGGTTTGATGACTGTCTCTGCTGGATACAACTTCGTTTGGAACGGAGTTGGCGGTGGACTCGGAACTTCAACTGCCGTGTCACGCTTCCGTATGGACCACTTGCGTGCAGACCGTCTTGAAATTGAATCCGCTTGGGACTTTAAGCCAGTAGCAACTCCTCTCGGATACTTCTTCAGCAACGCCGTATCCTGATCGGGGGATTAACTAATGGCCTTTAACCGTCTAACTAGAGGTACTGCCGTTGTCGGTGGCATTGTTGCTACTGGCAATGACCGTACTCGTGGTATCAAGTCAACGAAGCGCACAGCAGCGACTATTGCTGATGGTGCTTCAATGGTTGCTACTGCTGCTCACATCGTAACCAACACGATTGTTTCGGCTACGCCGACTACCGCCCGTGCCGTTACTACAGCAACCGGTGCTCAGATCATTGCTTTGATGCCTGACGCTGCTGTTGGTGATTGCACTGAATTCACTATTGTGAACCTTGCTGCTTCGGCTGCGACTATCACGCTGACTGCTGGTGCTTCCGGCGTGACGCTTGTTGGTTTGGCAACCGTGCCTGCTGCAACGTCGGGTACGTGGATTGTTCGTTACGACTCGTCAAGCGGAGTCACTTTCTACCGCAAGTAATAAAACTTTTGGTACGGCACTAGAAGCCGGTTCTGGTGTGGTACTCGCATCAGGACCGGCTTTAGTTTTTCACGGAGACAATTATGAATAACACAAGCACTACAGGTCCGGTTAAGTCCATTGCGCTCACGGGTAGCGATCAAGCGGTTGCTACCGCACAAGTATTCTACGGAATGATTATCACTAACGAATCTGGCGCTGCTATGAACCTCCATGTTCATAATGGGGCGTCTAACTCTGGGACAGCAATCATCGCTGGGTCGTACACTCAAAACAACCAGACAACTACTGTTTGGTACGGTCCAAACGGTATCGCTTGCCCCAATGGTGTTTATATTGACGTAGTTGCGGGTACGCCTACGGGTTCAATTCTGTATCGCTGATATCTGATGACGTGGACGTACTCAGGTGACCCAGCAAGTAGCGCACGTGACGCTATTCGTTTTCTAATTGGCGACACTGACACAACAGACCAGTTGTTGAGCGACGAGGAAATTGCTTGGATTAACTACGAGCAATCAGGTTCGTCAACTTCAACAACTGACTTGTATTACTCAGCGCATTATGCGTGTCACGCTGTTGGTGCGAAGTTAAGCCGTCAAGCAGATAAACAGATCGGTGACCTTAGCGTCAAGTTGAGTCAGAAGGCTGCACAATACCGTTTGCTTGCTAATGACTTGATGGCACACGCCAACCGTCAAAGCGCACCCATTCCTTACGCCGGCGGTATTTCGGTTAGCGATAAGCAGATTGACCTTGATAACAGCGACCTTGACCGCACGTGGTTTAGAAGCGGTCAGTTTCAAGACGTTCGTGATGGTGGTCGTACGCAAACGATTACCGGTATTCAATACTTTGGTCCGGGTGCTGACAGATGAGTGCAGCAACTTTGTTCGCTACAGAGTTGCGTCAACTAGCGACGTCAACGATCAAGATTCGTTCACGTTCGTCACGCAACATTTATAGCGAGAATGTTTATACCGGCTCACAAACAAGTTACAAGGCTTACATTCAAGGTGTTGTCGGCGCTGTTTTGAACCTTGAAGAAAATGAATTCATTATTGAGTACAAAGCGTATATTCCTTCAACAACTTTAACGGTTGCGATGAGCGACGAAGTTGAGTTTCCTGACGGAACTATCCGTCAAATTATTCAAGTTGATAATCGTGGCGATGAATACGGGACTCAGTGCGTTGTGTTGAGTTTCGGAAGGTTGCGAATGTAATGGCTAAAGCAATCAACGTATTCGGTATTGCCGAAGTTCAGAACGGTATGACCGTCAACAAAGACAAAATGATTGCTGCAATTAACTCAGCGATGTACGACGTTGCGAACGACGTTCTTAATAAAGCAATGAACATCGTGCCGATGGATACCGGAAACTTGAAAGCAAGCAGCAACATCACAGTGAAACCTAGCAAGGCTGAAGTACATAGCAAGATCGCTGTTTCGTTTGGTGGCGCAACTACCGGCGCACCAGCCGGCGCTAACTACGCAATCTATGTTCACGAGAACTTAGGCGCTAACCATTCACCGCCAAAGTTTCAAGGCGGTCAAGCGAAGTATTTGGAGCAGCCGTTCCTTGAGGAAACTTCTAGTTGGCCAGACTCTTTGGTCAAACGAATCAGAGTTTGGTACAACGCATAACTTATGGCAACCCTTGTTGATATTGGAACATACCTAGACACTCAGTTGGCAAGCCTTACGCTAGGAACTAACTTGTTTCTTGGCCGTTTGCCTGACTCGCCTGACAAATGTGTGGCGTTACTTGAGTACGGCGGAAGCACGCCAATAAGCACGCTCGGTTCGGACGCTATGCCACGTATGGAAATGCCTCGCATTCAAGTGTTGTCACGAGACGTTGCTTATTCTGATGCTCGTGCTTTGGCTATTAGCGTGTGGCAAGTTATTGAAGGAATCTTGAACGAGACACTTACCGGTACTTTGTATCAGCGTGTGTCGGCGGTTCAATCGGCGTTCCCATTGGAACGTGACAGCGTTCAGCGTGTCGTGTTTGCTCAGAACTTTCAAGTGTTCAAAGAACTGTAATGGGCGACGCCTACGCCGAACTGCTTAGCACGCCGGAGAGCCTGCGTAAAACACGCTCTGACGTGCGCTGCGCCGGTTGCGGTAAGTTGCTGGCCAAACTTGTTACAGCGCCTTGGGAGATACGCTGCGCACGCTGTAAAGCGGACAACAAGTCAGCGGACTAAACGCATTTGATTGACCAAGGTTTCCAGCCACATAATCCTTTTTCTTCACGGCTTGACCAAAGTCGGTAAGCGAAGTAAAGGTTGTTGGCTGGAACGAATAAGTCATCGGGAAAAGAGAATCCCATTTGTGCTGCCCATTCCTTATGGATTTGGTTGATCTGAGCCAAACCGGAATCATGTCCGTTCCATGCGTCGGGAGTACAACGTGATTCTTTATACAGCACACGGCTCAATGTTGGCCATTCTTGTTCAGACCAACCAACGCTTATGGCAGTGTCGTGCCATTCACCGCATTGACCGTACATCATTCTTGCTTCGTCAATAAAGTCAAATGGGTCAGACGCAAGCGGTACTTCAGTGGTCGTTGAAGCGGTTGCTTCAATAATCACCTCACCCGGAATTGTCTCGTTGACAATAGGTGACACACTTGTGGTTGTTGTGGTGATGACAGTCGTGGTGGGTGCAGGTGCGGAAGTAGTTGACTGAAGTTGTGTGGGAATCTTCAAGGAGGGACTACCTCCGCACGCTGCGACTGTCAACGTGAAAGCCGTTAATACGGCGGTTCGCGTGAACATGACGATTAGGTTACAGCAATTTTGCCGGAAAACCTTGTCGCTTGATTTTTTCAGGTGTCGTGTTCCCAAGTTGCTGTCGTTGTTTGCCCAAGATATTCGGTTGCTTGCTTCAACAAAACATTGTCTTGTTTCAAGCGTTCTATTTCTCGTGCTGCTTCCTCGCACAACTCCGGCAAACCTTGTCCGATAGTTAGCAAGTGACGTGACCTGAGACGTTCTGTGATTGGTGTTGTTGACATTGTAAACCTCCGTATCGTCAGTGTACACAATTAACCCTTCAATTAGTGGATTAGTTCTTATCTAACCAGCCGGCATAACACAAACCTAATGAGGTTGCTATGAGCACGCCAGCGAATGACGCTTTCCAGTCAGTGCGTTCAGCGCTTAGACCAAACGTGAAGATCAACGCATATGTTTGAAACAGCATTGAGAGCCGTTGCCAACGTGGTCGGTTGTTGCGTTTCTTCACCATAGTAAAACTCCGGTCTGAACATAGTGGCGGACGTAACGTGGAACGGCGTTTACATTTTCCCAAACCCACGTTCCGTTGGGTGAGAGCGTAGCGTGAGTGGCCATTGAGTTGTCGTCAACCGGAGAGGCGGTTACCTTTGTCCCATAACGCCAAACTGTCCAAGACTTAATTCTTATCTTGGTGCCTTGGTCTAATGGCGCAAGCCTTGAAGCAACGCACGTCGGGCAAGTCGTTCGTTTGCCAACAACTTCCCATTCAATATCTCGTGCGAGTTTGTATGCGACTGTTGGCTTAGTTTCGTTGAGGTGTATTTCTTGGCCACAGTCATCGCATTGAATGTTGATTGACAGTCCCATCTCATGCACCTACCTTTACCGGTTTGACGTACGGAACGAAGTCAACGACTCGGTTGGCTTCAACGAACCGATGAAAATTACGACCACCGATTCTGCGAGTTACGATCAAGTCGTTGTTCTTAAGGTCACGGTGGAACCAACCCTCACGAGACTTGATGACGTCCATTCGGGCGTAGTCGGTGTAGTAGATCGTTCCTCGTATGCTTCCGAATACTTGAATAAGGTCAATGCGGTTATTCATTTTACGCTCCGAACTTTTTGCGGTGAGTCAATGGAATCTTTTTTGCACATTCGGAACCGACTGGAAACCAACCTTGGTCATCGGCTTCACGAAGCGTGTCGCCCATAGCAACCGGAGCGAGTGAGTGATCTATGGTCATGTGAATATGCCAAGCGTTCTCAAATGCTTTCTCGGACATACCTTTGCAACACAACCAGCAACTCTCAACTCCGTGTCGGTTGAAACGGGACTTCTCGTTTTGTTCACGGACTTTTTCGTCCGCTTGAACTTCGCTTGCTGGGATAAAAATTATTCCCTCGTACATTCCGTTCTCCTTGTTTGTTTGGTTAATTCCCACGAGAACCATCTTACCCTCATTTAACGCCCAAGGCAAGGCTTATCTAAAAATAGTATTCCCACCTCGTGTTTCGTAACGATTAGTTTGGCCTGTATAAAGGCTTCCGGCGCTAAGAACGTGCTACAATTTGAGGCGCAAAGTTAGGTGTAGTCTTGAGCCATAGTGCGCTAGTCGCCAGCAAGTGTCCGTGTGACCCACACTGTTACGTATCGGCGCTTGTTTGACTATTAACGGGAGCAAAATGCGATACAAAGTTACAGGTGGAAGCGATGGAGTCAGCGGTTTAGACGTTGGCACAAAACGCTATGACGCCGGCGACGAAGTTGAACTCACCGCCAAGCAAGCCGAATGGTTACTTGAGCAAGGTTATGTTGAGTCCGTTGACGCAAAAACATCTAAAGCGAAAACTGTTGTTGAAGAACTAACGGTTGAAGAAGAAACGGAACTCTGATGCCCACCTTCATTCATGGTAAGTCGTCCGGCGTTTTGTTGAACCAATTTGATTTGAGTGCATACTTCAATAGTGTTGATACGTCGCAGTCAATTGACACTGCCGAGATCACCGGTTTCGGTTCGTCTGCTAAGTCTTATATTCCCGGATTGAATGACGCCACCCTGAGTTTGTCAGGTATGTATTCGCAAGACGCAACTGTCGGCGAGGACGTTGTGTTGTCAACAATTCTCGGTTCAACGACGACGCCAATTATTACTGTGCCAATGGAAACCGGCACAATTGGTAAGCGAGCAATCGTGGCCAAAGCACACGAAACAAGTTACTCAATCAGCACGCCTGTTGGCGACGTTGTTTCAATAACGGCTGACTTCAATGCCAGCACTGACGGAACTTCTAACTTGACTTACGGTATGCGTAGCGGAGTTATGTTGACCGCCGGCGCAAGTATCGCTTACGGTGCGTTGGCTGCTTTAACTTCCGTTGACAACGCAGCGAGCAGTGCTTCCGGCGGTTTCGCTAACTTGCACGTTACGGCAAACTCAATCGCTGGCGGAACAACCACAATCAAAGTTCAGCACAGTCCAGACAACAGCACGTGGGCAGACCTCATCACGTTCACTGCCGTTGCTGCCAGCACAACGACCTCACAACAATCAGCAGTTAGCGGAACGGTTAACCGTTACCTACGGGTATTACCAAGCACTGCCGGTTCTAGTGGGGCAATCACCTTCCACGTTTCATTCGCACGCTTCTAACACAAAGGAATAATCATGCCCACATTCGTTCATGGTAAGTCAACTAACTTCACTCTTGATGACACCTCCGGTTCAGTTCGCGATATCAGCAACACGCTGACTAGCGTTGACTTCCCGGCAAGTATTGACGTCGCCGAAACCACTGCGTTCGGTTCGTCAGCCAAGTCATACATCGTTGGCCTTGAGGACGCAACGATCTCATGCTCAGGTATTTGGGACTCAACCGTTGACGGTTACATCACTGGTGGCGCTGAGCCTGCTTCACGTTCGTTCGTGTACGGTCCTGCCGGTTCAACCGCCGGTAACGTGAAGTATACCGGTGAAGCAATTGTGACTTCGTACTCCATCAGCAACCCTGTTGGCGACGTGGTAACTTACAGTCTTGACCTTCAAGTCACTGGCACAGTTACTCGCACCACATACTGATCTCAGCAATAACAAACAAAGGAAGTGACCACAGTGTCCATAAAAGACAAGATCAGATCATCAGCCGACATGGCTCGTGAGTCAATTACGGTTGACGAATGGGACGTAACACTTGAGGTGCGTTCAATGAGCGCTCGTCAACGTGCAAAGTTTGCTTCGTCGTTTGACCAAGGCGCAACAACTGACCGCATTGAAACTTTGTGGCGTAGCGTTCTCACGTCATGTTGTTTTGACCCGGAAACCAACGAACTTCTTTTTGACGAAAGCGACATGGAATGGTTGCTTAACGAAAAGTCCGGCGTTGTTGTTGACCGTATCGTCAACTCGTGCCTTGAAGTTTCGGGACTCAAAGAAAAGTCCGTTGACGAAGCGGGAAAAGTTTCCTCGGATTCCCCGACAAACATGGACGCACCAATCCTGAACGCAGATTCTACTTCCAGTTAGCACGTGAACTGTGCATGACGGTTGGTGAGTTACTTGACCGCATGGACAGTTACGAAATAACGGAATGGATTGCGTTATATAAAATTGAGAACAGCGAGAGGGAGCACCAAAGGCAAGTAGCAGAACAGCGATCTAAAAGGAAACGGTAACAGTGTCAGCAAATGTCGGACAAGTTAAAGCAGAGTTCGTAGGCGACTCAAGCAAACTTGTTGCTGCTGCTAATCAAGCCACTGCTGCTGTTTCTAAGTTCGCTACTGCTTCTAGCGATAGTGCTACTAAAGCCGGCCAATCAGCCGACAAAACTGCTAAAGCAGTTCAGAAAGTTTCTCAAGAGACGAAGCAGTCTCTTAGCAAAGTTGAACAAGCGTACGAGAAAGCCTCTTACGGTACTAACGATTTTGCTCTTGCGTATCACGAAATGGCACGCAAGGTTGCTGCCGACTCTAAGAAAATAGAGCACGCTAGCGAAAGCGCTGCTCGTGTCGGTAACAAGTTTACTGACATGGGTAGCAAGATGACCGCTGTTGGGTCAAAGATGTCAATGGCTTTGACTGCACCAATGTTGCTCGCCGGCGGTCAGGCAATCAAGACGGCTAACGACTTTGAGTTCTCTATGCAGTCAATCGTTGCGATGGTTGGTTTGTCTGAGGACAAGGTTGCCGACATGGGTATTGCTGCACGTGAAATGGCTAAGGAATACGGTGGCAGTGCGACTAAGGCTGCTGACGCTTTGTACTTTGTTGCGTCGGCAGGTATTGACGGTGCGACAGCAATGACGGTTCTTGAGCAGTCATTGAAGGCGTCGGCAATCGGTATGGGCGATACAAGCATTATTGCTGACACGGTTTCGTCGGCGTTGAACGCTTACGGTGTAGAAAACTTATCTGCTGCTGCTGCGACGGACTTGATGGTTGCTGCCGTTCGTGAAGGCAAGATGGAAGCCGATCAGTTGGCAGGCGCTTTACCAAGAGTGTTACCTATTGCTTCGGCTATGGGCGTTTCTTTTAACGAGGTCGGCGCAGCGTTTGCTGCGATGAGTCGTAACGGTACGGACGCTAGTGAAGCAGCAACTCAGTTGCGTGCGATTATGTCGTCATTACTTCAACCGACTAAAGAAGCCGAAGAAACGATGGCTAGTTTCGGTTTGAGTAGCGCCGGTTTGCGTCAACAAATTAAAGACAAAGGCTTGTTGTCAACATTACAAACGCTAACAACAGCGTTCGGTGATAATGATGAAGCGCAAGCAGCCGTGTTCGGTAACGTGAGAGCGTTGACCGGTATTATGAGTATGTTCGGTGCTGCTACTGAAAGCACGACCAAGATATTTGCGAACCTCGCCGATAACACCGGCGACGCAGACAAAGCGTTCCAAGCGATGTCTCAAACAGGCGCGTTCAAAATGAAGCAAGTCATGGCTGAAATGAAAGATGCTTTTATTAGCCTCGGTGAAGTGTTAATACCGTTGGTTGTCCCGGCGTTGAAGTTTCTTGCGACAGCATTTGAAAAAGTTATGACGGCCATTAACGCAATGCCGGACTTTGTTAAGACAATCATTGTTGTTTTTGGTGGACTCGTTGCTGTTGCCGGACCGTTACTTATCATGCTTGGTTCTTTATCTAAAGCGTGGCTTGCTTTGAAAGCAGCAATGGCAACCGAAGCGTTTGCTAGTGCGATGGCGCAATTCGCTGCTGCCGGTCCGATCATTGCTGGTGTTGCTGTGGCGGTTGTTGCTATCGCAGCAGTTTGGTACACGTTTAGTCAGAACGCTAAAGAAGCGAAAGAAAGACAAGAGCGTTTGACCGAAGCATTTAGGTCAGCCGGCGAACCGACCGCCGTACTTCACGATCAAGTCAAAGGTCTTGTTGACGAGTACGTCAAATTACAAAACGCCTTACCAGCAACCGCCAATGCTGCCGATAACGTCGCAACCGCTTTCGCTACTGCCGAGTCCGTAACTCTTGGTATCAACGATGAGATATCTAGTCTCGGTTTAACAATGGAACAAGTTGGCGCAGCAGTATCAACCGGCACTGATGCGTTTGGTGATCTTGGCGACACCTTGCTTGGCCTTTCGTATGAACAACTCACTTATACTGGCGAGGCAGCATTAGGCGTTCAAAATGCTTTGAGGCTCGCAGCAGACGCCGGCACACCGTTTGCTGATACTTTGCTCGCAGCAGTTAAAGCAGGCGATATGACCGGCGCTCAAGTCAAAGATTTGTTGTTGAACTTGCACGACCTATCTAACGCTTTTGACGATAACCGAGAAGCGCTTGATGATGAGAATAAGAAACTTCTTCAAAGCGCTGATACTGCTCTGTACTTTTCTTCAATACTCGGCAGTGATGTTTACAACGCGATTCTTGGTACGGGTGCAGCGATGGCTGAGGCTGCTGGTCGTACAGACGTTTACACCTTCACACTTCAAGCGTTACAACAACGTACGGAAAGCGTAACAGCAGCACAAAATGCTTTCTTGGGCGGTTTGGCTGGCGTGTTCCCGGAAGCAGTTACTACAGCAGGCGTACGTGTTCAAGAACTATCTAGTATCTACGGTGAGTTGGCCTCAGAGTCAGACAAGGGTACTGTTTCTCAAGATAAGTTCTTAGCGAAACTAGGTTTGCTTGATGAGATGCTCGCTAATGAATTAGTGTTATCAACTCAAGACGCTATTGACAAGAACGAAAAACTTGCTGACTCATTTGATGGTTCTGGTAAGTCGTCTCTTGATCTCAGCAACGCTTACCGTGAACAAGCGAAACAGATCACTGACTTGTTGTTAAAGACCGCACAATATGGTGGCAATAATAAACAGGCAATGGAAACAGTCGCTCTTATGGTTATTCGTTTAGGCGACGCTGCTCGTGCAGCCGGTTACACTGACGACGAAGTAAGAAACCTTATTGGCGCAATGGGACTACTTGACGGTCTTGAAGCAAAGTTTGGTATCAACTTCGCTATCAACACTGCTGATCTTGACGAACAGATTGCCAATGTTGAAGCAGCCATTGGCAATATGTTGTGGGCTGCCGGCGCTGCAACGGGCGATACCACCGCACGACTCAGTAAAACTTTGGCCGACCTTAAAGCAATCAAGTCGGCTATCGGTATTACTAGCGGTGGCGGTAGTAGAGGCGGTGGCGGTGGCGGTGGCGGTGCGCCTAAACCGGACAACCCGTTTGCGTGGGTTGAAGGCTGGTTGAAAGACACGAAGTCTTTTGCTGACGCAATAATGTCAGCGGATTGGGCAGAAGGTTTAGTTGGTGCTACGCCAAAGCAAATTGGTAAAGCCATTACAGACTTGCTTGAAGAAGCAGTCCGGCTAGGTATTCGTGAACTACCGCAAACAAAAACATACTTTGACCAGATCGCTGCGCAAGGAACACAACTCGCTGACCTTGCTACTGCTAGAGATGAACTGGCTAAAAAGTTTGAGGATAGTTCTAAGGCTTTAGAAAATGCAATCAACGCACGTAAGGGTTTTGTTTCGTCAACTGAAGATGCTTTGTCCGGTATGGGCAAGTTCAACCTTGACAAGATCACTGGTGAGACGGCAAAGAACCTTGGCGAGATTGGTCAACTAGACGTTACTCAATTCAGCCCGGAAAAAATTAAAGCAAAACTTCGGGAGAGTATTGACAAGATCAAAAACTTTAAATCGGTTGTCAAAGGTCTTGCGGACGCCGGCTTCCCTCCGTATTTCATTGAGCAAGTTATTGCTGCTGGTCCTATTGACGGAACTGTTATGGGTCAAGTGCTACTTGATTCTTCATCGTTCCAAGATATTGAAGATTACAAGCAACTTGTTAAAGATTTAACTACAGAAACTCAAACAACGGGCGCAATGTTTGGTGACCTAGTTTTCGGTACTCAAATTGCTGACTTGACTAGCGCCAACAATATTCTTCAAACGGCTTTGACTGACGCTAATGACACGATTAAAGATTTGATTGCTGCGATTGTTGCGAATACTCAGAACGCTGTTAGCACAGTTAATCCAGCAGCAACAGCAGCACCGGCAGCAACAGCAGCAGCAGCAATACCGACACTTCCGTCCGGATTTGATTTGAGTGGATTTACGCAAGCATCAAACGCTGCGATTGCGAACCTGACTCCCGGCCAACAAACCAATTGGAATGACGGTCCGTTGTATAACGGTGGCGCAATCATTAACGGCATTTACTTACCTCCGGGTCTTGACTTCTCAGGCTTCCATGCTGACGGTGGTATCGCCACTAAGGCGTCGCTCGGCGTAATTGGTGAGGCAGGACCGGAAGCAATCATTCCTTTGTCACGCATGGGCGAGTTTGGTGGCGGTACAACCACTAATAATATTGTGATAAATATGCCTCCGGGTTCTGACGGTAAAGATGTTGTTGCGGCAATTCAAGATTACAACCGTCGTTTCGGTCCCGCACCGTTTAACACAAGAGCGTTCTAATGTCTGTGTTGGGTTTTTCTTATTCGCCTTATCCACCATCTGTTTCTACTACAAGCGACCCGCGCATTAGTTTTACAAGGTGGGTGCTTAATGCTACATACAGTTTTGGTCAAACAACTTTCACTGATACTCCTAGTCCCGGACAAGCAACTATTGTTATCAACAACGACAACAATCAAGCAAAGGCTTTTGATCTTGGTACGGCTATTACTATTACCGTTAACGGTTACAGCGGAATGCTTTGCTTTGTAGATTCTGTTAGTTATTCGGATGCTCACGGAAGTCTTAAAGGTGCTACGGCAACTTTAAATTGTACGGGCGTTCTAGGTCGTATTGGCAAGTCAAGAGTTACAAGCAAAGCAATTACTCAAACAAGCACGGAACAGCAACTTGAACAGTTCAACGGTTCAATCCCGTCACTTATTAAGTTTGCAAGACCTGCTAGTGCTTACGCTTACGGTATTGCTCAAGGAGCGCAAACTTATACTGGGACAGTGCTTCAGTATTTGCAAACAACACAGCAAACGGAAGCAAACTTAGTTCGTGCTGGTGTTGGTTATATTTTCTTTCCTTCTTATATTGACCATGTTTATTGGTTTAGTGGTGTACCTGAGACGCTGACACCTGACGCCTCAACTACCAACATTGTTTATGAGTCAATAGATAGAAACTATTTAGATTCGGAGTTAGCAAACTCGGTTACTGTTACTCCTGCTGGTTTGTCGGGACAAGTTGGTACAAACTCAACTTCTATAGCAAACTACGATCAGCGTGATTATTCAAGAGGAACTTACGACTACGCAACGGCAACAGCGTTAAGTACCGCTAACTGGTTGGCGAGCATTTTGTCTGACCGAGCAGTACAGATTTTCACTGTAAGTTTTACGGCAGAGGCTCAAGACTCGGCTGCTTTTGCTGAGTTTTTGAATTACGGAGTTCTTAATAATAGCCCGGGAATCAAATTGTTTTATAGAACTGCTGGTTCCTCGGACTTAAAGTATGAATGGGTTTTTGTAGCAAACATTGAGTGTAACGCTACGCCTAGCACTACAGTGTTTACTTTGACTTGTATGCCAGCAAATATGTTTTGTCCTTTCGTAGTAGGTTTAGGCGGTAGTGATAACTACGCAAAACTTGGTGTGTCTAGATATAACTTGCTACCTAACCCTTCAGCAGAAACCGATGTCCTCGGTTACACCGGTACAAAGTTTTCCGTAGCGATGAATTACAGCGACGGTACTTATCCAACAAATATTGACGGTATTTTTATTGGTTATGGTTCTTGTTTGGGAACGGTATCAACTGGCACGGCTGGTCAATGGATTCAAGTTGGCGACAAAAACGAACCAAACAAAAGAGTTGTTGTTTTAGCAAGCACTACTTATACCTTCAGCGCTTATATCTATACGCCCACAAGCAATACAGCGAACACTAACTGGCGAGTTACTGCCAACGGTTACACTATTGCTAACGCTGCCACGACAAGCGCAGTTGGAACGACCACGACTGTTACTAGGGGAGTTTTCACTCGCCTTAGTGTTACTTACACAACAAGTTCTACTACTGTGCGTGTCGCTTTGTTAGTTGAGTCAACAAGCACCCTTGCTGTTGGTCAAACCGTGTATATTGACAATTGTATGCTGGAAACCGGTTCAACGCTCAACGAATATTTTGATGGTAGTTTACGACCTGCTGAATGGGTTGGTACTAAAAACGACTCGGCGTCAGTTTTAGATAGCAACTATTTTAGATACGGGAGAACCGTCTAATGGCTACCGGAAGTTACTCGTATCCACCTTATGGTCTCCCGGGTTCGTCAGTAGAGTCGCTCGGCAGTAACGCCGGTTTTGTTTTTATTAAAGAACAAACAATGACAGCAGCAGCGACTACTCAAGTTACTGATGTTTTCTCAAGGGACTATCAAGATTATTTAGTTTTGTTTAACTGCACTTCGTCAGTCGTAAACCAATATCAAATAATTAGTTTTCTTCAAAACTCAACTGTTCAAGGTGCTGGTACTTATATTAACGCTGGTATGTGGTTTTATTACGGTACGGGTGTAACAGGCAGTTGGGCTAGCACGAGCGACGATGGGTGTAAATGCGGTTATACCGCCACACCTTCCACAACTAATCCAACAGTCGGGCAGATTATTATTCGTAACCCGTTTGTGTCCAATGTTGATACGACAACCGAACAACTATTTGATATGGGCGGTCTTTATCTTGGTTGGGGTGCGTCTAGATATCCGACCTCCGGAATAGTAAACGGTTTTCAAATTACTCAACAGGGTGGCGGAAACCTAACCGGTTCAATTTATGTTTACGGAATGAGGAGATCGTAATGGGTGTTAAAACATGGACTAATGGCGAGATTCCGACTATCTCAGACTTCAATACTTACGGTGCTAATCATTACATGAAAATGCTTTACGAAAGCACTCAAGCAGCACAGTTAGTTTGGACCGGTTCTGTTTTCACTTCGGAGTTTGAGAACTATTTTGTTTCAATTAGTAATGCTACTTGTGTGACTGCTACTCAAACTTTGCGTTGTAAGTTAACTTACAGCAATTCTCCTGCTAATCAAATTGGTACGAACGAGTAT
>Ga0181602_10000528_pt1 | contig 34832 bp, 19 predicted proteins | sample 041ome_14_FD_148640 | JGI IMG/M metagenome (GOLD analysis project Ga0181602, IMG submission 148640) | Coastal salt marsh microbial communities from the Groves Creek Marsh, Skidaway Island, Georgia - 041408US metaG (spades assembly) | ecosystem: Environmental > Aquatic > Marine > Intertidal zone...
CAATTGATTTTTCTTCCAGCTTTTCGGGAGGAGTGTAATGAACAACTGCCTGAAAACTATTGTCGATCATCTCCGGATCAGTGTCTCCGGGAGTAACCCGTAAAGAAAGTTTTGAGGAATCAATCATATTGGGATTGGATGATTTACTGATCACCTGCCCTTGCTTTCCTGTAAGAGGAGCTCCAGCTGTCCCGCGGTTCCCATCCATTTGACTGGTTGCAGATATATCTGCGGTTCCAATGTCAGAATTTTGACCCTTGGTCTTTAAACGGGCAAGTGGGGAGTAGGTGATACTTTCCAATGTTTGTGAAGCATTACCCTCGATAGCGAGTGAACCCTGATCAATTTCGAAATCAGTCCAAAAAGAATTGGAGGCATCGAGGCCATTTAGATAATCGTGGAGTGTTTGATTCGTATGTTCTGCACCTTCTGCCAACCATAGTGTTTTGGTTGGCTGATCGTAATGCATATTTTCAGCGGTGGGAGCTTTTCCTTCCCCTCCACTCGTAGTGTAATTACCGCTCGCCAGTGCAGTATCTGATTGTTCAATATCAAAATTGTCACTGAATCCATCTTCCCCATTAATCGTGGTGTAATTTCCGCTCGCTAGTGGAGTATCTGATTGTTCAATGTCAAAGTTGGCGCTGAATCCATCATGGTTCTCTAGAATAGAAACCAAGTCTGTGGAGTCATACTCATTGATCTGTTCGGGTAGGGTAATTTTATGGGTGACTGGATCATAAAAATCTGTCCATGAAGCAGAAGTGTTATATTCAACCTCTATGTTGATACCGTTTGAGTCTTCACCATGAGCAAGGTCAGTCTTAACCGTAATTTTTGCACCCCCAATATCCACAGTGGCTTGGGTAGTATCGTTCTTAAGTATAGAAACCAAGTCTCTGGAATCATATTTATTGGTCAGATAGGGGAGGGTAATCTTATGGGTGAATGGGTCTACCTGTTCGTAAAAACCTGTCCATTCACTCGTAGTGAAATTGCCGCTCGCCAGAGCAGTATCTGATTGTTCAATATCAAAATCAGCACTGAATGCAGCATCGTTCCGAAGAATGGAAACCAAGTCTTTGGAATCATACTGATTTTTCGCGTCGGGGAGGGTAATCTTATGGGTGCTCGGATCATAAAAACCTGTCCATGGATTAGAATTATATTCAACCTCTATGTTGATACTGTTCGATCCTTTCCTTTGAGCGAGCTCGGGCTTAACCTTGATTCTCGCACCCCCAATGTCCACGGAAGCATATTCAACCTCTATGTTGATGTTGTCCGAGTCTTCCCCGTGAGCGAGGTCAGGCTTAACCGTGATTTTTGCACCCCCAATATCCACAGTGGCTTGGATATTGTGAAGGATTTCCAAGTCGTTGATTTTATTATCCATGGAACCCGTTGAGCTCTCTGCACTAATTCCCCCAATTCTAAACTTTGGTTGGATCGAATCATCATTACGACCGGCCTCGTCTAGGATTACCGGAGTTTTGAAAGAGCTTGGGTTGTTGTCATTAACGCCATTGTGCAGGGAGTTTCGCCAAGCTTCATAGGCCAGCAATATTTCCTGTGGAGTAGCACTATCACCTCGTAAATCAATGGTAATCCTCTTGTTTGCTTTATCTTCAGAATACCTAACTGATTCTTCATCACGTCCTAAATGGGTTTCAAGTTTGGCTTTGTCGTGTAAAGTTCCTTGGGAACTGTAGCTGGTGTAAAGTAAATCAGTGGCTCCAACAGCAGGCCAATTAGTAACTTCTGAGCCTGGTGTGGAGGATTCTGCTTTGAGCAGTCCGCCGGAATTGTTAATTTTATCTACGATGGCACTGTGTGTAATGCTTGTATTGACTCCTTGCCTTAGAGTGAGAATTGGGTCATTGGTGTTTGCACCGGTATATTCAAATTCAGAATTCGTAAGACCCTTTGTATCCTCTGTATTCTGATAGGTGCCAGCAAAAATACCACCGCCAATACTCTTGGCGGATTGAAAGATTGTACTTCCGTAGTCTTCAAAGGCATTGATAACATTCTGAATGCTATTTTTAGCACCAGCTCCTGGCCCTCCAGCTAAATTAATGATCCCTGTTGGATTACCTGCTAGATCCTCAACATATACAAGCGAGTCCGTGCCAACTCCGTTGGCAAAATCAGTATCCCATGAGTCTGAAGCATCGGCAGTAAGATTTGTGGCTTGGGCTGAAAATCTACCGCCAGTGCCTGAATTTATTGCGGTGGCAATATCCTCCTGCTTCTCATCTTCCAATGAATTAGGAAGTTCTATGATTAATTGATTGAGTCCCGCGTCATATCTTGCTTCCACACTACCAGAGCCTTCACCATCATCCAGGGCGTATGCTCGATCATTGTCAAATGTCGAATCTTTGGCTGCGGCATCCAATTCGATGTCAAAAGTGCCAGTAAAATCCTGGTCATTGCTTAAAGCATTAAATAAATCTTCCGAATCAAAAATACCCCCGGTAGGAAGCCAAATCTTATGACCAAAAGAGTTGTCATAATGAATTTGCCCGGTGGGCGTACTACCAAGTCCCCCAGCTGTTTTGTAAGTATCGGGGTCGATAGGTGTAGTACTGCTGGTTACATCTACATCGAAAAGATCGGTGATATCCGCTAAATTATTGACGCCATCTTCAAATTCTTTCCGTCTCTCAGCGTTCGTGTTGTAGTAAGAGTCGGAATGAGGAAGTAAGATCTGGTGCGTACTGCCATTCAGGTTGTAGGTTATGTCTTTACTGCCATCTCCTCCTGCAGTTATAAATTCATCGGTGGCAGCTCCGGAGAGATTGATTGTTGAATCAGTAGGTGCCTCAACATTAAAAATGTTCGATTCAGGAAAAGTAAATTCAGCAGCTAGTTGTCCTAAATTGTAAGTGGTGAGAGCATTCTCAAACTTCAGGGTTCCTGCTCCCTCATCATAAACAATGCCAGTCACGGTGCTGTCATTTTCTGTAACAGAAATTTCAATATCGTTGCCACCGGTGCCGACTTCTTTAACGGATAAATTTAAGCCAAGCAGATTCAAGGTTGCGGCCTTGGATTGGCTGTGCTTCACCTCTATTTGAATATCATTGGATTCAGCACCATCAGCACCATTATCTGCGGAAGGTTTAACCGTAAGTATTGCACCACCTATATCAACAGACGCTTGAGTGTTTGTACCGACAACGATTTCTGTGCCATCCCCAGCTGCTCCAAGAGGATTACCATCTTTTGCAATGATAGTTACTGTTACTCCTCCAATTGTTGTGAATGACTGGGTAAAGAAGTCCTCCTTAATGATAATATCATCATTTGTGGGGTTGAAATCATTTCCATTTTCTCCGACAAGGAACGTGTCCTTAATCTCAACTTCTACCCCACCGATATTGGCGGTGGCTTGCTTTGACTCAATGATTTGAATCCGATTTTTGTTTCCGTCATCACCTGCCACTTTCGCGGTAAACTCAAGGCCACTTGGATCGCCTAGATCATCTTTAGTTTCAATTTTAGCATACTCAAAGTCTTCAGCATCAACTCTAAGTTCAATTTTATTACCAGCGAATCCGGGCGTTTTAGCAGTAAGAGTTATCCCCTCATAATCAATAATGGCAGCCTGGGCATCATGAAGGGTCTGATTTGTGTTAATTTCAAAGGTGTAGTCGTTAATTGCAGCGCCGTTTTCTGCGGCAGTGAATTCCAGAATTGGATTCCCTGATTTATCAAGCATTTCAAAAACAGCGGCTCTTTCCAAATGGTCAAATTCATTGACTCCTTCGTTTTTGGAATCATTAGGGTTGGGGGAACGGGCTTTGTAAAGGTCTTGGTAGCTGTGTAGGGCAGGGTTCACCTCGTCACTGATTAAAAGTGCCTGTTTGAGTGCACCTTTGGTTTCGACCCATTTATGATCTCCATCCCATAAGAAATTTTTCCAATTGGTATTATTAAAAGTCCAATACTGGAGAATTTCATCTGCTTGTTCTCTACTGAGCTTAGTCCATGCAGCTGTATCACGATAGGGTTGCTTGCGCCATTTTTCATTTGCTGGTGGATCAGTTTGGGTACCGGTAAGCAACCAAAAATTACCCTGCTGATTCGGATTATCGCTACTAACAATTTCTCCTAAATTATAAGAACGATCGATATCAAAGTGACCAAGAAGATTCGCATAGTGGCCAACCAGATCGTTTCCTACTTCCTTCCATTGATAAATATTCTCGCTCGGGGTGGCAGTTGTAGCTTCAGCGAGCAACCAAAATTTTTCATCATGTGCCACGATTTGACCAACCGAGTGTCCAGAGTTCTGCCAATTTCCAGCGAAAGTAATTTCCTGCCAATTAGAATTCTCATCACCATTTTCGACAACTGGTGCTTCTACAGGCTCAGCGTCATCGAGTAATAACCAAAGCTTATCAGAATAAGAAATAATATCAAATTTCTCATATACATTATTCTCCGCATCATCTGAGGAAAATTCTTCCGCGACGTACATAGAACCGATCCAGAGGTTTCGCCCGAGTTCATCCTGCTGAAAGGCGGCATCTGCAACTTCGGTTGCGTCTTCTGTGGGCGTTATCCAATAGGGGGTAGCATCTCCTTTGGGGGTATCCAAGCCATCCCCTGTGGAAGATTCAGGGGAATGAAAAAAGGTTTCCTGCTCACGCTTCCACTCGATGATGAACTCATCGAAGTCGTAATTATTTGCCTCTCCCTTGGTCCTCCAATTCCCGGAATCAAATAACACAACATGATCCCCATCGGGATCTCCCTGAATCAGTTCGTAACGCTCCCCCCGGTTTCCACTGTTTACCCGTAGCGATATCTTACCTTCGCTGTAGATCACATCTTTGCTGAGGATATTACCCCCGGATCCTTCATGACTGGCCCATTGTAATTTCCATTCCGCATCTTCGGCAAAGTCAGTGCTTGATGCCCGTTCTTCAAAGAGAAAGGCATCCTTGTATGTTTCATGGTTTAAATTAAGAGCGACCTTACGAAGTTGTTCAAAGTGTTCGGCAAGCTCAGCACGCTCCGTATCTGAAGTCATCGGATCAACCGCTTGCTGGGCAAGTTTGGCCATTTCATCGTACAGAATTTGGGCATACTTAATCGCTTCCTCCTGAAACTGCATGTAGGTGACTGCATGCTGGTAGGTATTCATGGATGTGCGCTTCATGCCCGTATCCGCCTCCATTTGCACATACTTGCTGACGGAGCCTGCTTCGCCATCAATAACGGCCAGATGGCTGGGGTTATCCGCTGCTTTTATCCGGGTGATCGCTTTCATCGTCTCATGCTCCATCGGTTTTTTCCGATGAAGTAAGTAATCGATGGTACTGGTGAAGAAAGACATGGGGACTATCCATTATCTTTCAGTTCGCTACCCTATGTCAAATTCTTTGCTATATAATAGTCATGCGAGCATGTGCACGCAAGTAGGGTTTAAAACCTCATTATTTGGGGGATACAAAAGACCGAATTTATTGCAGTAAAAGATCAATCATATCATGATTGATTTGTACCACTTTATTCATCAAAGAAGCATTGAAACTGCGCATTTCCCGGGCATAGGATAAATTCTCAAGTTCCTGAAGTACAACCTGTTCTGGTTCAACGGCAATGAGATCACGCTGAATACCCAGCTGCTTATCCACCGCTTCCATCGATGACATCACCCGTGCCATATTGTTCCCCAAAATTCCGATTTGCTCGGTGAGACCAATCATCTCATTCTCAAGAGCCAAGGTAGCTAGTTTTGCTTCGGTAGCATCATTGATATTCAAAGTGGGGAATTCACCATTTTTTCCCGAGTATGATTCAATTTCTCCGCTTTTCCACTGCTGCATTTCTTCTTCATAACTTCGATGAAGTAAACCAAGACCCAGCGGTTTCATAAAGGTGGGAAGGTCGCCCTCATTACCTACATCAATGTTATCAGTTTCAGGAAGGTAGAACTTGTATCGTAATTGACTTGAGTAATTTTCTTTATTGGCGATGTGAGCAAATTTTATCTTAGTATTTAGAGGATCAAGCGAGCCAGTTTTGACATAAAAACTAGGATTTTGGCTATTTTCAAAACCAGTTAAAGGAATTGTTGTCGGAGCATCTGTATCAAGAATAACATTTTGCGACCGTAATTTTCTTTCTTCAGCTGGTGTAATCTCAATATTTTGTTTTTCGAGGTGACTGTAATTTTGACTAAATTCAGTGTCCAAGAAATCTTCAAATCCCGAGCTTGCCCACCAATCTTTTTCCTCATCTAGAACATATTCCCTTTCAACTGGTCTGTTCCCACTACCAAATGGCGTAATACCAAAGCCATATGGAGTAAGAAGTTGTCCGCCATCCGATTTGTACTTGTCGTTCTCTCCAACACCGTATGCATCAATTTCAGAACCTGCAAAATTGTACAGATAATTAGCTTTGTTATCGTAGTATTCATCCTCAAACGAAATATCGCCATCCTGCATCTTTCCGATTTCTTGGACAGAACCTTCTTTTAGAGGTACAAACCTAAAGGTTGTTTCCTTGTCTGGACCCCACTCAATAATAAAACGATCGAAATCACCGTTGTTCACCATACCAGCAGTTCTCCAATACGTTTCAAAGAGAGTACTTACAGAGCCATCATCATTTTGCTGACTTAGTTTAAACTTATCAGGACCACCTCCTGGACCCACATCAAATACCAAGATGCCGCTATTATAAACAAACTCTCTGGTTATACTTTTTTCGGCATCATTACCTAAAATTTGATCTTCAAAAATGCTTTTTGGGTAGTTGCTGAAATCACTCGAAACATCCACATCGTATTTAATAGACCCGGCATACTGATCGAATAAAAGCATTCCGTTAAATTGAAGGTTATTTAAGTCGAGTGCCTGGTCGCGAAGTTCCAAAAATTTGGCTTCAAGCATATCCCTTTCATCCGGAGAGATACTTGCGGACTGTGCTTCCTGGGCGAGGGCATGCATTTGAGAATAAAGCTGACGGGCATACTCAATGGTTTCTTCCTGGAATTTCATGAAGGACATGGCATTTTGGAAGAAGCGGATCGAGTCCTGCTTGGACATATTGTCCGCTGATATACGAATGACTCTGCCAAGAGTGCCTGTTTTTCGGTCCGTTGCGGCAAGTTCTTGTGCATTATCGCCGGCAACTATGCGCTTGATGGACCTAAGGTTCGTTTGGGTAATGTCCTTAGCTCTATGGGTAAGGAAATCAATACTGGAACCAAACATTGTCATGACTAAACTATATTATCGCTTCTTTGCAGAAGGAAAGTCAAACAATATAGCAGTTTAGGGTGAAATGGTGCGGGCAGACGGAATCGAACCGTCGACACCAGCTTGGAAGGCTGGGGTTTTACCCCTAAACTATGCCCGCTTAAAAGGAACCAAAATAAAACCGAAATATGCCCGCACGGTCAAGGGCAATTAAAGTGCTCTTATCTCTCTAATCCAAGAGCTACGCAGACCTTGTCATGAAACAATTCAGATCCGACCCGGAAGGGGCAGGCTCCCATCGATGGGCTGAATGTGGTCATAGGGAAAGCAGGGTCTCGGACAAAGAAAAATCTGGCCCCGGCACCTTCACAAATGGCATAACCTGCGGCACAATCCCATGGTTTGGAGCGGAACTCAAGGCAGCCATCCAACCGGCCTGTGGCTACATTCGCCAGCCCCATAGCCGCAGAACCTGGGCAGCGGATGCGCCACTCCTGCAGGACTTCACGCAGGGCATCCAAAGCATCCGTAGGGATAGGGAAATGCATACAAAAAGTAAGTTTTTCATTCACAAGATCCGTGGCTGCATGCACAGGGGTGGTGCCTTCTGTCGAGCCGGTGGTTTGACCGCCCTGGAGGAGATTATCCCGCCCATAGTCGTAGATAAACCCATAAACTGGCACCCCATGCCTGAGTAAACCAAGTGAGATGCCACATTCCGGCACACCCACCGCGTAGTTATTCGTTCCATCCACTGGATCAAGGACCCAGGCAAATTCACCAGCTAATGGCACAGGTTCAGGGGTATCTGCGGATTCCTCGGAGCAGTAATCATCTTCAGGAAATTTGGCAGAGAGAAAATCAAACATTTCTTTGGATATTGCTTCATCCACATCGGTCACTCGGGTGCCATCCTTTTTCCATCTGCTTTGAGCGCACCCAAAATTTTTACGGAAATATTCCACCTGTTGGAGAACAGATTCGCGGCCTGCCATGATGCGGGCACCTAATTCTTCATCTACATGGGAAAGGTCTGGAAGAGGGTTGGCTAAGGATCGATCCATTTACCATGTTCTTGTATGAGATCGACCAATCGGTCAACCGCATCCCTTTCTGGAATGGCCGATTTTACCCGATTTTTACCCACATAAAGATCGATTTTCCCGGGCCCGGAGCCCACATATCCAAAATCTGCATCCGCCATTTCCCCGGGCCCGTTCACGATGCACCCCATCACTGCAATGGTAACTCCTTTGAGATGACCGGTGGCATCTTTGACCAGTTGGGTGGTGCTTTGCAGATCAAAAAGGGTGCGTCCACAACTTGGGCAGGCCACAAATTCGGTCTTGGAGATACGGGCACGGGCACCCTGCAAAGTATTGTAGGCAAGGGCACGGTTACGGTTCAGTTCCCCGGTATGTTCCACGGAGATGAGATCGCCCAGCCCATCACAGAGAAGGGAGCCGGATAAAATTGCGGTATCCAGTAGCTGGGCGGAAAAGAAAGGCTGGTCAGAAAGAAGCTGGGAGTTTCCTGTATTGCGTATCCAGAGAGGAAGGGAGAGTTGATGGGAATTTAATTCCGCACACAGGGCACGGTACTGGCCCACGCAGGCTGAGCCTGCTGGTTCTGCCAAAGTAATAATGGGTGGATTTTCCGAATTTTGGAGAAGATGAACGAGGCTGGGATCGAGTTCCAGGGCCGGTATGGACAGGGCAGGGGAATGACCAGCTTTCTCACAATGGGCAAGAAAGCGGGCAACGGAAGCAGGATCCGCTGAAATATTAGCGGCGTGCCATAGAATAGGTGTGCTATGCACATGATCTTGAGGGAAGGAGGAGGCCGGGTCTTCCCTCAAGTCATCTACCACCAGTAAATCAATGGCTCCCAAAAGCGATGAGCATAGGGTGGAAAGATGAGGTAGTTGGGAGTCATTTTCTAACTGAATGACCAATCCTTCCACCTTGGCGTCTTTGGCCGCGGATTGCACACGGGCGACTTCCTGAATAATTTCTGCAGGTTGATCCAAAGGATGAGATGCACAGGCGAGGACGGCGGGAACATGAGTTGCCCCGATTGCCAATGCTGATCGTTTTACTTTGATTTCCGGAGTGGTGCGGCGAACGAATTCATAGGGGTTAATTTGTTCCTTAGGCTCAAAACGGGATTCGGTTGGTTGCTCCCACCAATATTCTGCCCGCTTGGCCAGATCAAGAGCCACAGGAATTTCGGCAACGGGGTCTTCGGTTAGAGAAACCCGCAGCGTGTCTCCCAGACCATCCCAGAGCAAGGAGCCAATACCGATCGCACTTTTTATGCGGGCATCCTCGCCGTCTCCAGCTTCAGTGACTCCGAGATGCAGGGGGTAATCCATTGCTTCCTCGTTCATCAGGGATACCACCAAACGGTATGCCTCAATCATAACCTTGGGGTTGCTCGATTTCATTGACAGCACCATTTGGTGATAGTCGTGGGATCGGGCAATTCGAAGAAATTCCAGTGCGGATTCCGCCATGCCTCTTGGGGAATCCCCGAAGCGGTTCATGATTCGGTCGGAGAGGGAGCCGTGGTTGGTGCCTATGCGCATCGCCCGCCCCAGTTCCTTGCATCGAAGTACGAGGGGACTGAAAGCATCGTGGAGACGCTCGATCTCTTCCCCATACTGGGAATCGGAATATTCCCGGGTCTGAAATTTTTTCCGGTCGGCATAGTTGCCCGGATTTACCCGAACTTTTTCGACATGCTCCGCAGCTTCCATGGCTGCCTGAGGCATGAAATGAATATCCGCAACTAGAGGAACATCGATTTTTGCCTGCCTTACTTTCTTACGGATCTCGCCCAAGGCCTGGGCTGCACGAACATTGGGTGCCGTGATCCGAACAATTTCACAACCGGCTTCGGCGAGTTCAATCGCCTGAGCCGCGGTGGCGGCAACATCCAAAGTATCGGTTGTGGTCATGGACTGGACCCGTACGGGGTGGTGTCCACCAATTTGCAGATGACCGATTTGTACTGCCCGGGAAGTACGACGGGTAGGTGAGATGCGGGAGTTGCAGTAGGGGGATGGTGTATCCATCACCTCAGGAAAGACAGATAATTAAAAGGGCAGGATTCGCTGTACATCAAAGAATGTGACATAGAGCATGAAAGAGAAAAGCAGGGCCACAAAAAGCATCTGTGCCCGCTCAAGAAAGGCCATAGGCAGGGGTTGTCCCCGCAATTTTTCAATGGTGGCAAAAAGCATATGTCCACCATCCAATACCGGGATGGGGAGCAGGTTGAGAATGGCCAAGTTCACATTGATGAAAACGACGAACCAAAGCAGTTTCTTAAATCCAATTTTGGCAAAAATGCTGAGATGATTCACGATCCCGACCGGGCCACTCATGTTACGAAGTTTGACATCCGATGCTGGACTAACCAAACCACTGAGGGTTAGATACATATCTTTTACCCGGCTGTAAATGAGTTCCAATGGGTTGGGGTAGGTGGTGACGATTTTAAACTGTGGACGAAACCCGATCAGCCGGCGGGTGTTGGGCACACCGCCTTCTAGAATCTCTTTTTCGACGGGGGTAAGTGCATAGGTTTTTTCCTGTCCACCTTCTCCTCCTTTACGAACGGTCAGATTAACTTCTTCTCCGAGCGCTTTGTTTTCCAGGTTGGTAACCAGTTGAGCGAAAGAAAAAATGGGCTCATCATCCATCGATACAAGTTGATCCCCAGTTTCCAAACCGGCCTGCTGGGCGGGCATGTCTGGGGTGAGCTCACCGATGAAAAAAGTCTCTTTCGGACCAATCCCGATGACCCGGATCTCCTCGTTCCCCCAGACTTCTGGATAAACCTCAATTTTCTTTTCCTCCTGGCCTCTTCCGATGGTAAGGTTAAGCAGTCTTCTTCCCTGTGCATTCTGTTGCTTTCCCGTAATGATGCGGTTCTGAATATCCATGAAATCGGAAACCTCCGCACCATCGACCATCAAAATCTCATCACCAGGTAGGATTCCTGCTTTCTTTGCCGGGCCGGTTACTTCCTCCCCTTCTCCAACCAATGGATTCCATCTTTCCACCGTATCTGCCACATAACCAACTTTGGTGGTGAGTTGGGCATCCGATACATCGTATCCGAAGAACCAAAGAACGGAGGACAAGGCAAAGGCAAGCAGTACATTAAACACTGCTCCCATCACCGAGACGATCATCTTGTCCGCGTAACTAATTTTGGGGATGGGCGGGGGAGCCTCCTCCTCGTTCTCTTCCTCCTCGAAATCTTTCCATGCAGCCTGAATATCGGTGGTTTCCACTTTTTCAGGATCATCGTCCGAGCTGTCTTCCTTGCCTTCCAATCTGCCCATGTCTGCCAACTGAGGCAGGGCAACATAGCCACCGAAGGGAATGAGGGAGAGCCGGTATTCCACGCCATTGCTGGTCCAGCCAAAAATCTTTGGACCAAACCCAATGGAGAATCTGGTAATAATCAGACCTCGTCTGCGAGCAGCCAGAAAGTGACCCAATTCGTGAATGAAAATGGTAAACCCGAGGGCAAAAAGGGCTACAAAAAGAAAGGCGATGTCGTAGAGGCTATCCATGGGAGAAAAAAGAAAAGCCAATCAGGCAAGCTTCTGCAAAAAAGCAGAAGCCTGTACTCGAATCTCCTGATCAAAAGCCAGAAGATTTTCGAGCGAGGATGCGTGTGGAAAATCAGCCGTGTTCAAAGTGTCTTTAATAATGTCAGAAATTTCCGTAAAGCCAATCTGATTTCTCAGAAATGCAGCCACTGCCACTTCGTTCGCAGCATTAAAGACGAGGGGAGCCGTACCACCTTTAACCAAGCAATCCTGCGCAAGCTTGAGGCAGGGGTATTTATCCGGTGAAGGAGGAGAGAAGGAAAAGTCCAGGGGGTTGCTGAAGTCAAGCCCCTGTTCCACTCCCTCCATACGGTCGGGAAAAAGCAGGGCATTTTGCAGGGCAAAGGTCATGCTGGGGGGAGACATCTGAGCAAGGGTACATCCATCCTTAAACTGAACAATTGCATGGACCAGGCTGGGGGGATGAATCACGACTTTAAGCCGCTCCGCAGGCAATCCGAATAACCAGTGGGCTTCGATCAATTCCAGTCCCTTATTTGCCATGGTGGCAGAATCCACAGTGATTTTTGGCCCCATAGACCAGTTGGGATGTTTCAGTGCCTGCTCTGGAGTGACAGTGGAAAGTTGCTCAACGGAAAAGTCGCGAAAGGGACCACCCGATGCAGTTAGAATAATCGAATCGAGGGATTTTTCCGGTTGCCCCTGAAGGCATTGAAAAACTCCGTTATGTTCACTGTCTGCTGGAAGAATCTTTGCCCCGGTACGCCGGGCAGTTTCCATGACCAATTCACCTCCAACCACCAGAGATTCTTTATTTGCCAGCACCACATCCTTTCCGGCTTCAAGTGCGGCGAGAGTAGGGGCTAATCCAGCGGCCCCCACTACCGCAACCACCACCAAATCTGCGGACTCCAAGGCAGCCAGCTCATTTAACGCATGGGGCCCGGTGGAAAAATTTGTTTCAGCATGTAGATCTTGTCTGATGTCCTTTTCATGTCCGAGGTGTACGTTTTTGACCGCGAATTCATGTGCGATCTGGCAAAGTTTTTCTCCCTTTTGATGGGCAGAGATTCCGATTAATTTTAAACGATCCTGGTGTTTGCGGATAACCCGCAGGGTGCTTTCCCCGATGGACCCAGTGGCACCCAGTAGGACAACATTTCGGGTTGGCCCCATAGTTTATAACAGAAGGATGATAAAGTAACCCGTGGGGGCAGAAAGAATTAGACTGTCGGTCAGATCGAGCAGACCTCCAATCCCGGGAATGGCTCCACCGGAGTCTTTCATTCCCGCCAGGCGTTTGAGTACAGATGCAATCAGGTCGCCAATCACAGATACGATTGCGATGACCAATCCCCAGAGTGCTCCTTGTGATGGCTCAAATGTCCATGTCCCAAAATCGAATAAATGAGAGAGATGTGTGCTGGCCAACCAGGGAATGAGAGCACCGATTCCGGCCGAGGCAGCTAACCCACCCAGCAATCCTTCCACTGTTTTGCCAGGGCTGATGGAAGGAGCCATTTTGGTGCGGCCAATGGTTTTACCGACCAGCAAGGCACCGATGTCACTGAATTTTGCCACCAGCACGATCCAGAGACAGAAAAAGAGGCCAAATCCAATCGCGTCCGGGTTTTCCGGAAGATCGGTAAGGCGAAGAATACGAACGAAATAGTGCAGAAGAAAGGTTACAAATAAGAGCCCAAAAAAGGTGGGAAGCAGTCGTTTTACATATAAACCGCGTTGATCCTGTGGGAATACCACACAGGCAGCGGATGAGAAAAGAGCTCCCACGGCAAGGGCATCAATTCCTGCTCCCGGGAAATAGAATGCGATAGGAATCATGCAGGCACCGGTTACCAAGCCGGTGATGCGGTTGGCGGCGAACCCAATTCTCCCCAGAATGGTGTAGACTTCAAAAAGGGTAAGGGTGGCACAGAGGTTGAGGATCCACATCGCTCCCGGTTCTTTTAGTCCGTAAACAATAAATCCGAGTAATCCCCAGAGAATAATGGTGGCAATAGTTCGTAAAATCATCAGGCGTGTGCGGGTTGCTGAATTTGCTCGCTGGTTTTTCCAAATCTCCGTTCCCGTCGGGTATAGTTGCCCAGGGCTTCGAGGAATGCATCCCGGCCAAAGTCCGGCCAGTGCAGAGGAGATACAAAAATTTCCGCGTAAGCAGCTTGCAGAAGAAGAAAATTACTGAGACGAAATTCACCCGATGTCCGAATGATCAGATCAGGATCCGGCAGGTCTGCAGTTTCCAAATAGGGTGAAAATTGTTCCCAGGTTGGAGCAGTTCTAGAGTTTGGATGGTTCTGTGCATATTTTGCGACCGCTTTTAGTACCTCCTGACGGCTGCCATAATTGAGAGCCAGGGTGAGGTTCCATTTCTCATTCTCTTTGGTCAGCTCAATCGTATCCTCCACAATCTTTTGGACGAAACCCGGTAGTCCGGAAAGATCCCCAATCGCCCGCAGGCGGATTCCATCCTCCATCATCGAACGGAGTTCTTTCTTCAAAAATTCTTCCAGAAGCTTCATTAGGCCAGATTTTTCATCCTTGGGACGATTCTGGTTTTCCGTACTGAAAGCATACAGAGTAATGTAGGGAACTCCTACTTCCTTAGCAGTGTTGACTACAGCCCGCACATTTTCGACACCGTTGCGGTGACCAAAAAGCCTCGGCATTCTGCGGGATTTTGCCCAGCGACCATTTCCGTCCATAATCAAGGCGACATGACGGGGCAGGTTATTTTTTTCTTCGGGCGATAACTGATTCATCAAAAAGAGGAGACTTCTGTCATCTCAACGGCAAAGGAGCCAATTGACAACGAGGAAAGCATGGAGTACCCATTTCCTGAGATGTTAAAGCCGTTAGATAAGGAAGAAATTTACCAAATGCTCAACGATTTGAAAGATTGGGAATGGAAGGAAGATAAGTTAAAAAAGTCTTTTCAATTTTCTGACTTTAAACAAGCGATGGGATTTATTCTGCGGATTTCCTACGAGGCAGAAGCAGCGGATCATCATCCTGAGATTTTCAACTGCTACAGCCGGGTTGAGATCGGACTCAATACCCACGATGCGGGGGGCAAAGTTACCCAGAAAGATATCGATCTGGCCCAGAAGATTGAAAAGCTTTCAGCGATCTAATTAGTAAATCTCCCTGATTATTTTGGGTAAAGGACGTTTGTCCTCGGGTACCTGATATTTTTCCCTAAGTCGGAAGAGTTCTTTTTTCATTTCTTCCGTAATTTTAGCAAAGGCAGGTTGTCCGTATACGGAGTTTAATTCCTGGGGATCTTTTTCAAGATCGTACAATTCCCAGCCATCAATCATGTAGAAATGAATCAGCTTGTAGCGATGGTTGCGCACGCCGTAGTGCCTGCGGACATTGTGTGATCCGGGGAATTCGTAGTATTGATAGTAGATCGATTCCCTCCAGTCATCAGGTGTTTCTCCCTTGAGTAAAGGAAGCAGAGACCTTCCTTGCATGTCTGTGGGTTTTTTGGCTCCGCAAATATCAAGAAAGGTCTGGGCATAATCCAGGTTTTGCACGAGATCCCTATTGACACTGCCGGGACGGATAGTGCCGGGCCAGCGGATCAGAAGGGGAGTGCGGAAGGATTCCTCATACATCCATCGCTTATCATACCAACCATGTTCTCCTAAGTACCAACCCTGGTCAGAGGAATATATCACGATGGTGTTCTCCGCCAATCCACTTTGATCAAGATAATCCAAAAGACGGCCAATATTTTCATCCACTGAATCAATGCATCTAAGGTAATCCTTGGCATAACGCTGGTATTTCCATCGGAGGAGATCATCCCCTTTCAAATTTGCCTCACGGAAAGCTTTGTTTTTGGGTTCATAAGCTGCATTCCATATCTTCTTCTGCTCATCATTGAGTTCTCTAGGTGTGGTTAATTTAAAGTCCCAGTCATCGTGCATATGTTTGTCGATGGTCATCGTCTGAGAAGATACAGGAGATAAACGGTTTTGGTAATCATCCCGCAGGGTTTTCGGTTCCGGGATATCTTTGTCATCATACTTGTTCATGTATTTGGGTGCAGGCAACCAATTGCGATGTGGAGCCTTGTGCCAGGAGCAAAGGAAAAACGGTTGTTCTGAATTCCGCTCCTTTTTCAGCCAATCGAGGGTGCGGTCCGTAATGATGTCAGTGGTATACCCTATAATTTTCTTTTTTCCTTTTGGGGTGAGAAAAAGTGGGTTGTAGTACGGGCCCTGACCACGAAGCACTTCCCAGGAATCAAAACCTGTAGGACTGCTTTTTAGGTGCCATTTGCCAAAGAGTGCGGTCTGATAACCCGCTTTTTGCAGGAGCTTGGGGAAAGTTTGCTGGGCGCCATCAAAGGTTTCTCCATTGGTAAGTTGTCCATTAAGATGGCTGTGCTTGCCGGTAAGAACAACTGCCCGACTGGGGGCACAAATGGAGTTGGTGACAAAGGCACGGTCGAACCGCATTCCTTCACTGGCGATGCGGTCCAAATTGGGCGTTTTGTTCCGGTTGGATCCGTAGGCGGAAATTGCCTGATAGGCGTGATCATCGGAGAAAATGAAAAGGATATTGGGTCTCTTGGCAGAGATATGAGAGCTGATCAAAAGAAGGGGCAAAAGGAAAATTAAAGGCTTCATTTCTCGACATTCATTGGATTTGCTTTCTTCATCAATCACAAATGATGGACCGATGGATGAACAGATTGCAGATCTTGTAAAAGGAAGGTTTGTGCCATAAATCATGACTTGCCGGAAAGATAAATTTGGCCGGGTTGTACCCTTGTTACTTGCCCAGACCCTTGGGGCATTCAATGACAATGCAGTTAAAGCATTCCTCCCAGTTCTCGCTGCTTTTTATTTCGGAAAGGAAAGCATGGATCAGATCAACCAGTGGGCATCCCTGCTTTTGATTCTACCCTTCATTTTATTTGCCCCATTGGCCGGATGGGTTTCGGACCGGTTTCCCAAGAGGCGGGTGATTGGAGTAAGTCTTTTTTCCCAGCTCTTGGCACTGGCAGTTATTCTGTTGGGTATTTCTTTCCAATCATTACTCGTCGCCCTAATTGGTTTTTTCCTTCTTTCCACTCAGTCCACTTTTTTATCCCCGGCAAAGAAAGGAATTCTTAAGGAAATTGTGGGTTATGAAAAATTGGGCAAGGCGGTGGGCTGGATGGAAATGCTCTGCGTGGTTGGAATTCTTTCCGGGGCGTTCACAGGTGCGGTTTTATTTGATCAATTTGTAGGGGCTAGGAGTGGATGGGAAGCGGCTCAAATGATTATTTGGATCGTTTTGGCTTTGGCTCTTCTTTCATGGTTAGTCAACTTACCCACACCTACGACCGGAGTGATTCATAAGGCTCCCTTTCGTATTAACCTGTGCTTTGGTTATTTTCATGATTTGAAGAATTTGCTGGGGAATCCAAGCCTTCGGTGGGCCGCTCTTGGGGATGCATGTTTCTGGGCAGTGGGAGGATTTTTCTATTTGGTGCTGGTTAGGCTTTCGGGAGAGGTGATCGATGGGAAGGTAGGTATGGGAAGTCTTTATGGATACTGGTTTCTCTTGTTGGGTGTCGGGATCATGGCAGGGGCTTTGTTTGCTGCCTATCTAAATAAGGGAAGGGTGGAGGTTGGTCTAAGTCCCCTTGGACTGCTCGGTATGACATTTAGCCTAGCAGGTATTTATTTTTTTCCTGCGTTGGGAAGAATTTTTGAAGTCTGCTGTGCATCCCTGGGTTTTTTCGGTGCTTTATTTTTTGTTCCCTTAAATGGATATTTGCAGGATCGGGTAGAGCCTAGGGAACGAGGTCGGGTACTAGCGGCTTCCAATTTACTGACCCAGTTAGGAGGAGTACTTCTGATCGGTGTGCATATATGGTTGGTGAATGGATTCGGTGTGGGGGCAAAACTTGAGATTTTAATCTTACTTTTTCCGCTAGGTTTTTTGGCGTTAATGGTGTCGATTGTTTTGTTTGAGGATCTTCTCCGTTCTTTATTTCATATGTTTCTGCGGATTTTTTACCGGATCGAGATCAGGGGGATGCGAAATTTTCCTGAACGGGGAGGGGCATTGATTGTCAGTAATCATTTATCCTATGCTGATCCCGTATTTATTGGAGCGGCATTTCCCCGAAAAGTAAGATACTTGGCTCATAACGAATTATCCAGTTCGCGGTTGTTGAAAGCAGTATTCCGCCTGACTGAAACCCTTACGGTCTCATCCACCAGTTCGTTGGTTTCTGTAAAGCAATCTGTAAAACGCCTGGTGGCAGGGACGCCACTGTGCCTTTTTGCAGAGGGAGGAATTTCGAGAATTGGAATCACTCTGCCTTTTATGCGTGGTTCTATTCTCTTGGCCAAATCAGGCAAGGTTCCGATTATACCGACCTATTTAGATGGGGTTTGGGGAAGTATGTTCAGCAATAAAGGCGGGTGTTTTTTTAAGAAGTTGCCACAGTCTTTTCCTTGCCGGGTTTCGGTTTGGGTGGGACACCCCATTCGGTCCGATCAGGCAACCCCAGAGTCCGTCCGGCAGGCCGTTTTGCAACTGGGGAGGGAGTCCTTTCATCAAAGATTGGAAAACACTAAGGAAATGTCTCGTAACCTGAGAAAACAAATTTTTCGCTCAAGCTCAGGTATTCTTTTTAAGAACAGGAACGGATGTGTAATTTCTAGAAGTCAGTTTCTGGGGGAAATAAACTCTTCAAGAGAATTATCAGAGCCTTACAGGGAATGGATGCAGTTGGTTCAGGATGTTCTTAGTAATAGAGATGAATCCGTGATTTTGCCATGGGTTAATTGGATGCGTCTTGCACAGACTAATCTGATTGATCATCCAAAGCTGAGGATTTGTGAGGGAGATCAAACCTGGATGGATCAGTGGTTTCCCTGGTTTCCCTTACTTTCTGGATTTGGATTCGAGCAAAATGAGGATGGTAGCTGGCATACAATTTCTCATGATGAAAGTTCTGCATTTCATATGGTGGATGGACTTGCTACCCCTCAAAATGGTTTGGTTGCCCTGCAACTGCCTGATGTAATAAGTGGGAGTAATTTCCAGCAAGGAACCAAACAGGGCACATGGGGGAGAATGCTACCTGGATTTGTCTATTCCAATATGGATGGAGAGTTTGTTTTGAACGGTATTAAGGAGCCCGAAATTCTACCGCAGGTTTCTTTAGATAAAGATGGATTTCTGATTAAGGTAGGAAATTAGTTCCAAGCTTTTCCTGCCTTGAAACATGTGATATAAATAACCCTTTTCTTATCATTTCATGCCTTTATTCCTGAATCAATCTGCCTCTTTTGCTGAGGCAATTTCCAGCCTTAACAAACTTCCAATCCTCGTGCTTGGGCACAGGCGACCCGACGGAGATTGTGTTGGATCCCAGGTTGCTCTTACCCGCATCCTGTTATCTTTGGGAAAAGACGCCCGTGCGGTTAATGAAGACCCCATTCCCCGCACCCTGCAAAAGTTTGTGGGAGACACTCCGTTTTATTCTCCTGATCAAGTGGGGGGGGGCGAATATCAAGTCATTACGGTCGATTGTGCCGATCACCGCCGGGTGGGAGATACATTGAGCAAACGATTTCCCAAGGTTGACCTCAATATTGATCACCATGTTTCGAATACGAATTATGGTGAAGAAAACTTTATTCTTTCTGATGCCTCTGCCACCGGGGAAATTTTGGCTAAGTTCTTTTTTGACTCGGGTTATCAGGTGGATCAGACCACTGCTGAAGCACTTTATTTGGGGATTTGTACGGATACGGGTCAGTTTTGTTACTCGGCTACCAATGCTTCGGTTTTTGAAGTATGCCGTCTTCTTTGCGAAGCGGGAGCCAGTCCTTCCGGAATTGCACACGAACTTTACGAAAAAGAAAAACCCGGTCGTATCCAGCTTCTGCAGCGCTTTCTTGCCAGTTTCAAAATGGAGTATGATGACCGTGTTTGTATAGGCTCTATTTTAGGTAAGTACTATACCGAGACTGGAACCAAGCCTGAGGATGCGGAAAATTTTGTCGATTATGCCCGTTCCTTGGATGGTGTGAAAATCGGGGTACTGCTGGAAGAACGGGAGGGAAAAATTAAGGGAAGTTTCCGTGCGAAAGATGAAAGTTTTCGTGTCGATTTATTGGCCAAGGAGTTTAACGGCGGCGGCCATGCCTGTGCGGCCGGTTTCAATGTGGAGAACACGATTGATGCCTTTTATCCACCTCTGGTAAATGCAATTGGCAAGCACCTCGAATTGGCAGCTAAGGGACAGTTAGGATGAGCACGAGACAGGATATTGATTTTGAAGGAATTCTCTTGGTGGATAAGCCGCAGGGTATTACCTCCCATGATGTGGTGGACCGGATGCGCCGGAAATTAAGGATGAAGAAAATTGGTCATGCCGGGACCCTGGATCCTCTTGCCACTGGATTGCTGATAATGCTGGTCGGTAAGGCAACCAAAGTATCCCAGTTTTTAATCAGTCTGGACAAAGCCTATGAAGGAACCTTTCTGCTGGGTGTGGAAACCGATAGTCAGGATGCGGATGGGGAAGTGGTTGCAGAAAAACCTCTGCCAGAAGGGTTAACCGAGGATCAAGTGATTGAGGAAATGACGAATTTTTTGGGCGATCAGTACCAGACGCCTCCGATGTTTTCCGCCAAGAAAATCGATGGTGTGCCCTTATATAAAATGGCCCGCAAAGGAAAAACAGTGGAGCGTGAACCCCGATTTATCCGTATCAATGAATTGAAACTTGATAATTGGGAGTCTCCGGTGGGTAAATTTTTTATGGACTGCAGCAAGGGCACCTATGTGCGCACAGTGGTGCATGATCTTGGGCAGCGTCTTGGTTGTGGGGCTCATTTACAAAGCCTTAGGCGGACCAGGATTGATCAGTTCGATATCTCTCAATCTCTCACCCTTGAGCAAATTAACGAAGTTCCATTAGGAGAATTTCAAAATCATCTCATTCCCGTTCGCGAAGCGGTTCCAACTCATGTTCTTTAATGATGGAGCGGGTCTTTGACTCGATTGTCCAATTTGGAAGCAGATGGGAGCAGGATGTATGCCTCGCGGTGGGTATGTTTGATGGAGTGCACCGAGGACACCGCTCTGTCCTTGATTTAGCACTTGAAGAAGCTAGTTCATTTTCCGGCTCTGGGGTTGCCCTAACTTTTCCTCTGCATCCGGCTAGTTTTCTTCGTCCCGGGAAGGAACCACCCTTATTGATGCCTGCAATGGATAAGGCGGAGAGTCTATTGTCCACGGGGATGGATGCGGTCATCCTCCAGCCCTTTGATCAACTTTTATCGAGGCTCGAAGCGGAGCAGTTTCTGCCATTTCTCACAGAGCACATTCCATCTCTGAAAACAATTACGGTGGGCGAAAATTTCCGCTTCGGGAAGAATCGAAAAGGAGACTCTGCCATGCTCGAGGAAATGGGTTTGGGGCATGGGCTAAAAGTCAAAGTTGCCCCTTCTTTGGTGTTGGATGATTCACCGGTGAGCAGTTCGCGTATCCGCCTCGCATTGTCTGAAGGCAACATCAAGGAAGTAAACCAAATGTTGGGACGACCCTATCTGATATCCGGGCAAGTGATTTCTGGTAAGGCATTGGGTCGCACCCTTGGCTTCCCCACCCTTAATCTTCAGTGGAACCCACAGGCCCGACCTGCTTTTGGGGTTTATGCAGGAATGGTTAAAGAGAAAACGACGGGAGTTCAGTTTCCTGCGGTTGCCAATTATGGGGTCCGCCCGACGGTGGAGCAAAAGGTGGAGTTGCCACTTTGGGAGATACACTGCCTGGAACAACCTGATGTTTCCATCTGGCAGGAAGGGGCACATCTTGCACTGGAAGTCAGATCATTTCTCCGACCAGAAATGAAATTCGAAAATGTGGATGAATTATCCACGCAAATCAGTAAGGATTGTGCTGCAGCAATTCGCTTATTTCCCCAGCTTTTGTAATGCAGGGGACCAGCAACTGGTCCGCCCACCAATTTCTTCCCGAGCTAGTGCCACTCCGGATTTTGGGCAGGTTCCGCCATCTTTCCATCTTTGGTGAAATAACCATTTGGCAGGTGGGTCGCCACCCTTGGTGCCGACGGATTTCATCGCTCCTCGAACCACAAAAAGAATCTTTTGAAAAAGCTTTTTCTGTTCTTTTGTGCCCATCATCGGTGGTCGACAATCCGGATGCAGGTTCGCTCGCCAAAGTACTTCATCTGCCATCCAGTTCCCCATTCCGGGGAAATATCTCTGATCGAGTAGGAGAGCTTTGAGGGGGCGTTTGCTATGCCGGTTTAATGCAGTTTCTAAAATTTGAAAGGTAAATGCTGAAGATAGCATGGATACCGGTCGCTCATTCCACCAGTTTGGTGGGTGTTTCCCTCGGTGTATGCGTAAGCGTCCAAATTGCCTGGGGTCGCGAAAAACCAATGTTTGTTTAGCTTGGGATAGAACGAGTGCATCATGTTTTTGTGGTAAATAATCCACTTGCTCATTATGTAACCAACCAGTCATTCCCAGATGCAGGCCGAGCCAATAATCTCCCGAAAAAATAAAGAGCATTTGTTTCCCGTGGGTTTCGGATAGCTTCAATGTTTTACCTGTAAGGTTGGCACGGAATTGGTCACGGTCTTCATCCCGGAAAACTCTTGAAGTTGGATGAATATGTACGGCTTTTATTTTATCGCCCAGTCCGCAATTCCAAAGGGAGCAGGCATAGGCGACTTCTGCGAGTTCTGGCATCAGGTTCCGAGCGATAGCAGTTTCTGGCGAACCTTGCGGTCTTCTTTGCGGTCTGTCCTGATTTCAATCACACGAATCCCCCTTGGGGGGGGATTAGCGATATGGGAGATCAGTTCTTTTTCTTGCTCAAGTAGAAGGTATTCCACCGAATGGGCAGTGCAAAGGTTGGCAAAGTCACAGGTTTGGGGGGTTGCGAAACATTTTTCAAATTCGGGAAGGTTGGCAACGGAAAGGTTCTCAAAAATCCCTCCTCCCTGATTATTGATTAAAAGAACGGTAAGGGAACCGATTAATTCGGAGGCAAAAAGCAGGGCATTGGAGTCGTGAAGAAAAGCAAGTTCTCCTGTTAGCAGGAAAGTGGGTTGATTGCTTTGATGAGCAATACCAATGGCAGTTCCTAGAGTTCCATCTATCCCATTTACACCACGGGCACCAAAGAGATTCCGCTTTTGGGTACTTGGTTTCCAAAACCACTCTAGGTCTCGTATGGGCATACTGTTGGCACAGTAGAGGTTAGATTTGGATGGTGAGTGCTCGGAAAGAATACGGGTAATCTTGGGTTCATTATCGCAGGAGATTTTCTCGAACTCCCGGTCTATTTTTTCTTCAACTATTTGTTCAGCAATGGTCCATTTTTCGAGCCACCCCGGTTCGGGTTGGGGAAGATCCAATCTGTGTAATTGATCAAATTTCAGCCGGATGGAGTGGCTGGTTCCCAAGAGTGGGTCGACTCTTCTCCCGCTTGGCTCAAGGACAAGGCGGGGAGCCCCAGACTTCTCGATCCAAGAGCGTAGTGTTTTGGAGGTGGGTAAAGGTCCAAGAAGAATGAAAAGATCGGGGTTTACAGATTCTCTGAATTTTGAGCATCTGAGCAAATTTTCAAATCGGAGGATTCGGGCAGAATGCTTGGTTTCCCTCAAGGCACAAAGCGAGTCACAAAGAATTGGGATGTTTTGAAATGCTTCAGGGATGGAGGAGGGGGTTTTGAGTCCCGCAACTACAACAGGCCGACATCCACCTGTGATATCAATCAAATCATCAGTTGATTCAGAATGTTCAGTCTGATCGGAAGGGGTTGCACGGACTAATGATGAAAAAGTTGGGAGTTTAGGAGTAGAGTCAGCAGTGGGCCAGAGAGGCTCGCGAAACGAAAAGTTGATATGAACAGGTCCAGAATTCGAGCCAACCGTCTTGGAGTAAGCAGTTTGTAGAATGGTTTGTAAGTTATGGATACCCTCTTCTTCCAGGCAGGGGAGGGGGGATTGATGAAACTCACGCACAAAGGAGCCAAACAAATTGATTTGGTTGATAGTTTGACCTGCTCCGCATTCCTGTAATTCCGGTGGACGGTCTGCGGATAGTAAAAGTAGAGGGATACCCGAGTAAGACGCTTCGGTAACTGCGGGAAACCAATGAGCCAGCGCGGAACCAGAGGTACAAATGACCACAGTGGGTGCATTGGTTCGTTTCGCATGACCAAGAGCAAGAAACGCGGCGGTTCTCTCATCGAGTGCCGGAAAGCATGACAAGCGCTTTTCCTTTTCGCATCCAATAATAAGAGGCGTTGAACGGGAGCCGGGAGAGAAAAAAACGGTCGATATACCGAGATCGGCCAAGCCACGGGCAATGAGATGACCCCAAAGAAAATTTGCTTCAGCTGTCTGCTCAGATGTGGAGGTCATTCAACTTGGAAGATTAGGACTTCCAGTGATGACTTCAAGCATGGCTTGCAGTTTCCAATCTGTTTCGCTTTTTTCGTTTTCAGGAATCGATCCCTCGACAATACCGGCTCCGGCAAATAGAGTGAGCGAGCTTTGTTTTATTCTCCCACATCGGATGGGGACAATAAATTCAGCCCTTCCCTTTGCATCCATCCAGCCAGCAACACCTGAGTAGAGACCCCTGGGAGCTTTTTCAATCTCAGCTAATTTAGCCAGTGCTAAGGATCGGGGAGTTCCACCCATAGCAGGTGTGGGATGAAGAGTGGATAAAACATCAAAGGGATGGAGACCTTCTGGAAGTTTCCCTTGGAGGGGGGTGCGAACATGTTGCAGGTTGGCGAGACGCAGTAAGCGGGGGAGTCCCTCCTGTATCGAAGTAATTCCGGCTGAGGATAGCCTCCGGATAATACTCTCAATCACCAACCTGTGTTCCCGGACCTCCTTTTCCCGGGCAAGAATAGTTTTACCCCAATGAGCGTCCTTGCCGGCTGAGGGTCCGCGCGGGGCAGATCCTGCAAGTGCCTCCGTACGCAGGGAAAGACCACGAATGCACGCAAGGGTCTCGGGACTGGCTCCCACCCAGGTTCCCTGCTCAGGCAGGGAAAGCGAGAAAGCATGACAGTCAGGGAATCTGGCACGCAGACCATGAGCAATCGCAAAAGGGGAAAGATCGGAGCTAAGGTCGAAGGTAAGTTGCCTCGCGAGTACAATTTTAGAAAGCTCTCCTGCATCGATTGCATTGAGTGCCCTTACAACACCTTGTTTGTATTCAAAATTTTCCCTTGGTTCACCCAATCGGATAACATGGGAGTTCTGATCGGAGACTTTTTCGTTTCTAAGCCCCATCATGGAATCGAGCCGATCATTCAAATCCTTTTGGATACGGTTGGCGACTGAGCCAGGATTGATCTGCGTGTTGAGAATGATGATGTGTTCCCCACCTTGTTGAACCACTTGCCATTCGGGAAGAAAGACGGTGAGTGTGGATTGGGAATTGTTAGCAATTTCAGCTTCAAATGAAGCGGTCAAAAAAATGGTGGGTCCTGATCCAGCAATCGGGGCATCTCCCGCGCGTTCGACGGATTGAAGTAGTTCATTTGACCAATCTTTAGCAAGTTGAAATCTGTAAGGTCCCTTGCATGAATGGTGGGAGAGGTATCCGCCACAAGCGATAGCGAAGTCATCGGTGGCTTTCTCGAAGTAGCAATGAGGCTCGTTATTATGGTGCAGTTTTTCAAGAATGGCCAGAGGGTCAGAGAAACTGGTTTTGAAAGAAATCGAGCTGAAAAGACTTATATTGAGGATCCTTGATTTTTCAATTAAGCCGTCCAAATAAGCGGTGAGGTCATCACCGATCCTACAGATAGTAGGGGCAGTTTGTAGTATTGAGGTCATCAACCTGGGTAGGGCTTTGTGTCACAATCCAGATGTACCGGATCGTATCCACCTGGGTGCATGGGATTGCATTTTAAAATTCTGGAGAGAGAATGCACAATTGCACGGTGTAGAGGTAAGGTTCGAAAACATTCCAATGCGTATTCAGAGCAGGTGGGGTGGAACCTGCATCTTGCGTAAGGACCAAGAAGGAGTTGCTTAACTGGAGAAAAGATACGGTAAAATCGAATAGCAACCACAAACGGGAAAGAAAATACTCGATGGATTGGATTAATATCGATTGATCGATTCACTTTAAGAATCCTATTGCCTGTAGCTTTTTTGGACAAATTACACATGTCCGTTTACGAGTTTGTTTAATGAGAAGATTTTCTCGATTTTGGTAATGATTTAGTGGAAATTTCCTCGGTGATCAAAGAGATGGCATCCCTGGTTGTGTGTGGGCCATCCAGTTCCGGGTTACTTCTGGAGCGAAGAGAAATTTTTCCTTCCTCTGCTTCACGTTTGCCGATCACAATCATGTGAGGGATTTTATCGGTTTCTGCCCGGCGGATTTTTGCCCCAAGTTTAGCTGATTGTGAGTCGATAGTTACCCGGATCTTCTTTGCTTTCATTTCCTGCAGGCAGGATTCTGCGCAGGGGAGTAGGTCATCATTCATGGGGAGAATCCGGACCTGCTCGGGAGCAAGCCAGGTCGGGAAGTTTCCTCCAAAATGTTCGATGAGCACTCCACAAAACCGTTCCATTGATCCAAAGGGTGCCCGGTGAATCATCACAGGGCGGTGGTCCTGATTGTCACTGCCCACATAGGACAGGTCGAATCTCTCTGGCAAATTATAATCCACCTGCACCGTGCCCAATTGCCATTCACGACCAATCACATCCTTGACCACAAAATCAATTTTTGGCCCGTAGAAAGCAGCTTCGCCGAGCTCTTCCTCATATTCTACACCAAGCGTTTTGACCGCTTCACGCAAGGCTGCTTCCGCCTTGTTCCAGGCCTCGGGAGCACCGACATATTTATCGGATTCTGGATCGCGTAAACTTACCCGGATTCGGTAGTCGTTCATCCCCAAAGTGGAAAAGACAAGTTTAACTAAGCTAAGGCACCCCTGCACCTCATCCTGCAACTGGTCCTCCCGGATGAATAAATGAGCATCATCCTGAGTAAATCCGCGTACCCGAGTCATTCCATTAAGTTCACCGGATTGTTCCCAGCGGTAAACCGTGCCGAATTCAGCTAATCTTACCGGCAGGTCGCGATAGGAACGCTGCTCGGACTTAAAAATACGGATATGCATTGGGCAGTTCATCGGCTTGAGCAAATATCCGTCAATTTCTCCCTTTTCCAACTTGTTGGATAACTCCGAACAGGTGCATCCTTCCTCGGCCAATTGATCGAGGCATTCACGATGAATGATCGGTGGATACTGGGAGTCCTGATAGTAGGGGAAATGCCCAGAGGTACGGTAGAGATCGAGTTTGCCAATATGCGGAGTGTAGACCTGAGAATATCCTTGTTGGTTTAACTGTTCTGTGATGAATCCCTCCAATTCCTGCCGGATAATGGCTCCGTTTGGCTTCCAGAGTACGAGGCCCTGACCGACCTGTTTGTCGATATGAAAGAGACCAAGATCTTTTCCCACCACACGGTGGTCCCTTTTTTTTGCCTCCTCCAAGCGCTCGAGATGCTGGGCAAGTTCTTCTTTGGAGGGGAACGCAGTCCCGTAAATCCGTTGAAGCTGTTTTTGGGAAGAGTCTCCCCGATGATAGGAACCAGCCACATGAAGAAGTTTAAAAGCTTTAATTTTCTTGGTGTAGGAAACATGACTACCTGCACAAAGATCACGAAATTCTCCATTACGATAAAAAGAGATAGTTTCTCCTTCAGGAATATCATCGAGCCTGCCCAATTTATAGGTGGTTTGTCCCATCTCTTGGATGATAGAAACAGCTTCCTCCCGGCTGACTTCTAATCGTTCAAACCGTTGGTTCTCTTTGATGACTTTTTTCATCTCCTCCTCAATTTGCTCAAGTACTTCTGGAGTGAAAGGCACTTCGGAATCAAAATCATAATAGAATCCTGCATCGGTGGGTGGACCGATATCCAGCTGTGTATCCGGGTACAGGCGTAGGACCGCGGTGGCAAGAACATGAGCGGCAGAATGGCGTATTTCCTCAAGGGGAGACATTTCCTTCATAGCCGATAAGATATACTTTTTCCTGCAGTCTCCTGCAATGCCAAAGGGGGAGGGCAGCTAAGCCGGGAAAATCGTATCAGGCATCAAACCCAAGGTTGGGCCGCAACCATTTAACTGCCTGTTCAAAATCCCATCCTTTGCGCCTAGCATAATCCTCTACCTGATCCCTGCCTAGGCTACCCACATTAAAGTAGCGGGATTGTGGATTTGAGAAATACAGACCGGAAACTGAGCATCCGGGATTCATTGCCCGTGACTCCGTCAGTTCAAGTCTGATTTGATTTTTCACATCGAGTAGCTCCCAGATTAAATCCTTCTCCGTATGATCAGGCTGACAGGGATAACCGGCTGCTGGGCGGATTCCCCGGTATTTTTCTGCGATGTAGTCCTCATTGCTCAGTCCTTCTGATTCTCCGAATCCCCAGAGGTCGCGAATTTTCTTGTGGGCATATTCAGCAGTGGCCTCGGCAAAACGGTCTCCCAATGACTTAACCAAAATGGAGGTGAAATCATCGTTGTCTGCTTTGTATTTTTCTGCCAATTCGTCCACTTCTTTGCCCGCATTGACGGCAAAGGCACCTAGAAAGTCCATTCTGCCCGATTCCTCGGGAGCGACATAGTCAGACAAGCAGAACTGTGGCTGATTGGGGATGACCTGTTGGCGGCGTACAAAACAGAATTTACCTATACTCTTCTGCTTGGACAGATCCGAAAATAATTCCACATCATCACCAATCGCATGTGCGGGCCATAGTCCCACCACTGCCTGGCAGATAAAGAGTTTTTGCTCAATAATTTCCTGAAGAAGCTCCTGTGCCTGATCAAAAAGTTTTTTCGCTTCTTCTCCTGCATTTTTCTTTTTGAAAATTTGAGGATAGGTACCCTTTAATTCCCAAGCCCAGAAAAATGGAGACCAATCAAAAAACTGCAGTACTTCTTCAAGGGTTGGATGGAATAAGTGGGTACCAAGGTTGTCTGTGATAGGCTCTGCAATTTCCTGTTTCTTCCAATCAATCACAGGGGCTTTCTCTCTGGCTTCTTCTATGGGCAGAAGTGGCCTTTCGCCTTGAGCCTCATGCTGCTCACGAATGCGTGTCTGATCTGTTTTTAAGTTGGAGATATATTGCTCAGATTTTTCCGGATGGAGAACATCATTGCACACATTCACCACCAGAGATGCATCCGCCACCTGAATGACCGGTGGATCATAATGCTGGGCAATTTTAATCGCAGTATGGGCACGACTGGTGGTGGCACCACCAATTAAAAGAGGAATCTTCAGTCCGCGTCTTTGCATCTCCTTGGCGTTGTGAATCATTTCATCCAAAGATGGGGTAATCAAACCACTAAGGCCGAGTACATCGGCATTATGTTCCGCCACTGCATCAAGAATTTTATCACAGGATACCATTACGCCAAGATCGATGACCTCCCAGTTGTTGCAGGCAAGAACCACCCCAACGATATTTTTGCCAATGTCATGGACATCCCCTTTGACGGTGGCAATGACCATGGTTCCGCGTTTCCCTGATCCGGATTCATCTTTTTCCTCCTCCATGAATGGCTCGAGGTAGGCCACCGCTTTTTTCATCACCCGGGCACTTTTAACAACTTGGGGAAGAAACATCTTTCCGTCGCCAAATAGATCACCCACCACTTTCATTCCATCCATCAGTGGGCCTTCGATCACCTCCAAGGGACGGCCAAGAAGTTGGCGTGCCTCCTCGGCATCTTCTTCGGCATAATCTCCAATTCCTTTGACCAGCGAGTAGGTCAGTCTTTCCGCCACTGGTTTTTCACGCCAGGATAAGTCAGGCCCTTCAGATTTCCGGTTTTCATTTTGGTCTTTGATACTTTCGGCATGAGCCAGCAGTTCTTCTCCGGCATTTTTCGACTGGTTGAGCACAACCGCTTCCACCCGCTTGCGTAGTTCGGGCTCAATCTCATCATACACCGCCAACATGCCGGCGTTGACAATTCCCATATCCAGACCTGCCTGGCATCCATGGTACAGAAAACAAGCATGCATCGCTTCCCGGACCAGATTGTTTCCGCGGAAAGAGAAAGAAACATTACTAATTCCTCCGCTGGTTCGGGCATGTGGACAACGCTTTTTGATTTCCCTAACCGCATCAATGAAGTCCAGGCCATAGGCGTTATGTTCATCCATTCCTGTGGCCAGGGTAAGCACATTGGGATCAAAGATTATATCAGTGGGTGGGAAATTTACCTCATCGACCAGAATCCTGTATGCTCGTTCACAAATCCGGACCTTATCATTGAAAGTTGCAGCCTGTCCTTTCTCGTCAAATGCCATCACTACCACCGCTGCTCCATATCTCAAAGCGAGCCGAGCGTGCTGCTTAAAAATCTCTTCTCCCTCTTTCAGGCTGATGGAGTTAATGATGCATTTTCCCTGAATCACTTTCAATCCTGCTTCGATTACAGACCACCTGGAACTGTCGATCATGATGGGCACCCGTGAAATATCAGGTTCGGATACCACCAAATTTAAAAATTTGGCCATGCATTCCTCGCCATCGAGAAGGGCGGCGTCAAAATTTACATCGATGATATTGGCTCCATTCTCCACCTGCTGTTTGGCCACTTTGAGGGCGGAGTCATAATCCCCATCCTCAATCAGTTTACGGAATTTGGGGGATCCAGTCACATTGGTACGCTCTCCAACCATAATTAGAGATTTGGATTGCCCTTTGATTTCAAAAGGCTCCAATCCACTCAACCGCATCGCAGGATCAATTTCCGTAACTTTTCTGGGTGCAGCTTCCGCTAATTTTTCAGATATGGCATGTATATGATCCGGGGTGGTTCCACAACAACCACCAGCCATATTTAAGAGACCTTCATCCGCGAAGGTAAAAAGAGCACCGGCGGTATCGGCAGGTTTTTCGTCGTACCCAGTGGGAGCAAGAGGGTTGGGCAGGCCGGCATTGGGATAGCAATGCACAAAACAGTCCGCATTTTGGGAAAGAGCCTGCAGGTAGGGACGCATCGCATCGGCTCCCAATGCACAATTCAGGCCCACACCCAGAGGTTTTGCATGGGCGATGGAATTCCAGCATGCTTCGGTGGTTTGACCGGACAGGGTGCGGCCGGATGCATCCGTAATCGTAATGGATAAGATTACCGGTAATCGCTGACCCGAAGAATCGAAAAAGTTTTCCAGAGCGAAAATAGCGGCCTTTAAATTGAGGGTGTCAAAAGTGGTCTCGGGCATGAGGATATCCACTCCGCCTTCAACGAGGGCTGCAATCTGAGCGTAGTAAGCCTCGACCAATTGATCAAAGGTTACATTGCGTTTTGAGGGGTCATTTACATCGGGCGATAAGGATGCAGTCCGGTTGGTCGGCCCGATGGCACCGGCAACAAATCTTGGGCGGGAGGGATCTTTTGCCATGGCTTCATCCGCGGCTTCCCGAGCGAGTTTTGCTGATGCCACATTTAAGTCATGAACCACATCCTCGAGGTGGTAATCTGCCATGGCGATGCTTGTTGCACTGAAGGTATTGGTTTCCACCAAGTCACTGCCCGCGGCGAAGTAAGACTGATGGATTTTACGTATCACATCCGGACAGGTGAGGCTGAGCAAATCATTGTTCCCCTTGAGTTCACCCTCATGTTTTTTGAATAAATCCCCACGAAAATCCTCTTCCTCCAGCTTTTCCTGCTGAATCATGGTTCCCATGGCACCATCCAGAATTAATATCCGTTCGTTTAAAATATCGCAGACATCTTTTTCACTTGGACGAATTTTGGTAAAATCCTTCATAAACGTATCATCGTATCATGATGCGTTGATGTGTTTTGCCAAACAAAAACCGAGTCATATGAGTTTCAGATGAGGTGTGAAATGGTTTTGCCAAAGTTAAAAAAATGGTTCATGGTTAGTCCTTTTGGTTCCGGGATGTAGCGTAGTCTGGTTAGCGCGCCTGCTTTGGGAGCAGGAGGCCGTGAGTTCGAATCTCACCATCCCGACCACTTTCTTTCAACCCTTTCCCCAAGGATCACCAGGCTAGGCAACTTCTCATGGAACATGATATTTATGGTATCACCCGATGGGGTGACGGATTGGTTGGAGTTCTTGAAAATGGAAATGTTGGCTTGAATGATCCCTTGTCTACAGAGAGCAAGCCGGTCGATCTGGCTGAAGTGATCCTCAAGCTGGAACAGCGAGGCATACAAACCCCCGTTCTGCTCAGAGTTTCCAACTTTTTGGAGCACCGTATTCAAGCAATCAACGAGAGCTTCAAGAATGCGATCCAACAAATTGACTATAAAGGGGATTACCGGGGAGTTTTTCCGATTAAAGTAAATCAGCAGGCTCATGTGGTGGAACGGGTTTCCGAATACGGCGAGGCTTTTCATTTTGGTCTCGAGGTAGGATCCAAAGCAGAGCTTTTGATTGCTCTGGCTCAAAATGTTAACCCGGAGGCATTGATTATTTGTAACGGATACAAAGATTCTGAATTTATCCGCCTAGCCTTACTTTCTTCTAAACTGGGAATGAACACCGTCATCGTGATGGAGAGTGTTCGGGAACTGAAGTTAATCATTGAGGTATCCCGCGAGCTTGATATCCCACCCACGCTGGGCGTAAGGGTAAAGTTGGTAAACATAGTGAGTGGAAACTGGGCTGCCACGAGTGGGGACCGTTCATCTTTTGGATTATCCATCGCTCAGGTGGTGGAGGTTGTGGAAACTTTAAGAGAGGAAGGCTTGCTCGATTGTCTGGTCCTGCAACATTCCCATCTTGGCAGCCAGGTGCCAAATATGATCGAAATCCGTAAATTTGCCCAGGAAGCAAGCAGGCTGTTTATTGAGATTCGTAAGCTTGGTGCAAACTTGCAGTATTTAGATCTGGGAGGCGGTCTGGGCGTGGATTACACCGGTGAAAATTCATCCAGTTCAAATTCAATCAATTATTCCCTGGATGAATACTGCTACAGTCTGGTGGAAACAGTTGGATTTGAAATGAATGATGCGGGAGTGGAACATCCATGCATTGTCACAGAGAGCGGAAGGGCCTGCGTTGCTCAGTCGTCGATGTTGCTTTTTAGCGTCCTTGAAAGTACCAGCTATGAAAGTAATACGGTGGTTGCTTCAGAACAAGGGGACCATCCTCTCCTCCGTTCCCTGATTGAAATTTCTGATGATCTGAAGTTGGACAGTTTGCTGGAGTCCCTCAATGATGCCACTTATTACCGTGATGAACTTAGAGCCCTATTCCGCAGAGGCAGGCTTTCCCTCCCTGTTCTGGCAAGGGCGGAACGGGCACACCAACGCATATTGGGTCAAATCCGGGTGCTCATGGACGAACTTGCAGACACGGAATGGAGTGAGGAATTGAACCTGCGGGTGCAGGGGATGGCAGATATTTACCACTGTAATTTTTCTCTGTTTCAGAGCCTGCCAGATGTTTGGGCGATAGATCAATTACATCCCATCATTCCTCTCACCCGTCTGCATGAGAAACCGGATCGAAACGCTGTGCTCTGTGATGTGACCTGCGACAGCGATGGACGGATTGACCGATTTGTGGTGGGGGATGGTGTCTCTGACTGCCTGCCTCTACACAGCTTACGGGAAGATGAGGAATATTATTTGGGGGCGTTTTTTGTGGGTGCTTATCAGGAAACTCTTGGTGATTTACATAACCTGTTTGGGGACACCAATGTCGTTACTATTCGTTTAAAAAAGAATGGTGAATTTGATCTGCTTGACGAAGTGGAAGGAGACACTGTGTCGGAAGTTTTGAGCTATGTGGAATATGAGCCCAAGAGATTGTTGGAGAAATTTAAGGCCCGAGCAGAACGGGCAGTGAAGGAGCATGGAGCAACCCTAGGCGAATTAAAGGAATTAGTTTCCACATACCGGGAAAGTCTCAGGGGGTATACTTATTACGAATCTGATTAATAAAGGAAAAATATGTCTAAAGTATTAGTCATCGGAGCCGGTGGAGTCGGCTCAGTCGCAGTTCATAAAATGGCTCAATTGCCGGAGGTTTTTTCATCCATCATTTTGGCCAGTCGGAGAATTTCATCCTGTGAGAAAATTGCGGATTCGGTAAAGCAACGGTTTGGTGTAAAGATTGAAACTGCTGAAGTGGATGCGGATGATGTCGGACAAACTGTCCGTTTGCTGGAGCAGGTTAAGCCGGATCTTTTAGTGAATCTCGCTCTTCCTTACCAGGACCTTGCCTTGATGGATGCATGCCTGGCAGCAGGAGTATCCTACCTGGATACTGCTAATTATGAGCCTAAGGATGAGGCTAAGTTTGAGTACCGTTGGCAATGGGAATACCAGGAACGGTTTGAAAAGGCCGGACTCATGGCATTGCTGGGATCAGGGTTTGATCCAGGCGTGACCAATGTCTTTACCGCTTGGTTAGCCAAGCATCATTTTGACCGCATAGATACGCTTGATATTCTAGACTGCAATGGGGGAGATCATGGTCATCCCTTTGCCACCAATTTCAATCCAGAGATCAATATTCGGGAGGTTACCGCACCGGCCAGGCATTGGGAGCAGGGTGACTGGGTGGAATCACCAGCCCTTTCTTCCAGACATACCTTTGACTTCCCCGAAGTTGGAGACAGGAACATGTACCTAATGTACCACGAGGAACTGGAATCCTTGGTGAAACATTTTCCTCAGATTCAACGGGCACGCTTTTGGATGACTTTTGGTGATGCTTATTTGAAGCATTTGGAAGTGCTGCAAAATGTCGGGTTAACCTCTATCGAGCCGATTATTTATCAGGGTCAGGAAATTATTCCTTTGCGGTTCCTTAAGTCAGTTTTACCGGATCCTGGTGGTCTCGGAGAGCACACCAAAGGGAAGACCTGTATTGGGAATATTATTAGCGGGGAAAAGAATGGCAGTAAGGTTACCAAGTATTTGTTCAATGTATGTGATCATGA
>Ga0181602_10000592_pt1 | contig 32917 bp, 37 predicted proteins | sample 041ome_14_FD_148640 | JGI IMG/M metagenome (GOLD analysis project Ga0181602, IMG submission 148640) | Coastal salt marsh microbial communities from the Groves Creek Marsh, Skidaway Island, Georgia - 041408US metaG (spades assembly) | ecosystem: Environmental > Aquatic > Marine > Intertidal zone...
AATCGCCCGAACGGCGCTTGGAACCGGCTCGTAGAGCACGACGAGGTCTGCAGAGGGAACATCCAACCCTTCCTCTCCAACGGACGTCGCAACCAAGACGTTGATTTCACCGCTCCGAAAGCGGTCGAGTTGAGCCAGTTGTTCTTTTTGTGTCATCCCTTTTTGAGTACCTCTGGACGATTGTCCTATGAATTCATCGGGCCGTATGCCCTCAAGCGGGCTCAAGAGGGCTACGAGTTGTTGCACCGAATCTCGAAATTCGGTGAAAATGAGGATTTTTCCGTCGGGTTTGTTCTTGATTTCTTCTTGCGCCAACCTCGCAACGATGCCTTGTTTCGGGTGCAACTCATCCAAATCCTTCAGCGCCAACCGTAAGGAATGAATCACGGGCAAAGCCAACAGACGGTTGGTTTTCCTCCCGGCGCGCCCCTCTTCTTCGGCCCGGTCCAAGAACGCCTTGGCCACCGAGGTGCCTTGCGTCTGCAGGAGATTCATCAGAATGTGGACCCTGCGAAGGTCGGCCACTCGCCGTGCTGCATCGTAGCCTCGTACATCGCGTTGCTGGATGGCTCTGCTTGCGGTGAGTTGAGCCTTTTCGATGTCTCGGGTGCCGATGTGCTCCTTCGGGGCAAGAAAACCGAGCCGTTGCAGGTGATTGACCTCAGCATCAAAATGAGCTTTGAGCGGTTCGAGGAGCATCGTCAGGGTCTCCGGGAGGTCGAGTCGGTGGAGATGGATTTCCATGTCAACATCGTAGGGCGCCATCAGCGGTTCTCCTCGCTTGGACAAATCCAGGTTGTTGACGTTGAGGTTTCGTTGAACTTCGCTCACGGTCCGAGCGTTTGACCCGGGGCTGGCGGTTGCAGCTAACACCCTTCCATCGGGTCTGGCCCGATGATACAGGCTGCCAACTTGTGCATAGGCATGGTTCCCCGTGGCGTGGTGGGCTTCATCGAGGATGAGCAGGTCCACCTCAGCGAGGTCAATGATGCCGTTCATCGCATCGTTGCGAATCACTTGGGGCGTGGCCATCACCAAGGTCGCCCCCTCCCAAAGTTCTCTGCGCTTCTCCGGGGCTGTATCGCCGGTGTAGGCAAGAATCATCTCGGGTTCTATTCGGATCCTTTCTTGGGCCATTCGGACCTGTTGGTCCACCAGTCCCGTCGTTGGGGCAACGAGGACAATTTTCGTGGACCCTCCACGAAGAAATTCTGCCATCGCCATCCATTGAACGGCGGTTTTCCCAAAACCCGTCGGCATCACCATCAGCGTTGAAAACGAGAGAATACGTTGAAGCGACCGCAATTGGTAGGCTCGTGCCTCAACGCCTTCCCGGAGGAACTCGTGATTCACATGAGCCATGAAAATTGTCGTAGGTCTAGGGTTCAAAAGGATGATGTGGTGGGTTTGCTGGAAAAGTAAAGTTGAACATGGTCTTTTCATGAGAAACATTTGAAGGCCTTCTAGCCCAATAGCGGCTCACGCAATCCTCTGTCGCCGAAACCGAACCGCATATATACGGGTGGAAAGTCGGAGGGACGCTCAAAGGTGAGTAGCCAGACACAATGGGCCATCCCTCGAGGACCCCAACTGGCCGTTCCCCACTCGTGGGAATGTGCCTCCGTGTCACGGCTTCGACGCTGCATGGGCCCTCGTACGCCCCCCTCGGTGGGGCCAATGCGTTGTAGAAAACACTGGAGGAATCCAACATGGCAAAGCGAAACCACCCACGTCGTGGATCAATGGCGTTCAGCCCGCGCAAGCGAGCGAACCGGCCTTTTGGTCACGTCAAGTCGTGGCCCACAACCGATGCGAGCGAAGTCCGCGTGCAGGGATTCGCCGGCTGGAAGGCCGGCATGACCCACATTCTGGCTCGCGATATGAACCCACGAAGCACCTCGGCAGGGCAAGAGATTCGAGTTCCTGTTACCGTCGTTGAATGTCCGAAGATGCGCATTCTCGGTGTCCGAGGGTACGAGATGACGCCCTACGGGATGCAGGCCCGTGGTGAAGTCTGGGCAGAAGCCGAGCAGATCGCTGACGCCTTCCCTGAACTCTTCAAGCGCCTCCCTGAGCGCAAGGAACACGATGCTTCCAAGCACTTCACCAACCTAGAGCAAGCTGACCTCTGCGAGGTTCGCCTCATCGTCGCCACCCAGCCTCACACGCTGGCGAGCGTCTCCACCAAGGTCCCCGACGTTATGGAAATGGGCCTTACTGGAGGCTCGATGGGCGAGCAACTCGCCTGGGCCAAAGAAAAGCTCGGTGAAGAATACAGTTTCGCTGATGCTTTCGAAGAAGGCGCCATGACCGACATCGTGGCCATCACCAAAGGCTACGGGTGGCAAGGTGTCATCAAGCGATTCGGTGGAAAACTCCAATCTCACAAGAACTCCAAGAAGCGCCGCCAACACGGAAACATGGGTGCTTTTGGTGACGGCTATGTCCGCAAAACGATTCGCCAAGGCGGTCAAACCGGGTACCATCAGCGCACCGAGTACAACAAGCGCGTGCTCCGCGTGGCCAACCCCGAAGACCACTCCATCACCCCCGCCGGAGGTTTCCTCCATTACGGCGAAGTGAAGTCCGATTACATCCTCGTGAAGGGAAGTGTTCCCGGTCCCGCCAAGCGGTTGATCCGATTCCGTGACGCCACTCGTGCGCCTTCCACGGTTCACGACTATGAAATTACGTACGTCAGTACGGCATCCAAGCAGGGGGCCTGAAGATGAAGGTCGCAACGAAGGACATTGTGAACACCGTCACCCAGACCGAGATGGACGCTGGAAAGCTTTCCGCTCGCTTTGACATCGGTGTTTCGGACGGCTCCAAGGTTGACCTCCCGCAGGCTTTCAACGCTGAAGTCCGCGAAGACTTGGTCAAGTTGGCCGTTGCCTCGAGCCGTGCCAACCGCCGCCAACCCTACGGTTCTCGCCCACACATCGGAAAGCGCCGACCCATGTCAGGCATGAAGCATTCCGTTGAATGGTGGGGCAAGGGTCGTGGTGTGTCCCGGATCATGCGTCGAACCGGCTCCCGGCGAGGTGCTCAAAACCCTCACACCCTCGGTGGACGCCGAGCTCACGGGCCAAAGGTCGAGAAGGACTGGTCCCGCAAACTCAACGCCAAGCAACGTCACGCAGCCCGCAACGCTGCTCTGGCAGCGACCGTCTCCATGGAGACCGTTGCTGGGCGCGGACATCGCTTTGACGACACCGTCGAACACCTGCCAATCGTTCTTGGAACCTACACGGAAATCGTTGATGGGAAATCCACCGAATACGACATCGAGACCTTCAACCACGGCTCTGCGACTCGCAAGGCCGCCGCCATCTTCGCCGGCCTTGGCCTCGGCCCAGACATGGAGCGAGCCCGAGCAGGCCGCAAAATCCGGGCTGGAAAAGCCACCATGCGTGGACGGGTTCACAAGACCCCCAAGTCCGTGCTTCTCGTGGTCAAAGAAAAGTCGGGTTTGGCCCAAGCCGCTCGCAACCTCCCTGGTGTTGACGTCGTCGCCGCCAAGGACTTGTGCGCTGAGGACCTTGCCCCCGGTGGGGACCTTGGTCGATTGACCGTGTTCACAAAAGCGGCATTGGAGGCCATCAACTGAGGTGAGATCATGAACGCATACGACATCATCATTCAACCCTGGTTAACCGAGAAATCCATGGAGGCTCGCACGAGCGAGCAGCGATTGGAATTCATCGTTCGCCGCTCCGCCACCAAGGCCCAAATCGCACGTGCCGTGGAGACCATCTTCGACGTTGAGGTCGCCAAGGTGAACGTTCGCAATTCCAAGCACGGCAAGCACGCTTCGGTCAAACTTGCCGAAGGTTACGACGCAGAAGACGCTGCCATGCGTCTGGGAGCATTCTGAGGTGATTTATCATGGGTAAGCGAATTCGTGCACAACGCAAAGGTTCCTCACCACGCTACCGCGTGGCGAGCCATCGATTCCCTGGTAAGAACAGCATGCCACGCGATAAAGACGTGGTGTGCGAAGTCACCGAGTTAATCCACAGCCCGGTTCACACCGCACCGCTCGCTCGGATCAAGACCCCTGATGGCGACACCACGCTCGTGGCCGCCACTGAAGGGCTTGCCGTTGGCAGCAAAGTGGCCATCGGCGACAACGTCGCCCTGCGCCCTGGAAACATCACCGAAATCGGGAACATCCCTGAAGGAACGGCGATCAACAACCTCGAACTCCGACCCGGTGACGGTGGCAAGGTCGCTCGCTCCGGCGGAAACTCCTGTATGGTTGAATCCCGGATGGGCTCCACGGTCCGCGTCCGGATGCCCTCCGGTGCTCTGAAGGAACTCCCTGCCAACTGCCGTGCAACCATCGGCGTGCTCGGCGGTCATGGCCGTGACGAGATGCCTATGCGAACCGCTGGTGCTGCTTACTACAAGGCCAAGGCCCGTGGTAAGCTCTACCCGCACGTCTCCGGTGTGGCCATGAACCCTGTTGACCACCCGCACGGCGGTGGAAACCACCAGGCCGTTCACGGTCCTAACTCCGTTGCCCGCGGCACCCCACCGGGTGCCAAGGTTGGTTTGATTGCACCACGACGAACCGGTCGTGGACGAGGGAAGAAAATCTGAGGTGATGATGTTTGGCACGTAAGAAGAAGTCGTTTATGACCCCGAAGGCCAGCCGCCGAAAGTCGCGCAAGCGCCTGTCGACCACCTCGGCGCGCGTCAAGAAGGAATTCACGTACCGCGGGTTCACCATGGAAGAGCTCAACAACATGCCGTTGTGGCCCGAGACGGATGACCAAGACTACATCGTGGGTTTACTTCCCTCCCGTGTCCGCCGCAGCCTCGGTCGAGGATTGTCGGTGGAAAACGAGAACTTCATCCATCGGATGAAGCGCTCAGGAAGCAAAACCGTTCGCACGCACCGACGAGACATGCCCATTTTGCCGCAGTTCGTCGGACGCCGAATCGCCATTCACAACGGCCAACATTTCGTCGAGATTGACATCAAGCCCGAAATGATTGGTCATTACCTTGGTGAGTTCGCAGTGACCCGCCGCGGCGTGGCCCACAGCGGCCCCGGTGTAGGTGCTACCCGTTCGTCCAAGCACGTTCCGTTGAAGTGAGGTGAAAAAGATGGCAAAGCGAAACCAAATGGACCGACGAACCCGTCGCCGCCAACTTCCTCAGCGTGGCTACACCCAACTCCTGCAGGGCAACCGCCTCGCAACGGCGCGGGCCACCAACGTGGACATGCACGTCAAACACTGCTTCGAAGTGTGCCGTGCCGTCAAGAACAAGACCGCCGGTGAAGCGGTGACCTACCTTAACAACGTGCTCAAGATCGATTCTGACCGAGCTGATGTTCGCCGCAAGGCCGCCGCCGTTCCTTACAGGCTCGGAAGCGGAAACAAGCGCAAGCGTCGCTCGGGTCCATCGATGGTCGGCCATCGAAAAGGTGGTATCGGCCCCGGTCGATACCCTGTGAAGGCCTCCCGTTCCATCTTGAAGCTCATTGAGAGTGCTATGGAGAACGCACGATTCCAGTACGAAGACATCGATGCAGAAGAGATGGTGATCTCCCACATCGCTGCACACCGAGGCCCCATCCGCCGCGGTTGGATTCCACGGGCCCGTGGTCGTGCCACGCCCAGCAACCACTACCGTGTCAATTTGGAAGTCTTCTTGGAAGACATGAACGCCACGGACGACGACATGGAGGACGATTTCTGAGGTGAACATCATGGGTAAACAAAACATTCTACGAACCATCGTCAACCGAAACGTTGAGCGCCTGCTCGTCCGTGAGTTCTTGATGAACAACACCAAGAAATCCGGCTTTGGTGGTCTTGACATTCGTCGTGTCCCCGAAGGCACCGAAGTGACCGTTCACGCAGAGCGCCCCGGTATGGTCATTGGCCGAAAGGGGAAGATCATCAACGACCTTCAAAACCGTCTCCGCCAGGAATTTGACCTTCCCAACCCCAAACTCAAGGTTGAGGAAGTCAAGAACCCGACCTTGAACGCTCAAGTGATGGCCGAGAAAATTGCTGCTTCTCTTGAGCGAGGTTGGTACCACCGACGCTCGTGCCACAGCGGCGCCCAGAACATCATGGACGCCGGCGCTCGCGGTGTGATCATCACCGTTGCTGGAAAATTGACCGGTTCGCGCAACCGAACCGAGAAGTACATCCGTGGCCATGTGAAGTACTGCGGGGAGACGGCGCTCGAGCACATGGACAAGGGATACTCCGTTGCCGTGAAGAAACTCGGCACCATTGGCGTCACCGTTGAAATCATGCGCCCCGGCACCAAGTTGCCCCATGAAATCAGCATTTACTCCAATGAGGAACTGAAAATCCAGGCCGCCCAAGCAGAGGCGGAGAGGGCTGAAGGAGCTGATGCTTGATGAGTTACGTCTCCAACCGTGAGATCGCCTCCATGAGCGCCGAGGCTCGCCAGGCTCGCCTTCTTGAACTCCAAGAGGAGTTGTTGCAACTTCGCGCCGAGAAAGCATTGGGCGGCACGCCTTCGAACATGGGCGCCTACAAGGCAACCCGACGCAGCATTGCTCGCTTGAAGACGCACATGCACAATCAACAATGAAACGAACCCGAGGTGATGAACAACAATGGCTGCTATTTGCAATGTTTGCGGACTTCCCGATGAATTGTGCATTTGTCAAGAAATTGCAAAAGAGCAACAAAAAGCCATCATCTCAACCGAACGACGAAGATATGGAAAATTCGTAACCAAAGTGGAGGGCATTGACGACGCAGCAATTGACATCAATCAACTTGCAAAGACCCTGAAGAACAAATGCGCAGCAGGCGGAACGGTGAAAGGGCGATTGATTGAACTCCAAGGGGACCACAAAAAGAAAGCTGCAGAAGTGCTCAAGAACAACGGATTCAATGTGGAGGTGCGATGATATGGACATGTACAACCAACCTTGGATCGGCCGCAAGATGCAGGTCGTCGCCTCCACCGATGCAACGTTGCTCGGTCGTCGGGGCACGGTGGTCAACGAATCACGAAACACCGTCTCGCTTTTGGAAGGCGAGCGCACGCTCGTTCTGAACAAGGCGAGCATCACATTCACGGTTGACGACAGCGATGTCGTCATCGAAGGGGCCATGGTGGGTCAACGCCCTGAAGACAGGATCCACCGAACATACAGGAAGGCATGATACGATGCAAGAACATCGAGATATTGGTATTGACGTGAAAACACCCACCGGTGAGTGGGATGGAGATGCGAACTGCCCGTTCTACGGCAGTTTGCGCCTGCGAGGACAAGTTCTCGAGGGCACCGTTTCCAAGATGGGCATGCAGAAGACCATCACCATCAAGCGGAACAACGTTCGTTACATGAAGAAGTACGAACGGTTTGAAAAGCGGACCGGTTTCGTTTCTGCCCACCTGCCTTCGTGCATTGGTGAGGTCAACATTGGTGATACGGTCAAAATCATGGAATGCAGACCGCTCTCCAAGACCGTTTCCTATTGTGTCATTGAGAACTCTGGAGGTGTTGCTTGATGAAGGGCATCGCTGGAAATCAAACCCGTGGCCTGCCCACGGCAGCACGACTTCATGTCGCCGACAACACCGGTGCAAAAGTCGTCCAAATTCTCAACGTTCTGAAGTTGGGCGGTACCATGCGCCGTTACCCCGCAGCGGGCGTTGGCGACATGGCCAAAGTGTCCGTCAAGAAGGGAACGCCTGACACCCGACGCCAAATGTACAACGTCGTCATCATCCGCCAACGCCGACCGTTCCGTCGTGTTGACGGTACTTGGGTTCAATTCGAAGACAACGCCTGCGTGATCGTCAACGAGCGCGGTGATGTCACGGGTTCCGACATCAAAGGGCCGGTTTCACGTGAAGCCGCCGAACGCTGGCCACGTATCGCAGCGAATGCGAAGCAAATTGTGTGAGGGAGCATCATGGTCAAGAGCATGAAACCAGGAAAACAACGCAAAGCGCATTTTAATGCGCCCAAGCACGAGAAGCGAAAGCGCGTGGCAGCCCGTCTCCAACTCAGCAAACCGGATGCTCGCTTCGCCGGTGTCCGCACGGTCACGGTTCGTGTTGGCGACATCGTCCAAGTCACCCGTGGCGACCAAGGCCACGGTGGAAAGCGACACGGGGGTACTCGGGGCAAAGACCCGTTGACCGGTGCCGTGTTGCGCATTGATGCTGAAAAAGGTCGCTTGTACATTGAAGGAGTCAAGGCCAGCAAGGCTGACAACAAGGAAGAGGCCGTCCCCGTCCATGCCTCGAACGTCGTGGTGACTCAACTTGACGAGTCCGACCGGATGCGAATTGCAAAACTTACGGGCAACAGGAGTTGAAGAAAATGAGCAGCAATCACTTGAAGCGCTTGGCCATGCCCCGAAGTTGGCCTCTGCCACGAAAGACCACGGTCTGGGTGACCCGACCGTCCCCAGGAGCCCATCCATTGGAGCAATGCATGCCGATCACGTTGGTTCTACGAGACGTTCTCGGTATGGCGAATACCGCTCGTGAGGTAAGGTACATCCTCCACAATGAACTTGCGAAGGTTGACGGGCGCATCGTCAAAGACACCCGTCGAGGCGTCGGCCTGATGGACGTGCTGAGCGTTGGCGAAGAACACTTCCGATGTGTTCTCGACCACAACGGTCGCCTCCGTTATCGCACGATTTCAGCCGAAGAAGCCGCCTGGAAGGTTTGTCGAATCAACGGCAAGAGCACCATCAAGGGAGGAATGACCCAACTGAACCTCCACGACGGACGCAACATCATCGTCGACGATGCCCAAGCCTACAACACCGGCGACTCGTTGAAACTCAACCTCCCCGACCAAACCATCGCCGAGCATATCCGCTTTGGTGAGGGCACACGATGTTTCCTGACCGGTGGTGCGCACGTTGGCTCCACGGCCGAAGTCAAAGAATACATCGTCAAGCGCTCCAGCATGCCCAATGAAGTCCAGTTTGATGGCTTCGACACCGTGGCTCGCAACGTCTTCGCCATCGGCGACGCCGTTCTGCCGTTGACGGAGGTGACGCAATGAGCGCCACAGCCAACCCCATGAGCCAGCTCCGGGTCACGAAAGTATGCGTGAACATCGGTGTGGGTGAAGGCGGTGATCGACTCGTCAACGCCGAGAACGTTCTCGAGATGGTGACCGGAGTGAAGCCGCAACGCACCCTTGGGCGCATTCAGAACCGAGACCTCAAAGTCCGTATTGGCGCTCCTATCGGCTGCAAAGCCACGATGCGCAAGCAAGACGACATCAAGGAATTCCTCACCAACGCCTTTGCCTGCCGTGAAGGCATCATTCCATCGTGGAACTTTGACCGTGAGGGCAACCTTTCGTTCGGCGTCCGTGACTACACGGATTTCCCGGGTCAAAAGTACGACCCCGACATCGGTATCTTCGGTATGGACATCACCGTGGTCTTGGAACGCCCAGGCCACCGAGTCAGTCGCCGTCGCCGTGCAAAGAGCAAGGTCGGCCCGAAGCACCGTGTTTCGGCGGACGAGTCTCGAGCATGGTTTGTTGAGAATTTCAACATCAATATTTTGGAGGAGTGAACATGGCAAGAGATCACGGAGAACGAATCGGACGAACCATCGGATGCCGCCGCTGTGGACGCAAGCGAGGTATGATTCGCCGCCACGGATTGCGCCTTTGCCGCCAATGTTTCCGAGACGTTGGGCCTGAAATTGGGTTCAAGAAGATGAATTGAGGAGGAATGAAGTATGCAAATTGATCCATTGAACGACGCACTCGTCAAAATCTACAACGCCGAGCAGGCCGGGAAGTTCAACGTTGAGTTGACTCCAGCCTCCAAACTCCTCGGCAACGTGTTGAACATTATGCAGTCTTCCGGCTATGTCGGTGGTATTGAGCGGGTTGAAAACGGCCGTGGCGATGCCTTTGTGGTTGAACTTCGAGGAACCATCAACCGATGCGGCACCGTCAAACCCCGTCACAGCGTTCGTCGTCAAGAATACGAAAAGTGGGAAACCCGTTACCTCCCTGCCCGGGATTTCGGGTTGCTCATCTTGACGACCAACTCCGGTGTGATGCACCACTACGATGCAAAAGATGCTCGAATCGGCGGCAAACTGCTCGCCTACGTGTACTGAGGTGAAATGAATGGTAAAACTCGACAGAATCGAACACACCGTAACCGTCCCTGAAGGCGTGAACGCCGAAATCAGTGAAGACGGCGTCGTGACCATCACCGGCCCAAAGGGTTCCTTGACCCGAACCTTCCGAAGCGGTTTTATCGACCTCTTCCAGGATGGGACAGGCATCGTTGTTCGCGTGGACCTTCCACGCCGCAAGCAACGAGCCCTTGCAGGAACCTGGAACGCCCATCTCAACAACATGGTGAAGGGCGTCTCGGAAGGTTTCACCTACAACTTGAAGGCCTTTTACTCCCACTTCCCGATGACCCTTGCTGTGAACGGTAACACGTTCACCGTCAACAACTACTTTGGTGAGCGTGTCCCCCGGACGGCGGAGATTCTTGAGAACGTTGACGTGAAGATCACCGACAAGGTGGAGATCACCGTTTCCGGAATTGACAAGGAATCCGTGGGGCAAACCGCTGCGAACATCGAGCGTTGCACGACCGTGAAGAAGCGAGACCGCCGGGTCTTTCAGGATGGGATTTACCTGTTGAACAAGGAGTGATGGACATGGCAGAAGATTACGAATCAATGACCGTAGCGCAACTCAAAGAGGCGCTCAAGGAACTCGACCTTCCCGTTTCAGGGAAGAAATCCGATCTCATCGAACGCCTGCAAGAGGCTGCAGGGGCTGACACGACCACCGAGGCCGTTGAAGAACCTGTGGAAGAGGACGCTCCGGCCGCCTCCGACGACAGTTGGGACGACGAGGATTGGGACGATGAGGGCGACGAAGTCTACATGGTCAAGCAAAAGCCAGTCCTCGATGAAGGCACGAAGGCTGCACTTTCCTTGCGAGCCGCTCAGAAGAAGAAGACTCCATCGTTCCGTCGTACGGAGTGGTTCCGATACAAGCGACTTTCTCGCTCAGGATGGCGTGCCCCTCACGGCATGGACAACAAGCAACGCCGTAACTACAAGTATCGCGGCTCGCTTGTCCGCATCGGTCACGGAAAGGTGGCTGCTGCCCGTTTCCTTCATCCCTCCGGATTCAAGGAGGTCATGGTGCAGAACCTTGCGGACCTGGAAAGCATTGACCCCGAAACCGAAGCTGCTCGCGTGGGCGGAACGGTCGGCGGTCGAAAGCGAGAGACCATCTACGCACGAGCCGATGAACTCGGCATCCGTGTGCTCAACCGAAGGAGGGATGTCTGATGCAAATCACCAATCAAAAGCGAATCGCAGCACGCCTTTTAGGCTGTGGAGAAAACCGAGTCTGGATCAACCCCTTGTACGTTGACCAGGTCGCTTCTGCCGTCCAAACGGATGACATTCGAGAGTTCATCGATGAAGGCTGGATCAAAGCAAAACCCATCAAAGGGACCTCTCGAGTCCGAGCCCGAACTCGTTTGGCTCAGAAGCGAAAGGGACGACGCAAAGGACAAGGTACCCGTGCAGGTACCGCCAATGCTCGAAACCCTCGCAAGCATCGTTGGATGCGGACCATCCGTAGCCAACGCCGCGTTCTCAAGGAATTGCGAGAGGATGCGACCATCGCTCCCTCGCAATACCGACGGTACTACCTCAAAGCCAAGGGCGGTTCGTACCGTTCGATTGCTCACATGCGCTCTCAGATGGCGCTTGAGGGCGTCTCTTTCAAAGGAGGTGACGAGTGATGGCAGGAAACAACCGCCGTTCCATCTTCCGTCGCCGCAAGGCCGGTGTAACCGACTACCGCCGCCGCCTCAAGCTGCTTCGTGGCCGCATGCCCCGTGCTGTGGTCCGTGTATCCAACACCCGAACGACCTGCCAGTTGGTCTCGTGGGCTGCTGACGGTGACATGGTGATGGTGAACGTGACCGGGTCCGACCTCGTCAAGAAGTACGGTTGGCCAGAGGGACGTTCCCTAAAGTCCGTCCCTGCGTCCTACCTTGTTGGGTTCGCTATGGGCAAAGCCGCCGTTGCAAACGGTGCCGACAGGGCCGTGCTTGACATCGGCTTGGCTGCGAGTTCTCCGGGTAGCCGGGTTTACGCAGCCCTCAAGGGCATGTGCGATGCCGGTCTTGACATTCCTCACAGCGAGGAGGTCTACCCCGACGAGGACCGTCTCAACGGGGCTCACATCGACGACAAAATCGGCAAAGATATTGAATCAACAAAATCCAAAATTGAGGGGGCTAACTGATGACTGAAGAAGACACGCCAACCATGGCGCCAGGCTTGTTGCAGGCCTACGCCCCAGAAGAAGCCGATGAGATGCCAGACCCCCGTCGCCGACGACGTCAACAAGACGACCCGATCGCCAACCTCCGAAAGTGGGAGCCAAAAACCCGCCTCGGTGCAGCGGTCATGGCGGGAAAAATCATCACCTTCGAAGCCGCTCTCGCATCGGGTCTTCCCATTCGTGAAGTTGAAATCGTGGACGCCTTGATTCCCAACCTCGAAGACGAGGTTATTTCGGTCAACATGATTCAACGCATGACGGACAGCGGACGTCGTGTGCGATTCAATGTCATGGCTTGCGTGGGCAACCGCGACGGCTACGTCGGCTTGGGCATGGCCAAAGCCAAGGAAGTCGCAACCGCCATCCGAAAGGCCATCACGGCTGCAAAACTCAACCTCATCCGCGTCCAACGTGGTAACGGTTCCTGGGAATCCGCATCAGGACCCGGGAACACCGTGCCGTTCAAGATCAACGGACGAGCTGCCTCCACCCGAGTGACGCTGATGCCTGCCGCTCAAGGCAAGGGCTTGGTGATCGGGGAAACCGGAAAGCGAGTTCTTGAACTCGCAGGCGTTGAAGACGTGTTGTCTCGGACCAAAGGACAAACCCGCACAACCATCAACTACGCTGCGGCAACCTTCAACGCTTTGAAAAACATCAACACAACGCGTGTGACCAACACACAGCGAGAATCGTTGTACATCCATACCGGGAGGAAGAACGCATGACCTTTATTGTTGTCCGAGCACGAAGCGACGTCAAAGTCGAACGGTCCATTCGTGAGACCATGGGATTCATGAATTTGACCCGTGTCAACCACGCCGTTATCATCCCTGACAACCCCCAATACCGAGGCATGCTGCAGAAGGCCAAGGACTACATCACGTGGGGAGAAGCTGACGCAGGCGTTGTTGAGCGCATGCTCACCGAACGAGGCCGCATGGCTGGGGATCACCCGCTCACGGATGCCATCGTTGCGGAGCACACCAAGTTCTCCAGCATCGCTGACTTCGCCAAGGCCATCGTCGCCGGGGAAGCAGAGGTCAAAGACATTCCAGAATTGAAGCGCGTGTTCCGCCTCCACCCACCTCGTGGGACCAAAGGCTGGGGCGGTATCAAGCGAAGCTTTGTTGTCGGCGGCGCACTTGGCGCTCGTGGCGAGGCCATTGCAGACCTCGTTGAACGCATGATTTGAGGTGATGAAGATGGGTACGAAAGCAAACAAGCACCGTGGACGAAACCGTTACCACGGTCGAGGAAAGAAAGCCGGTCGAGGCGCTGGAAAGCGTGGTGGCCGTGGAAACGCTGGCATGAACAAGCACCGCGTCATGACTCGGATCAAGTACATGCCCAATCACTGGGGCATGCATGGCTTCAACCGCCATCCATCGCTACGAACCGTTCACCTGACGGCCAATGTCGGGGAACTCGAAGCCATGGCCAACGGCGAATCCACGGTGGATTTGACCTCCTTGGGCATCGACAAGCTGCTCGGCAGCGGTCAAGTCCGCACGGCCCTGACCGTTGTGGTCGAGGAAGCCAGCGCTCGAGCCGTTGAGAAGATCAAAGCCGCCGGCGGCACCGTTGAAACCGGTGACGACGATGAATGGGGCGACTTCGAAGACGAAGATGAGGACTGAGTTTTAATCGGTGGGAATCAACATGAAGCACAAGCCAATCCCCTGGGCCATCGCATTGACCGGTGTGCTCTACTATGCCCTGCTCATCTACTGGCAGTCCGATGAATTGTCGGGTTCCGGTCAGGCACGGGATGCAGCGGTCTTTGGCTTGATCTTCTCCGTGATTTATGTCGCGTTCTGTATGTGGTGTTTCCAACGGGATTTGCCCGAGGGTCTCAAGGACATGCCGTTTGTTGGACGATACGGAAAAATCACATCGTGGTTGGCCTTCGCCAGCGTCGCGGCTTGGTACGTCCGTCCAGGTGAATGGGGTGGTTACGACGAGGGTGTCGGGTTCTTTCTCGTGGGTATTCTCCTGCTCGGTTTCGCAGCAGCGGCCATCTTGACCTGTTTCATGTGGGAGGGTGATGACAGCAGCCGGCTCTATGCCCTCCGTCGCTTCGTTGATGTTTATCCCACCATCACGAAGCCTGAGCGCCACGTGCGCTTCAACGAAAAAATGTGGACCACCACCTTCGTTCTCATCATCTACTTTGGTATGACCAACGTGATGTTGTTCGGCCTCTCTGGTCAAGCACTTGACCTCTTCAGCGGGTTCCGCTCGATCATGGCCGGTGCATCCGGGACCATCATGCACTTGGGCATCGGCCCCATCGTTACCGGTTCCATCATCATGCAGTTGTTCGCCGGTGCCAAGATCATCCGATTGGATTTGAGCAATTCCGATGACAAGGCGATGTACCAAGGTGTACAGAAGCTTCTGGTGCTCATCATGATTCCAATCGAAGCCATTCCGCAGACGTACGGTTTCCTTGATCCGAGCGACTGGCTCATTGATGCCTACGGCTTGGGTTGGGCGAACTTTGTGATCGTGGCCCAACTCTTTGCAGGTTCCTATCTGGTCTTCCTGCTCGACGAACTCGTCAGCAAGTGGGGTATCGGCTCGGGTATTTCTTTGTTCATCGCTGCAGGTGTGGCCCAATCGACCTTCGTTGGAACCCTTTCTCCACTTGCGATCACCGCAGGCGCCCCGTATTCCACGCAGAACCCTCCTTCGGGAACGTTGCCGATGATCTTCTACATGTTCCGCCAGTCCACGAATTACGAGATGATTCAATCCAATGGCTTTGAGATGATGTTGCTGACGCACGTCAACCCCGTTGCTGCCCTCGTTTCGACCATCATCGTGTTCTTGGTGGTTTCCTATGCGGAATCGAGCAAGCTCGAACTTCCGCTCACCCACGCCAAGGTGCGTGGTCACCGTGGCCAATACCCCATTCGTTTGGTTTACGCCTCGAACATTCCCGTGATTTTGATGGCTGCTCTGCTGGCCAACATCAACATGTTCACCCTTCTCTTCTGGAGCCATCCGACCTTGAGTCAAACACCGATTCTCGGACAGAACGGTTGGGCTTCTGCTTCGGCCTACATCGGAACCTACGAGCCCGGGCAGACCACGGCATCGGGTGGCTTTGCCTGGTATGCAAGCATGGTCAACGGCGTGAACGATTGGCTCATTCCGCTTCTCAATCAACAAGGTGACGTCTTTGGCCACACCCTGCCTCAAATCATGGTTCACGTGGTCTTCTACCTGGCCTTGATGACGGTCGGTTCGATGGTCTTCGCGAAGTTTTGGATCGACACAACGAATATGGGCACGAAAGATGTCGCCAAGCAAATCCAAAACACGGGCATGCAAATTCCTGGTTTCCGAAACAACCCCAAGGCTGTTGAGAAGATTTTGGAGAACTACATCCCACCGGTGACTTACTTCTCCGGGGCTTTCGTCGGTCTGCTCGCGGCAGGTGCTGACCTGCTGGGTACGGTCGGTAACGCCTCGGGTACGGGTCTGCTGCTGGCTGTCGGTATCATTTTGCGTACCTACGAGCAAATCCAGAAGGAGCAGGCCATGGAAATGCACCCGATGATTCGCCAGTTCTTCGGCGCCGAGTAAGCCGAATGGCAAGGCGGAGATGTTCTCGCCTTTCTCTCCAACTTGAGGTCGCGAAAACGTCACTCAACGGCGATTTTTCACCGGTTTACGACAGCATCCCTCCCCTCAGAAGACCGAACATCAATCCTGGCTGAGGTTCGACCTGATTTGTGGCGAGATCGGGTCCTCCATTAACCGGTGAATATGGGGTGCAGCGGCCCATTTTCGGTGGTTGAGGAGGCGGTTATCTTCATATACAGGGTGTATGTGGCTTGGTTGCTTGCGTCGTCTGGGAACGGCGTTGGGGGCTGAGTCTTCGGACAATGACTGCCTCCATCCTCCCTGATGCAAAGCCGAAGCGATTGCGATCCCAAGCAGGCCCTCACGGGTTTTGGGGTCAGGTAGGTGATCGAGATTATGACGTATTTGTGCAAGAAGCTCAAGTGCATTATTCTCTCGCCAATCAATTTAGGTCAGCATAACAAAATCAATTGCGACAGGTAGCCAAAGGATCGAAACAAGAGAAATCTGGTTGATCCTGCCAGAGGCGACCGCTTTTGGAGTTCGATTAAGCCATGCGAGTCGTGAGTCTTAGGGACTCGGCATACTGCTCAGTAACACGTGGATAACCTGCCCTATCGTCTGGAATAACCTCGGGAAACTGAGAACAAGGCCGGATAGTTCACAATGCCTGGAACGGTTTGTGAATCAAGGTAGGATGGGTCTGCGGCGTATCAGGTTGTAGGGGGTGTAACGGACCCCCTAGCCATCGACGCGTACGGGTGTTGGGAGACATAGCCCGGAGATGGATTCTGAGACACGAATCCAGACCCTACGGGGTGCAGCAGGCGCGAAAACTTCACACTGCAGGAAACTGTGATGAGGGAACTCCAAGTGTGTGCGTTTTACGTACACTTTTCTGAACTCTTAATCGGTTCAGGAATAAGGGCTGGGAAAGACCGGTGCCAGCCGCCGCGGTAATACCGGCAGCTCAAGTGGTCGTCGCTTTTATTGGGCCTAAAACGTCCGTAGCCTGTTTGGTAAATCTGTGGGTAAATCAACCCGCTCAACGGGTTGAATTCTGCAGAGACTGCCAGACTAGGGACCGGGAGAGGTGTGGGGTACTCGAGGGGTAGAGGTAAAATTCTGTCATCCTTCGAGGACCACCAGTTGCGAAGGCGCCACACTGGAACGGATTCGACGGTCAGGGACGAAGCCTAGGGGCACGAACCGGATTAGATACCCGGGTAGTCCTAGGTGTAAACGCTGTGAACTTGGTGTCGGGGATCCGTAAGGGGTCCCCGGTGCCGGAGTGAAGATGTTAAGTTCACTGCCTGGGGAGTACGGTCGCAAGGCTGAAACTTAAAGGAATTGGCGGGGGAGCACTGCAACGGGAGGAGCGTGCGGTTTAATTGGATTCAACGCCGGAAAACTCACCAGGGCCGACTGTTATATGAAGACCAGCGTAACGAGCTTGTCGGATTTTCAGAGAGGTGGTGCATGGCCGTCGTCAGTTCGTACTGTAAAGCGTTCTGTTAAGTCAGATAACGAACGAGACCCTCATCTCTATTTGCTAACTGCCTCTCCGGAGGCGGTGCACTATAGAGAGACCGCTGGTGTGAAACCAGAGGAAGGCGAGGGCAACGACAGGTCAGTATGCCCCGAATGTCCTGGGCTACACGCGCGCTACAAAGGACGGGACAATGGGAAGCTAGGCCGAGAGGCCACGCTAACCCGAAACCCGTTCATAGTTCGGATTGAGGGCTGTAACTCGCCCTCATGAAGCTGGATTCCGTAGTAATCGTGTTTCAATATAGCACGGTGAATATGCCCCTGCTCCTTGCACACACCGCCCGTCAAACCATCTTAGTTGGGGGTGGGTGAGGCTGCGCTTCATGGCGTATTCGAGCCTGTCTTCGACAAGGAGGGTTAAGTCGTAACAAGGTATCTGTAGGGGAACCTGCAGATGGATCACCTCCTAAGAAACCGGAGGCTGGGGTCGCTCGCGACCCCAGTCTCCAACCCTTTTTTTATGCCCGTAGTGGTTTACTTTTTACACCACGGTGTCTGGGCAAGCCTCAACTATTCCGAAACTCGGTCACCAATTTTTCTTCAATCGTCGTTCTGAATGTGAGCAAGGTTAACGTCGGTGCGTGAGCATTCACGGTGATGGTGGCGCCTCGATTAAAATGGACCTCATCCCAACCGTCGGGGACCACGTAGCCGCGGTGCATGTCGGACGTGATGGTCGTATCAAGGTCCGTCCATGCACGCCAAGCCCACGGATGGGCTGTTCGCTGTTCGGGAGCCAGATCTCGTGCGAAGACAAAGTAACGGCCGTGGCCCTGTACAGTTTGGGCCTGTTGCTGCAAGGAGAGGAAATCAGATTCGCTCATGGCGTTTCGCAACCAAGCGCCTTGGCCAAGCCAGGTGGAAAACAACAATCCGCTGCTGTGCTGATGGGTCTGCTCTGCTCCTCTTCGCAAATGGTATTTGCTTGGTGCATATTGGTGCGTGTTGGCGATGAGCAGGTCATTCATGGCAGGGTCGGTGGTGTATCGGTTGCCGGACGTGGTGTCGATAATGGCTTGCAATCTCGGAAGCGTGTTCACCAATGCCTCACCTGACAGCACTCGCCGAAAATCGTCCTCAAACGTCGTCACCGAGGAATCCATGTAAAATCCAAGACTACCCCCTGGGTCGTCGATTCTCGGGTGGGAATTCACGCCCATCACCGGTGTTGCAGCGTCGATGTTGTGAGAGAGGGACGTGAGGGTTCCGTCGCCGCCAAACACCACGACGAGGTCCCGTGCGATGAAATCGGCTCGACGTACGTGTTCTCTTGGCTTGAAATCAACATGGTGTTCGTCACCGGTCAATCGGTGAAGCATTTCTTTGAGGGTCTGCAGGCCAACATCGTGAACTTCCTCGAAGTTCTTTTTGTAGACGACCAAGATGTTCACGCTCTCCCCCCTTGTCCTCATGGAAGTGGCTCTGCTTCAAGAACGCAACCCCCACATTGGGTTCGGCCAACATCCATAAGCAACCTCACGCATGGTAGGCCATGGAAGGAACATCCCCGTGGGGTGATTTGCCCGAAGATTCACCAAAGGCAGACGGGGCAACTGCTGTTCCGCAAAGCGTGTCCATTTCCCAGGGCTTTGCTCCGATGAATTCAGGGACCGTCCTCTCGGGAACCACCCAAATGCCTGCAGGGCAGGTCATCTATCTTCAGCCCCCGTCAAGCGCTCCGAAAGTGATCGGTATTTTGGTGATCATCTACGCCATCATTGGTTTGCTCGGAAACATCTTTTCGCTTCTCGGCCCCATTGAGATGAGCAACAGCACGCTCATGGCGCTTGACCTTGGTAATCTGCTCGCAGGCTCAGTGACCCTTGTCGGTGGCGTGATGCTGACGAGGTACGAGCGGCGTGGTGTCATCCTTCTCCTCGTTGCGATTGTTGTTTCGACCCTTATTGGCGTGGGTCAGTTTAGCATGACCGAGGACATTTACGCACAAATGTTGGAAGACGGCGACATGACTGAGGATGAATATGACATGGCCATGGAGGCTAATGGCCTCATTCAAGGCATCGGAACCGTGATGCTGGTCGTCTGTGGTGGCGTTTGTGGCCTCATCGTCGCTATCCCGTTGATGATTTCCAACAACGGTCTGGACAGCAGCAAGTTGTTCGGATGACAGGATGAGCCAAGCACCCCCGTTGTGGCCAAGAGTGATGTTCATACCTCTCGGACCGTTCGCACAACCATGAGCGAAGATGTGGTCATTGTTGGCGGTGCACGAACGCCGTTTTGTGAATGGGTTGGCGGAAAGCGAGGCGACGGAAAACCCGGTGGCGCACTCAAGACCGTAAGCGCACAAGAACTCGGAGCCATCGCCATTCAAGGGGCGCTTGAAAAGACCGGGACCGCCGCTGAATCGGTGGACCATGTGGTCATGGGCTACGCTTTGCAAACCTGTTCTCAGTCCATCTACGGCGCTCGGCATGCCGGACTGAAAGCGGGCATTCCCCAAGAAGTCCCGATGCTTACGCTCTCCCGTATTTGCGGCTCAGGCATTCAATCCATTGTTTCCGGAGCACAAATGATCATGCTTGGTGAGGCCAAAACGGTGGTTTCAGGCGGGATGGAGAACCTGTCTCAAGCCCCTCATATCTTGCGTGGGGCTCGGGACGGGTGGAAACTTGGACGCTCGCCCAAGGTTGAGGATTACATGATGACGAACCTCCAAGACATGACCTGCGGTCTTTTCATGGCGCAAACTTCCGACGAACTCTGCCGCCGTAAGGGCGTGACTCGTGAAGAAATCGACACCTTTGCAGCCCTTTCGCACGCCCGAACCGCCGCCTCCATTGACAACGATGTTTTCGAAGATGAAATCGTGACGGTCTCCATCAAATCCCGTCGAGGGGAGACGGTGCTGACGCACAAGGACGAGGATCACGTTGTTCGCGGGACAACACAGGAATCGCTCTCAGGTCTACCGACCGCCTTCGGCCCCGAATCCTTTGTGACCGCAGGAAATGCCTCCGGTGTTGTCGACGGTGCTGCCGCTGTGGTCATCAAGTCGGCGAGCCAAGCTAAATCGGACGGTGATGCACCGCTTGCACGAATTGTCTCCTGGGGCATCGTCGGTCTCGAGCCAGCCATCATGGCTTACGGCCCAGTACCCGCCTCGAATCAAGCGCTTGAACGCGCTGGCCTGACCGTTGCCGATATTGACCGTTGGGAAATCAACGAAGCCTTTGCGGGACAAGCGGTTGCGTGCATCAACGATTTGGGTCTTGAAGTTGACAAAGTCAACGTCAACGGCGGTGCTGTTGGTCTAGGTCATCCTTTGGCCGCAACGGGGACTCGCCTCGTGCTTACACTCGCTCACGAATTAAAGCGATGCGGGGGCCGTTACGGTGTTGCCACGGCGTGCATCGGTGGCGGTCAAGGCATTGCCATGGTGATTGAATCCATCGAGTCCTAAGGCCTCGTATCCCCCCTCTCGCCCGACCATCACCCCTTAGCATGGAAAGGTTTCAAAGGGTAACGATTGGTGGGGGGCGCATGGAACCTGCTGAAATTGCCATGATTGCTATCCCTGCCGTTCTCGTCCTCATCGGCGTGATTTGGTTTTTTTCCATTTGGAATCGTCTCGTGAGTCTGGAGGAGAACGCCGACCAAGCATGGAGCAACATCGACGTTTTGCTCAACCAACGCTATGACATGATCCCCAATTTGGTGAACATCGTCAAAGGCTACGCCGATCACGAGCGTGAAATCTTTGACCAGTTCGCCCAAGCACGCAACACGGCAGCCGGCGCACTCGCCCAAGGCGATGTGAAGGGTGTCGCCGCTGCAGAAGGTATGTTGGCCGGCATGATTCCTCGCATCAACATGGTCGCCGAACAGTACCCCGACTTGAAAGCGAACCAGAACTTCTTGGGCCTCCAAAACCAACTTGTTGGTCTTGAAAACCAAATCGCCGACCGCCGAGAGTTTTACAACGCCGCTTCGACGAACTTTAACAAAGCCATCAAGATGATTCCATCAAACATCGTCGCTGGAATCAAAGGATGCACAGAGCGCCAACTTTGGACGGTCAGTGCGCAAGTGCGTGAGAACGTCCAGATCACCTTCTGAGGCAGAATCGGCTGCTCGCAGCCCACTTGAGGTGAACATCGTTGTCAGATGCCCCCGTAATTGATTCGAAACCAAACCTCCGGTTGCTCGGCACCGCCCACATCGCAACCTCGTCCGTTGAAGCGGTTCGTCACCAGATTGCTGAATTCCAACCCGATGTTGTGGCGGTGGAATTGTGCCAAAGCCGCTATGATGCCTTGGTCAACGACCGCCGTCTCGACAAGGAAGGTTTGCTTCGCGTGATCAAGGAGGGCAAAGCTCCGATGGTGCTGCTCCAGTCCATGCTCTCTGCTGAGCAACGAAAATTGGGTCTGGACGAGGGCCAACAACCCGGCGCTGAATTGCTCGCAGCGGTGGAAGCTGCCAATGAAGCAGGTTGCGAGGTCGCCTTGGTGGACCGAGACATTCAAACCACACTCCGAAGGGCATGGAGGCGTATGAAATTCAGAGAAAAATGGCGCTTGTTGACCTCGTTCTTGGACGATGATGAGGATGAGGAAGACCTTGATGTCAACACGTTGCTCCAGGACACCGACCTTCTCTCGAGCATGATGGAGGAACTCAAAGGATTCTCTCCCGGTGCAGGACACGTGCTCATCGATGAGCGGGACCGGTACATCGCCTCCAAACTCCAATCCCTCGACAGCGAGAAACGGGTGCTGGCCGTCTTGGGGGCAGGTCATCTCAAAGGCGTCTCAAATTGCCTCACCGATTCACCCTCTATAGAAATCAAAGAACTCGATGTTGTCCCATCCCCCTCCCGGCTTCGACGGGCGTTGCCGTGGGCGTTTCCTTTGGTGATGTTCGGGGTGATTGCGGCGTTGCTCTCAACGAGCAGAGACGTTGACTGGTTGACGTTTTTCACGGTATGGACGGCAGCAAACGCCGTGTTTGCTGCCCTTGCCTGTTTGATGGCTCGTGGCCATCCATTGGCCGTCTTAACGGCGGCTTTGGCCTCCCCCATCACCTCATTGAATCCCGCCCTTGCAGCGGGTTGGTTTGCCGGTTACGTGCAACTGAAGATGGCGGAACCCACGGCGGAAGACCTGCAGCGTTTCCTCAAATTGGACGAATTCTCTTCGTTTTGGTCCAATCCTGCTGGGAAGGTGTTGCTCGTGACCGCCCTTACGAACCTTGGCTCCATGCTCGGTGCTTGGGTGACGCCGTTCATCCTCCTCGGTGGATGGGGCTTTCTGTAAACGGACGAAGTGCATTCAACACGTCAACATGCGCCTCAACATCGTGCACCCGCAAGATGTCGATGCCCGCTTGGTGGGCTACACAGGCCAACGCCAATGTGCCCGGTAGCCGGGCAGCGGGGTCGTTCTGTCCCGTCAGATGCCCGACGATGCTCTTGCGGGAAACACCCCAGAGGAGCGAGACATCCTCTTCTCTTCCAAGGCGTCTCCCAGCCTGCAACAATTCGATGTTGTGCAGTTGTGTTTTCCCAAATCCAATACCCGGGTCGAGCACGATGAGGTCGGCAGGATGGCCTTCCTCAACCAAGGTGCGCCGTTTGGAAAGCAAAGCCTCGGTGACCTCGAGCGTGCAATCCTCGTAAGATGGATTGCTTTGCATGGTCCCAGGCTCCCCTTGCATGTGCATCACGCAGACGGCGCAGCCGGCATTGAGAACGACCTCCATCATGGCTGGGTCCCGTAGACCCGAAACATCGTTGACCATGTCTGCTCCCGCTTCAAGTGCCTTCCTCGCCACCTCGGCTCGGCGCGTGTCAACGGAAATGAACGCAGCAGGTCTGGCTTTCCGGAGGGCTTCAATCACCGGGACCACGCGCGTTGCTTCAACTTCAGCTGGTACGGGTTCCGCACCTGGACGCGTTGATTCACCCCCGATGTCAACCCAGGTTGCGCCAGCGTCTACCATGGCTACCGCTCTTTCCAACGCTTCCACGTCATGGGATCGACTTGCGCTGTAGAACGAATCTTCGGTCACGTTGATGATGCCCATGAGCTTGGGGGCCCCGTCAAAGCGAACGGCCTGTGCTAACGCAGTTCGGCGTTGGGTCTCAATAGGGAAGTCCGAGGGCACAATGGTGCCCAGTTCGGCAGGTTTCATAAGATGTTACGCCGAAGGACCTCGCATGACGGAGGCGGATGCCACCCTTGATTTTGACGAAATCATTGGCGGGCTTGCACCATCCCCCAACGGTCAACTCCCGCGGGACACTGAATTTGCGGAGCGTATCATCCGTCGATTGAAGCCTAAGAACCAACAACAAATGTTTGACCTCGCCGCACGTCAATCCAAAGTTGGAGGGATGCTGATCACCTTGATGGTGGTGGTGTGGTGGTTGTTTATTGGCGTTGAACAGGACGATATGAATGCAGGGGTTTCTGTGTTTTTTGGACTTGATTTCGGCCAGGCCGCACTGGCCGTGATGGTTCTCTCGCTTGGCTCAGCCATCCTGACGGAGTTCAGCCGCGACATGGGAAAAATTCTCCCTTCAACCGTAGCGGGGGGCATGCTGATTCTCGCAGGGCTATACGTCGCAGAACCGCTCGTTTCGGTTTTGTTTCTGAGCGGTTTCGACCTTTCGATGTCGGAGAGCATTTGGCGTAGTGTTCGATTGGGCGTTCTTTGGGCTGGCATGTCGTTTGGCGCTTACCAAATCGTCAACGCGATGTTGCTGAACTGGCTTATCCGCTTCCTGGATTCAAATGGCTACGACTTCTCTGGCATCGGCGAGGAGAGTCAAGAAATGGAGCCCCGCTTAACGTTGAGCCAAGACGGATGAACATCGCCATGGAGCGTAAAAAAGGGCGTTCCCAAAACGCTATGCTCATGAAGGAACTGCTGGTCGTAAAGCCATGACCGCCCAAGCGTTCAATGTTCTTCGGTTGGGCTATCGAAAGGGACGTGACCCTCGGATCACCACGCACCTCGCCCTTGTCTCGCGTGCGTTGGGCGCTACGGATTTCTTGCTTGCAGGCGACGAGGACGAGGGTTTGTTTGACAACCTTCAATCGGTAAACGACCGTTTTGGTGGTTCGATGAACTGTGAGCATGTGGGTGCTGGCTTGGGTTGGTTGAAGCGCTTTTCAACCGCTGATGCTGGAGACGGTGAACCCGGTGTTACGGTGCATCTGACCATGTACGGGGAGCCGTACAGGTCCGTGATTCCTCGCATCCGGCGAGACCGTCCTGTCACGGTGGTCGTCGGGGGTGCGAAGGTCCCAAGCGATGTCTTTGAGCACGCCCACTATAACGTCGCCGTCGGTAACCAACCGCATTCGGAGGTCGCCGCTCTTGCGTTGTTCATGGAGGCCTGGTTTGGGGAAGGTGGCACCGAGCGTCACTTTCCAGAAGCCCGTCTTGTGATTGAACCCTCCGCACGAGGGAAAGCCGTTCATGACAGCGAGCGGGATGAGGGAAGTAACGATTAGTTTACTCGGCGCCTTGAGGCGCTTTTTCTCCTTATGAAAGAGGAGAATTTTCTTCCAAGATTCATTCTTTTTGACACCCAAGCATTATGTGCGGCCGATTATGACAAAATTCAATGTTGGGTGGTGCTATCGGGAACACGCGTTCTCTGCCTGCCACACATCGCCTTTACAACCCGTCTTCTCTGAACGTTCCGGATGCTGCTGATGGGCTTGCAGGTGCCACGGATTTACCTGCTGGAGCCAATGGACGGGGCGTCCTGCTGACCGCCGATGGAGGACGTTATCTCGGGGAGTTGTTCGGTGCGAAAACCATCGGTACCGGTGAACTTGTGTTCACCACGGGCATGATGGGGTATCAAGAATCGTTGACGGACCCCTCCTTCGCCGGTCAAGTCTTGACCTTCACCTACCCGCTCATCGGAAATTACGGCATCCACCTCGGGGCTTCAGAATCCTCCAAGGTGTGGCCACGCGGTGTGGTGGTTCGCCATGCCATGAACCAACCTGATCACAGAAACGCCGTGGGTACGGTGGACGAATTCCTTCGGCTGCACGGCGTTCCGGGCATCCACCGCATCGATACGCGTGCCATCACGAAACGGGTTCGGGAATTGGGCACGGTCCTCTGTGTCTTTGGCCCAGTGGACCAAGAAGACCACCTCCGGGACGTGCTCGGAGCGATTACTTCACCTGAACTTGAGGACCTTGTCGATGAAGTCTCCATCGACGAGGTGGTGGAGTTGAACCCCGGTTCAACCGATGAATTGGGTGCAGCAAAACCTCGCCTTGGCGTCTTGGATTGCGGCGTAAAGCACAACATCCTTCGTCACCTTTGCATGCTGTTTGATGTCGTCTGGTGTCCGCCTGATCTCGCCTACGAGCGCTTGAGGGAGGACTACGCCATCGACGCCCTGTTCTGCAGCAATGGACCGGGTGATCCGGCTCATCCAGGAAAGGCCACGCAAGCGCGTCACACGCTGGCAAAAGCCGTTGCCGAAGGTATACCGGTGATGGGCATTTGTCTCGGCCATCAGTTGATGGGACTTGCCTCAGGCCTGCAAACCTACAAGATGCGATACGGTCATCGAGGTGCGAACCAACCCGTTGTTGACCTTCAGGACCGCACGGTCTCCATCACAAGCCAAAATCACGGATTCGCAGTAGCCCATCCCAACGACGGAATGCTGGCTGCGCACCCCACCGGGGCGACCTCACCTCCGGTAACCAACCTGCACGGTGCGGATGTAGAGGTGCGATACATCAACGCCAACGACGGAACCGTTGAGGGTCTTGATGTCGTTGGGAAACCCTGTTTTACCGTTCAATTCCACCCCGAAGCTTGTCCAGGCCCCCACGATGCGGCGCCACTTTTTTTGCGGTTCCGTGCTGTAGTAGATGCTTACCTCGGAGGTGAAATTTGATGCCTCGTCGCGACGATTTGGAGACCATCATGGTGCTCGGGAGCGGGCCCATCAAAATCGGGCAAGCAGCCGAGTTCGATTTCTCCGGCTCCCAAGCGGTGCGTGCTCTGCGCGAAGACGGCTACAAGGTCGTCCTCGTCAATTCCAACCCTGCAACCATTCAGAACGACCCCGAAATGGCTGATGTGGTCTACATTGAACCGTTGTTGCCCGACACCATCGCTCGAATTTTGGAGAAAGAGCGTCCTTGCGCTTTGTTGGCAGGGATGGGTGGTCAAACGGCCTTGAACATCGCCAGCGAACTTTCCCACAACGGGACCTTGGAACGTTTGGGGGTCGAACTCATCGGGTCTGATTTGGACGCCATCGACAAAGCAGAGGATCGTGAACTCTTCAACCAAGTCTGTGAATCCATCAATCTTCCCATCAGCCGGGCGATTGCCTGCCACACCATCGATGAAGTGATCGCCGCAGCCGAAGCCATTGGAAGTTGGCCGATTCTCATTCGGCCGGCTTTTACACTCGGTGGATTGGGTGGAGGGACCGCACGTGACATGGGCGAACTCGTGGAGATTTCTCAACTCGGGCTGCGGAATTCACGCATCTCCCAGGTGCTCATCGAAGAATCAATTCTTGGTTGGCAAGAACTGGAATACGAAGTGATGCGTGACGAAGCCGATAACGCAACCATCGTCTGCACGATGGAGAACATCGACCCGATGGGTGTGCACACCGGCGAGTCAACGGTGGTGGCGCCGTTGCAATCCTTCAGCGATGCAGACCATCAACGACTCCGAAACCAAGCGCTGGCTTTGATTCGGGCCTTGAACATCAAGGGGGGTTGCAACGTCCAGTTTGCCTTCAATCAATTCACCGGCGAAATTCGCGTGATTGAGGTCAACCCCCGTGTCTCCAGATCTTCAGCGCTCGCCTCGAAAGCAACCGGGTATCCAATCGCCCGGATGGCTGCAAAAATTGCCGTCGGTTACACGCTGGACGAGCTTCCCAACCCCATCACGGGAGAAGGAACGACCGCCGCCTTTGAGCCAACGCTTGACTATTGCGTGGTGAAAATCCCTCGGTGGCCCTTCGACAAGTTCCGGACCGCCGACCGGACCTTGGGGACCTCGATGAAATCCACCGGCGAAGTCATGGCGATTGGACGCAATTTCGAGGAGGCCTTCCTCAAGGCTTGGGCATCCCTGGAACAAGGATGTGCGCATCCTCGCCCGCTGACGCGTGCTGATGAATCCGAAGGAGAGGGTATGTCGCAACGCGCCCATGAACCCCTGTCCGATGCCACGCTGGTGCAGTGGCTCTCGGTGGCCACCGACCGGAGAATGGGTGCACTGCTTGAGGCCTTCCGCCGAGGCTGGACGGTTGACCACGTTCACGAAATCACCCGTATCACCCGTTGGTTCCTCTACGGTTTCGAGCGCTTGGCGGGCTTGGAGCGGGAGATCACCGAACGCCGTGTGTCACCTGCTGAACTGTCCGAAGACGAATTGCGGCGATGGAAGAGTTTCGGCTTCAGCGACGCTCACATTGCCGACGCTCTAGCTGGCTTCCCCGCAGAAGGTCTCAAGTCCCTTCTCCCGGCTCAAGACGAGCGGGCCGTCATGCAACGTCGGCATCAGGTCAATTTGCACCCGGTTTATCGCATGGTGGACTCCTGCGCTGCTGAGTTTGCTGCAAAAACCCCGTACTACTATTCCACCTACGAGCCGTTCGGCGCCCCTGGCGTCGACACGATACCGAATCTGGAAGAACGGACGAAAGAACGACTGGTGGCGATCGGTAGCGGGCCAATCCGCATCGGTCAAGGCATTGAATTTGATTACGGCTGCGTCCATGCCGTCAAAGCCATCCGTGAGGCAGGGAAAGACGCCATCCTCATCAACAACAATCCCGAAACGGTTTCGACGGACTTTGACACGTCAGACCGGCTGTACTTTGACCCGCTCACCCTCGAATACGTGAGCGAAATTCTCCTTCGTGAACAGGCCCACGGTATCTTGCTTCAGTTCGGTGGTCAAACCGCCATCAACCTGGCGCTGCCGCTTGAGGCACGCCTTCCGGATTTGAAGCAAAAAGGACTGGAGTTGGCGATCATGGGCACTTCGTGTGACGCCATTGACGAAGCCAGCGACCGTCAAAGGTTCGAAGCCTTTGCCTCCAAGCACGGTTTGCGCATGCCTCGCGGGGCGACGGGAACCACCGCTGATGATCTTCGAGCTGCGGTCGAAACCATTGGTTACCCTGTGTTGGTGCGCCCTTCCTACGTTCTTGGTGGCCGTGGAATGGAGATTCTCTCCAATCAACAACAACTTGACGGCTACCTGAAAGAAGCCTACTTGGCTCCGGATAAACCCCTCCTCGTGGACGAATACTTAGGCCATGCCACCGAGTTGGATGTGGATGCGGCCTGTGACGGAGAAGAGGTGCTTGTCGGCGCCATCATGGAGCATCTTGAGGAGGCTGGAATCCACTCAGGAGATTCAACCTGTTTCATCCCCGCCCAAAACATCTCAGAGGCCATGCTTGCTCGGGTGGCTGAACAAACCAAGATCATCGGTTTGGGCTTGAACATCAAAGGCTGCTTCAACATTCAATTTGCAATTCAGGGCGACGACCTCTATGTATTGGAAGTCAATCCTCGCTCGTCGAGGACCGTCCCCTTCGTCGCCAAAGCGTCCGGCTTGCCCCTCGCCCGAATCGCCGCCCGAATCACCATTGGCCAGCCTCTGAAGCAGCAGACCATTCCCCGGCGCACCACGGGTCAGGTGTGCGTCAAAGCGCCGGTGTTCCCGTTCATCAAGTTGCGAGGTCTTGACCCGGCTCCCGGCCCGGAGATGAAATCAACGGGAGAAGTGTACGGCTCGGACGAGCGCGCCGATTTGGCCTACCTCAAGGCTCGCCTCGCCACCGAAGTCCCGGTGGCTACCGAGGGCGGTGCATACTTGACCGTACGGGACGAGGACAAGGAAAACTTGGTTCCGGTCGCTCAAGAACTGGTAAAGTTAGGCTTCACGCTTTACGCAACCGGTGGTACAGCCGATGCCTTGCGTCGTCATGAGGTGCCCGTCACAACGGTGTACCGCATCGCCGAAGGAAAGCACCCTGATGCGCTCGATTTGATGCGTCAAGGCAAGGTGTCGTTCATCGTGAACGTGCCCACGATTTCCGGGGGTGCCGTCCGGGATGGCAATATGATGCGTCGCTTGGCGGTTGAACTCAACATTCCCTTCGTGACCACCATGCGGGGGGCAGTCATGGAAGCCGCCGCCATGCGCGCGCGAAAAGAAGAGCGTCTTGAACCTCGTCAACTGACGGTCCATTACTGACCGGTGAAAAGCATCCCTTTATGGGTCAACGCTGGCGTTTTCGGGCAATGCCCTCACCTCCGCTTGAGCTTCCATCCGGTACGGTTCTCGCATCGGAACTCACCGGGGCGTTTGGGGCAGCGTTGCAGACGCCAACCCTTGAGGACGTGGACCGTTGGGTGTGGTTGGCCTACGACCAACTCAATCTTGCGTTTCTCAAGGCACTTGAAACGGAGCAACGCCTCGGTGTTGTGCTCATCGAATCCATGGAGAAGGCACATCGGCGCCCTTACCATCAACAGAAATTAGGCGTTCTCCTCTCAAATCAGCGCCATTTTGCGCTGGAACTCGCCGCAAAAGGCATTCCTGTTCTCTACCTCATCAGTCGGTCAACTTACGAGAACGTGGTGCGTCATCTTGCCCGCTCACTGGGCGGTCTCTCGGCTTTTGTTCCAGCGGAACGGGAACTCCGTCAAGAGGTTGAACCGCTCGAACAGGAGGCCATCGTCACCGTCCACCCCCATCCAGGTTGGCTCACGCCGAGGAGGTGGTTCACCCAAAGCGTGGGCCACGAACCGCCGTTCCGAATGGACGCGTTTTACAGGACCGTGCGTCAATCCACGGGGTGGTTGATGGAGGACGGCAAGCCCATCGGGGGAAAATACAGTTTTGACGCTGACAATCGCCGTTCGTGGAAAGGGGAACCTCGGTGCCCCGAACCCCCCGTATATCCCAACGACGCCATCGATGATGAGGTCGAGGCGTTGGTCCGCACCCGCTACGGCCATCACCCCGGCACGGTTGACCTCACGACCCTACCGACCACGTCAGAAGCCGTTCATCATGCGGTTGAATTCGCCATGGAATTGTTGCCGAACTTTGGCGCCTATGAAGACGCCATGAGCGAGAGAAGTAGGGGTCTGTTCCACTCTCGATTAGCCACGCTGTTGAACCTCCATCGGCTCATGCCCTCAGCACTGGTTGAGCGCGTGCTTTCAACCGAAGCGCCGCACAACTCCGTTGAGGGATTTCTTCGTCAGTTGGTCTGGCGCGAATACGTTCACCACATACACGACGTGACCGATGGTTTTCGGACGCTGGACCTCACCCGCGAACCTGCTATGCGTGGGGCGCGATGGGCAGGTTTCGAGCAGGTGGACGAGGAGACGCACCCCAACCATCTCGGACAGCGCAACCCTTTGCCGCAGGCCTATTGGGGCGCAACCAGCGGTTTGCGCTGTTTGGATGCGTCCGTGGAATCGGTCATGGAGGACGGATGGACCCACCACATCCCGAGGCTCATGGTGCTCAGCAACATCGCCAACCTTCTGGACGTTGATCCCCGAGAGTTGACCGATTGGTTTCACGCCGGCTTCATCGATGCCTACGATTGGGTGGTCGAGCCCAACGTCCTCGGGATGGGAACCTTTGCGCTCGGAACGGCCATGATGACCAAACCCTATGTTGCAGGGGCATCCTACATCAACAAAATGAGCGACCATTGCGGTGCATGCGCCTTTCATCCAAAGAAAACTTGCCCGATGACGCGGCTCTATTGGGCTTATCTCGCCCGTCATGGTCCCTCTTTTTTGGGGAACCATCGCATGGCCATCGCGATGAAGAACGTCACTCGAAGGGACGAGCGGGAGAAGGCTCTGGATGCTGCGACCTTCGAGTGGGTGAGCCGGGCTCTCCAAGCAGGAGATGAGGTGCGCTCCACGGAGGACGGTGACCTCCGACGTTGGTCATGATCAATCCCGTCGAGAGGGCTGACAGGTGGGGCAGAAATCCAATCTGCGGCCTGCGTACCGTTTCCGCAACACGAGGTCGCCACAGGTCAAACAAGGCCGGTCGTTTCGGCAGAACACGGCGTGCCGCCAAGTTCTGCGGGGCTCACCCCGCGCTTTACTGGCCTCTGCGGTTTCTTGGTTGACGGTGATCCCTCCGGTTTCGTAAGCACGGACGGTGATGGATTTGATGGCCGAGGCCCACCGCTCAACCGTTTCCTCGTCCAAATCGCAAGGCCGGTCGTCAGGATGCACGCCTGCTGCGTGAAGGATTTCTGAACGCAAGTAGTTTCCAAGGCCTGCAAAGCATTTCTGGTCAAGCATCAACGTTGCACCTTTCTTTCTATAGATTAATTTGCTCCGAAGGTGCTCGCCTAAAAAGGCGGCATCCACCTCCGCGTCGAGCACATCAGGACCCAGCCTTGCGAGAAACGGATGACCGTTTTCTTCAGGGGTGGGCAGCAGACTGATGTCGGTGGCGGACCACAAACGGACGGCATGCCGATCGGTCATGAATTCAGCCCGTAAAGAGCGACGTGAGCGAGGGTCGGTCGTTTTGAGGTGGACGGTCCACCGCCCGTAAAGTTGGTTGTGGCTGTACATGCTGTATCCGCTGCTGAACCGAATCAGCATGGCTTTGGCTCGACTGGTGACGCTCAACACTTCATGCCCGAGAATGAGGTCTTCCGCGTTTGAAAGGGCGGAGTAAGGCCATTGCCCCTCCTCGATGGTTTTCCCAACGAGGGCTTTGCCGATGCGATCGGCGGCTCGGCGAATTTCCGGCCCCTCAGGCATGGAGGGTAGAATGTTCGTGGGCGTTATCAAAGGGTGTTTTGTCAACGCCGTAAGCGCTCTTCACCTCCGAGCAGACGGTTTGAGCTCATGATTCAAAAATGATTTTCTGAATGCTGAAGGACTTTCCATCATGGCCCCATTCAACAACACCGGGTTCGTTGATCATGAAGTATTTCGTTGCAAATTCACGGCCAAGGTCGGGGTGTTCCTTCTCGAGTTCCACGGCAATTCGGGTGCTGTATCCTCCCAGCGAGCCGACGGCTGCAAGCCCACGAATGCCGTCAACAAGGACAGGATGGAAGGTCGACGGGGTTTGAGGTGCCTCGTCAAAGGGGTGGGGGTCGCTTACAAGACGCAGGTTTTCTTCAGTTCCGGGTTCGGTTTTGATGTCGTTGGACATGGGGTCATATGCATTTGAGTGCATATAAAGCATCAAAACGAATCCATGGAGAAGCGCTCGTCGGTGGCGGCCATGCCTGCAGCTTCAGCACGGGCTGCAATTCGTCTCAAGGTGCGCATGGCGTCCTCAATGCTCTCAACTTGTTCAGCAAATTGTGTTGGTGGCCATCCGCAATCGATGACGTCAGCTTCCACGGCGCTTTCCTCGATCCAGGCCCCGCAAGCTGAACCG
>Ga0181602_10000609_pt1 | contig 32616 bp, 51 predicted proteins | sample 041ome_14_FD_148640 | JGI IMG/M metagenome (GOLD analysis project Ga0181602, IMG submission 148640) | Coastal salt marsh microbial communities from the Groves Creek Marsh, Skidaway Island, Georgia - 041408US metaG (spades assembly) | ecosystem: Environmental > Aquatic > Marine > Intertidal zone...
CCTGAATTTTTTGATACATTTGTAGATTCAAGTCCTGGAACTTGGCTACAAACTAGCTATAATACTAGAGGTGGGGTTCATTATAACCCAGAAACTGGGGAACCAGATGGCGGGGTTGCACTTCGTAAAAACTATGCGGGTATAGGATTTACTTACGATGCTGCTCGTGATGCTTTTTACGCACCTCAACCTTACCCAAGTTGGACTTTAAACGAAACGTCTTGTGTCTGGGAGGCTCCAGTAGCATACCCAGATGATGGAGAAGGTTATATTTGGAATGAAGACACACAAGCTTGGGATGCTTTAGAAACTCCCTAAAGATACTACAAAGTAGTACAGAGTAAGATCAATGGTGGAGGTAGGGATCGCCATAAGTGTTGCTACATCAGCATTTAATGGTATTAAAAGAGCCATGGCAGCAGGAAAAGAAATAGAGGACTGTGCTTCATACTTTGGAAAATTTTTTGATGCAAAAGATCAAATATCCGAAGCATCTGTACTTAGCGAAAATGCTCCTCTAGCTGCTAAAATGTTTGCTGGAACGAGTGTAGAAGCACAAGCACTTGAAATTACTGCAGCCAAACATAAAGCAGAACAACTCGAAAAAGAATTGAGAGAGTTTCTTATTTATACTGGGCAGGGCGCTTTTTATCAAGATATGATGAGAGAAAGGCGTAGAATTCGAAGGGCAAGGTATATAGAAGCTCAAAGAAAAGCTGCAAACAAAAAGTTTTGGACTGATGTAATTATTCTTGGAGGCTTAGTAGTTTTATGTCTTGTAGGTCTTGTTACGTGTATTTCTTTAGCTGTAGCTTCTTCTTCAACTATTATAAAACTATAAAAAAGCCCGCATAAAGCGGGCTTGTTTTATTACTTGAAAATATCTTGCCAATTTCCTGTAGTACTCGCTCTAGAATACTCAGTAGCTCTATTCTCAAAGAAGTTTGTATGCTCAACTCCATTCAACATATAATCCAACCAAGGCAAAGGATTTTCTTTACTATTAAAGATTTTCTTCATGCCTAGACCAAGAAGTCTTCGGTCAGCAATATATCGAATATACTCTTTTACTTCTTCAGGGGTTAACTCAGGTACATCTGCACCTGAAAAACATAAGTCAATAAAAGCATCTTCTAATTCTACAGTGCGTTCTGCTGCACAGTAGATTTCATACTTGAGGTCATCATGCCATAAGTCTGGATTTTCTTTAATAAAAGCTCTAAATAGATGGCTCATGCCTTCTACGTGTAGACTTTCATCTCTCACAGACCAAGTAATAATCTGACCCATACCTTTCATTAGGTTATGTCGAGGAAAATTAAGTAGAATAGCAAAACTACTAAATAATTGGACTCCCTCTGTAAACCCAGAGTAAATAGCCATAGTCTTAGCTATATTTACAGTTGAGTCTACTCCAAAATTACTTAAGTACTCATGTTTGTCAAGCATTTCTTTATGCTCTGCAAACTTTTGATATTCACCTTCCTCAAAACCTAAAGTCTCTAGTAGTAGAGAATACGCTTCTTGATGTACTGCTTCCATTGATGCAAATGCTGCTAACATCATTCTTACTTCAGGCTGCTTAAAAGTAGGTAAGTAATGTGTAGCATAGCCACAACATACATCTACATCAGCTTGAGTAAAGAATCGAAAAATACAATTAATCAAGTTACGATTTGCTGGAGACATTTTGTCTCGATAATCTCTTAAATCATCAGCTAGATTGACTTCACTAGGAAGCCAATGCATATGCTGCTGCTGTTTATAGTACTCGAAAGCCCAAGGATAATTAAAGGGCTTGTAATAATTACGTTCTTGTAGTAGATTCATATTAGCCCTCACACGCTACGCAAGAGTTTTCATCAATTGCGTCGAATATATACTGTCTCAAAGCTTCATCAGATACTTTATCTGCTCTTTTCATAGCTTCACTTCGTAGATAGTATAAAGTTTTTACTTTCTTTTTCCATGCCATCATATGAATAGCATGAAGCTCTTGTTTTGAAATATCCGCAGGGAAAAATACATTCAATGACTGACTTTGGCAGATATATTGCTGTCTATCTGCGGCTAAGTCAATAACCCATCTCTGGTCTATCTCAACTCCAGTCTTAAATACATCCTTTGTATAGTCATCTAAAAAGTCTAGATGCTGTACTGAACCGTTATTCGTTACAATGCTTTGCCACACTTCGTCATGATTCATATCTAATTCATCAAGAGCGTGCTCTAAGTACTCGTTTTTGAGAAGTGAACTTCCTGTCTTAGTTTTTTGTACAAATGCATTAGCGCGGTAAGGTTCAATGCTTGGGCTAGTGTTACCACAAATAATACTACTGCTAGCATTAGGAGCAATAGCCAATAAATGAGCGTTACGAACACCATAGCCACTACCGTCAGGACATTCTCCACGCTCCACAGCAAGAGTTTTACTAGCACGGAGTGCTTCATCTTTAATTCTCCTAAACATTTTAATATTCATACTTTTTGCAGTTACACTTTCAAATGCAACATTATGTCTCTGCAAGTAAGCATGAAATCCCATAGCTCCAAGACCCAAACTTCTTTCCATATAGGCACTGTAACGTGCTCTTTCTAACTCATTTGGGGCATTCTTTATAAAATGTGTAAGTACATTATCAAGCATTCTTATAAGATCTGGAATAAACATTTCATTGTCCTTCCAAGAGTCATACTCTTCCAGATTTACACTTGAAAGACAGCAAACTGCTGTTCTATCTGCCGCAGTTGCGAGCGTAATTTCTGAACATAAGTTTGAATGATGTACTTGTAACCCTTTCGCTTTTTGATACTCAGGCAAAGCATCCTGAACAGTATCTCCAAACATGATATAAGGTTCTCCAGTTTCTACACGATTTTGGATAAGTTTTACCCAAAGTGTTTTAGCTGGAATAGTTTTTATAACTTTTCCTGAATGTGGGTCTACCAAGTCCCATGAGTCGTCAAAGCCTTCTTCTGTAGTGGCTTTTTCGATAAGTTTCATGAACTTATCAGAAACAACAACACCATGATGCAAATTAATAGATTTTCTATTAATATCGCCTCCAGTTGGCTTACGAACATCAAGAAACTCCTCAATCTCAGGGTGAGAAATATCCAAATATGCTGCATAGCTACCTCTTCTTGTTACACCTTGTGAAAATGCTAGCATTTCTGCGTCTACGACTTTTAGAAACGGAATAACTCCCGTACTTTCGGAGCCATTGCTCGTTGTCGAGCCTACACTCCGAACCCCGTTCCAACACCCGCCTATACCTCCGCCTACAGAGGATAGAAACGCATTTTCAGTGTAGTGATTTGTAAGTCCATGCCTACTATCATCTACATAATTAAGAAAGCAACTTATTGGTAGTCCACGGGTTGTTCCGCCATTACTCAATACTGGAGTAGAGAACATAAACCAAAGTTGACTTGCATAATCATATAAACGCTGTGCATGAGCATCATCGTCTGCAAAAGCTTTTGCGGCTCTTGCAAATGCGTCTTGAGGAGACTTTTCTCCTTCAATCATGTATCTATCTTCTAGAGTTTTAATTCCAAACCCAGATAAATACTTATCACGATTATAATTTAACTGCACTTAATAGTCTCCCCTCAATATCTGATATATTATCAGACCCTATTGCATCATCGCAATATGTAATTAAATCCATTAATTGATAGTTTACAAGAAGCTGTTCTGCATTCTCGTTCAAACTTTGAATAAACTTGTACTTACTATCTATAGGTAAAGCATCGTATATATCCATGGCAGAGCCATAGTCACGAATTAAGTCTGCTGCACGTTTTGGACCTATGCCTGGTATTCCTGGAACATTATCACCTTTATCGCCAGTAAGGCACTTTAAGGATATATACTCTTCAGGTAAAACATCATAGGAGTCAGACCATGTTTCTGCTGTAACTTCCTTCCTCGTTACGTATGAGAAACGGCCTACTTTTTCTCCAATCAATAAGTCCCAGTCACGGTCACTAGAAATTAGCCAAATTGTGTCAAGACCATACTTTTCTTTTTCTTTAACTATGTGTGCAGCTATATCGTCAGCCTCTACACCTTTATAGCGAAGTACAGGATAAGACTCTGAAAGCTCTTCTAGAGTCCGTTCAAATTCTAAAAAGAATTGTTCAAACGCTTCTTTTTCTGCTTCTGTTTGTTCGGCAAATTTATCTTTACGATTTTGTTTGTAGTCTGGGTGTATTTCTTTACGATAAGTAGAGGAGCCCCAGTCAGCAGTAATGATTACATTGCCACAGTCATATGACCTTGCTAGAGATTGTACTGTACGTACATAGTCTGAGCAGAAGTCAGTTCGACCTTGATGTTTCCAGCGAAATGCTAAGTTAAGTGAATCAACTACTAAAGTTGCACTACTATCGCTGTCTATTAGTTTGTCAGAAAAGTTAAACGCTACCATAATTTAAAAACTCGATTTTTTCTTGTTTTAGCCAATCATCAGCCAACATTATATAACATTTTAGCCAAGAAATAAAGAAATATTTGCTGCCTTCCTGCGGTTTAATTTCAGTTACAACAAACACCTTAGACCTGTTGTACTTAAAAAATAATAAAGGTTCTTGGCTTCCTTGTAATGCTTGAGCCTGTACCTTTACCCACCATCTTATCAAATTATTTGTTTTTTCTTGAGTAAAAATCTTATCGGTTAGCGGAGAATCCGCATAATTTTTTACTTCAATACAGAACCTATTCTTCTCATTAGGGACATATAAGTCACCTTTTAAGTATTCAAGAGCACCCGAAGCGGGCACTCTCTCAAATTTTAGGTCTGTATACTCTCTAAGCATATCTCGTACAAGGTATTCACCCCTTGCACCTTTCGCTCTTGAATCTACCATATGCTACCTTTCTAAACAACTGATGTTATTTTTTCTTACTATTTCTATCTTTTCTAGTAAAGGGTGAGTCCATCCGTGGCTTACAATGTAAGTGTTTAGATTCTCTTCTGCTAATAATACTTCTACTAGCTTTTCTCTACCAGGCTCATCAAGTACGTTTGTTACTTCATCAAGAAATAATATATTCAGTCTTGACTTTGATATACTACTCATTAGTTTTCGAATAGCTATCAGAGTCGATGTGTTTACTCTTGCGAGTTCTCCAGAAGAAAGTGCTAAAATGTCTACTATTACTCCATTGTCAGTAATCTGAACATTTAACTTATCGTTTTGTACTATAAATTCCAGAGTAAATCTACCATCAGATAACTCTGCTAAATATGTATTTACAAGAGTCTCTAGTTCTTTAACTAGATTTTCTATTTTATAAGCGATAAGACCATTCGTACTGAAGGCTTTCTTCAATATTTCTAGGTTAATATTAAGTGTTTCTTCCTGCTCTAAACTTTCTTGAGAGTCTGAAAGATCTTTTTCAAACTTTTCAGTTTGCTCAAGTATTACTTGGAGTCTAGTATTATGCTTAGTTCTTTCTTCGTTTTCTTTTGTTATAGTAGTAACTTCGGCTTTCTTCTTACGAAGTTCGCTACGAAGTTCTTCTATCCTAGTTTCAAGCGCATCTCTATCAACAAGAGATGTTTGCAAAGATTTATCTATAGACTTATAAACATCTTGCCAATTATTCTCGATACTAATTTTCTTATCATAAAGAGTATTGTTTGCTTTGATACGCTCTATTTCAGGTATAATTTCATCTTTTAACTTGTTAGTAGCTTCATTTATTTTATCAAGTTCTTTATCTATCAGTCCTTGTTTAAATTCTGCATTTATGTCCTGTTCACACGTAGGACAATGGTCACCAAGTTTTTCAATTTTAGATAGAAAACTTTTTGCAGCAGTAATTTCAGATTTTAACTTACCGCCTTCACTCTGTAAAGAGTCATAGGATTCTTTCTTTCCTACATTAATCTTATTAGCCTCATTAATATCAATGGACTTGAGTATCTCAATGTATTTATTGTTTTGTGAAATTTTTTTATTTTTTTCCGAGATATTTTCAAATTCTACCGTCAGAGAACGCAATTCTTTCTCTTCATCTTCCGTCTCAATTTCAAAATTTAGCAGTGGCAGTATGGTTGTATCACTTAATTTATTATCATTCAACCATTTTTCAACTGTTGCAATTTTTGATTCAATACTATTTTTACGGTTAAAAGAGAGTCTAGCGGCTTCCTTGAATACGTCAAATAACTTTACATATTCTTCCAGATGTAACAAATCAATTAGAAACTTTTTTCTATTTGTATCTGTTGCTACTAGGAACTGTAAGCTACTATTAGGATGTTGGTAAACCAACTGCGTAAACGTTTTAAAATCTGCACCCAAAACTTCTTGAATGTTTTTATAAGTGTTTGTAGCAGTATGACTAGAAATATCTTCGCTATCTTTTTCGAACTTTACTTTTATGTTATTTTTTCTATTAACAGTTACTTCATACAGCGAATCATCTTTTGTAAAAGATAAGTAAATATCATATCCATCATTTACTAGTCGATTCGGTATGTCTGCTTTTTTAATGCCTTTGGAATTTTTATTATATAAAGCTTCCTCAATGATTAACGGGATGGAGGACTTCCCCATCCCGTTAGTTCCAATAATTTGAGTTAAAGTACTATCATCAAGGTCTAGCTCATTATCTTTTCCGTAGCTAAAACAGTTACTCCATTTGAGCTTTTTGAGAGTAATCATTATAAATACCTAATATTGATTCTAAGTTTTCTTCTTTTATTTGTAAGATATAAAGTAAGTATTCTACTAACTCATCTTCTACAGTCATGTCAGAAGTCATAACCAAAGAAGCTTCTGAGTTTTTCTTTACAACTTTTTTATCTAGCAACTCGGAATTTTTGATAGCAGCAAGCTCTTGTATATCACCTTCTATTTCATAGATAGTATGGTCGTAGTCTGTTGAAACCATATCTTCAGGAGAAGATACAGTTCTACGAATTAGCTGAGGTAAGTCAAACTTTTCCCAGAACCAATTCCAGTTATTCTCATCTATAAGTAGATAACCAGTATCCACGTGTTTTCTATGAAAAGAAGTAGTCATTGGACTACCAGGATATACAATATTTCTCTGAGTGTTTGAGTGAGAATGTAAGTCTCCTGCAAACACTACTGGAAATGAATCGAAGCGATATAATTCTACTTCTGGTTTTACATGAGGAGGAATCTCTCCACGAACATGAGTAAATAGAGGCATACTACTATCGAAAGCCTCTATACTCTTTGCTCTATGTAGTTCACAATAAGGTAATATTCCAAACTTTAGATTCTCATCTATATAGGAATTATCAATTATTGATACCAGAGGGTTTATATCTCTTGTTGCTCTTTTTAATTGCGAAAAGAATGTTTTGTTTTTCTTTGTCGCTTCGTGATTGCCATCATAAATTATTGTAGGAGTAGAAACTCCACGTACAAAAGAAAAGTATAACTCTAACTCCTCCATTGTAGGCATTCTATCAAATAAGTCTCCACCGATAATGTGCATTACACACTCTCGTTCTATTTCTCGAATTTTATCAAAAAATAGATTGTACCTATTTAATGCCCAAGCAACTGGGACATTTTTCTGTCCCAGTTTTATGTGCCAGTCCGCTGTAAACAGGATCATCCGATGTTAAACTCATCTTCCAAGGTTTCAACATCATTTTCATCTTTAGATGGTGCATTACGCAACCTATCTAACAGCTCTTTCTGAGCGTCTGGAGTTGGACGAGGCATTACTTCGTCCATAGACTTTATATCTACAACTGCTTCTAGCTCACTTTCAGTCAAAGCGCGAGGCTTGCATTTTAGAGCCTGTAACTGATACTCAACATTGTAGGGAAGAGGTCCAGTCTTTACACGTTTGAAACAAATGTCCCAACCAGTTTCTGTATTTGTTGGGTCGCCTAAGTCTTCAGCAGCAGTAAGAATCTGCTCCCAAAGCTTTTTCTTCAGGTTAATAACTTTAACCTGCCCATTGTCTACACACTGCATAGCGTAGCTCCAGCCACACTTCAGGTCAGGATAAAACTCACGAACCCAGTCTTTTTCTTTGTTGTTAAAGCGTTCTTCGTTTCGGTCAAAGGATAAACACTCCAAAGGAATGTTCTTGTCGTTTTCACCTTTTACCCAGTACACGTAACGAGCGAGGACATCTCCTACGAGACGAACTTTGTTGTCTCCGTCGTTGTATTGATATGTGACGATGCTAGATTTCTGTGCTTCGCCTTTGGTTTGATTAAATGCTAATGCCATGTTATTTTCTCCGTTTGGACTTCTTCGAATAGAAAATGAAGTTTACCTTCCTCATCTACACTAAGTAGCCTGTTATTGTTTATTTCTTCAAAAATTATCTCATCTTCAGGAAGAAGAAGAGTATCTATAGTTGTATCTCCTGTTGCTAAGAAATTCGCTAAATTTCTAGCTGCAGCAAGAGATATATACGTTCCGATTTCTCGTTCTGTATATCTGTAGGCGTTTTCAAAAAGTTTCTCAGCATTTACTAAGTAACTTTCGCCCGTAAAGTCGATGTCAGAGTAATTATACGCTGAATCATACTTATTCTTTGGTGTCGGTCTATACGTAATAGTACGCATAATATTAAGACAAGTATTTAAATTGCCTTTTGAAATTCTAAAAACTTTTTTCCAGTTGAATAAGAGCATTATTATACCAAATATTTATACTTTTGTCAAGAACTATTTTTTTATAGCTGTTTAATCTCATAACCCTGCTTCATATAATAGCCGATCCTATTTGAAGCTTGCTTTCTAGCAGTGTTTCCCTTCAAATGAATGTCAACAATTTTTGGGGATTTTTTGCCTTCGTCTTTTCTAATAACCCTACCAATAAGCTGTGTAAGTAAAGGGTCATTATTGATAGGAGTACCTAGGATAAGACAACTTAGATTATTTACTGAGATGCCCTCAGAAAAAATCGATTGAGTTCCGTAGAGTATAGTCTTTTTACCATAAAGTATCTCATCTACCAAATCTTCACGTTGTTCGTGTGGGACTTCTCCAGTAACACAAACTGCATCTTCACCACTGAGCTCTGCGCATCTTTTTAGAAAAGCAACTCGGTCACTGACTACTAAGACTTTGTGCCCTCTCGCTGCATAAGCACTTGCCAACATAGCGATTGTGTGCCTATATTCTTCATTGTTAGCGAGATTGTTCACTCGGGTCGCCCAAGGTGTTCTTGCTCCGTCCATAAAACGTATTTCTGAACGAAAAACATCGACCGAAGGAGTCATAAAGTTTTCCTTTGGTGGTTTGTACACATTTGGGCTAAAATAGTCACGAAATACAACGTGTTTGCCATCCTTTCTTTCTATCGTTCCTGATAGTCCAATTTTATAGCGACAGTAATTTGTGTCCAAAACTCTGGAAAAAGTTGGACTACTTACGTGGTGCATCTCGTCTAGTATGATTGTCCCAAATTCCTTTTTAATCTTGTCTATGTTTCGGTAGAGAGTCTGAGTGTTCGAGACAACGATAGGAGTATCCATATCGAAGTTGCCACTACCAATAATCCCTGGCTCAAATCCATAAACTTTCTTTACTTCTTTTGCCCACTGTGTACGAAGTGCTACTGTGTGAGTAACTACTAGGGTCTTTTGTCCAAGTTTTCCAGCTATGGCCAACCCCGTGAAGGTCTTACCCCAGCTTACCCAAGCATTAATAATTGCATTATCTTCTATGTCATTATAGACTTCTGCTTGGCTGTCCCTTAAATCATACTTAAATTCTGGGAACTCTATAGGCATCTTTATTCGTTTATCAACTATTTCATAGTCATCAGGAATCAAATCCGTACGACCAATAGGCAGTGTAACAAGATTTCTATTAACAATGCCCATGTTTTTAATCACAATAGGCGGGTCTACGGGATTGGGAGCTGGAACTTTATAAGTAAGTTCTTTATCAATCTTACTTCTTAGCTCGTCTCCGCAATCCATATAGATTCGATTACTTAATACTGCTTTCATATTCCTAGGTCTACTCTTGCCATTATATATTTTTTAACAAAGCCACTTCTTACAATATCTACTGGGTCAAATTCAACTAATTCAAACTCTCCCATCGCTTTCAATATCCTTATGAACTGAGAAAGACCATTGTCTGATAAGTCACTTTGTCGAAAGTCTCCGCAAAAAATAACTCTACAGTTTTCTCCGATTCGGGTTATAATCGAATCTAATTCATGCAATGTCATGTTTTGACACTCATCTATTAATACTACGGCATCTCTTAATGTTATGCCACGAATAAATGAAGTAGTCATAAAATGTACTATGCTTTTCGTTTTAAGTATTTCATAGGCATCACCTCGCTGAAATAACTCTATACATATATCTTTATAAGGTTCTTCATATACTGAGCTTTTTTCTTTTTCATTTCCTGGAAGAAACCCTATATCTCTAGTAGGAACTGCACTTCGAATAATTACTAATTTTTCTTTATCATTTTTTAGTATGTCGTCAAAGGCAAGATAACATGAAATGAAAGTTTTACCTGTACCTGCAACTCCATGTAATACTAAGTGTTTGTCGGCTTCAAAAGTTTTTAACTGATTCTTTGTAAGAGGTTCTATTTCTTGTAAACTTAAGTTAGCGGCTGATATTAGCCTATTTCTTTTTGCCATTATATTTTTCTCCGAGTATCTTTCTGATATTCTTCAGCATACTCGTATAACTTCCAAGGAAGCCCTTGATAGTAAAGTACTCCTGCCCACGTCATGCCATTTTCGGGAGGGCGAATAATTTTCAGCGGCTGGTTCTCTCCTTCCAAATAAAGAACACTTGCCACAACTTTTCTATCTATTCGTTTAATTTTTTTATATTTAAGTGGAACCATTGTTGTTTTATGGTAAAGAAAGGGAACTCCTTTACTATCTATAAATATATTTTTTCTTTGCTTTATCATTCCAGTAAAATCAACAAGGGCTTTTGTTAAAGGAAGAAGGTTAAAAGAGGTTTGTAGTCTTCGTATACCAAGAGTTTCTCCTGTCATATTTTTATCGTCTACTACTTTACCATCTACAAATAACAATCCGTCCACTGACTCCCAGTTAGAAGAAGGCAGTGGATAGATTGGAAAAGAGATAGTAGAAAGACCTCTAAATGTCACTACCATATAGTTTATCCCACTTGCCCATAGAGTAGTCGTCACCTATTTCAAAGTCGCATCCTACGGGAGCACCTGGAATACTGACACCTCTATCAAGTTGAACAAAGTGTTGTAGTTTCTCGCTATAGTGTTCAATCTCATCATTCGGGACTTCTGCCAGAATAGAGTCATGAACTAGAGCAAATATTTTTGATTTCATACCATGAGTTTTCATATAAATATTCATGTCAATTGCACCTAGAAGGTTAATATCAGAAGCAGTAGACTGCACCAGAAAATTAAGACCAGACCTAATTGTATGACTTCGAATAGCCTTATCGGAAGAGTCAACGTTGGGTAAGCGTCGCTTCCTACCAAAGTAACTATAAATGAAACCATTCGTTTCAATAAATTTCTCATTTTGAGTAATCCATTTTCTCAGGCCACTAAAAGATTTAAAGTAATCACTAATTACTTCTTGAGCCTCGCTTGGGCTGAAGAAAGAACCAGAGCTTTTTGTAACTTCTGAACTGATTTTTCTTGCACCCGCACCATACATAATACCAAAGGTAACAGCCTTAGCTGCCTGTCTTTCCACAGGATATAACTCTGCTACTTGTTCTACTTCACAGGGAAGTCTAAATACTTTTTGAGCAATAGCACTATGAAAGTTTCCGCCAGAACGGAACACATCCATCAATGCTTTGTCTTGTGCCAGTACTGCTGCAACATATACCTCTGCAGTAGTCAAGTCCATTGCAACTATCTTTGACCCCGCTGTAGCTTTGATACAACCCTTAACCGAAGGATTGTCTCTAGGAAGCTGCTGCATATTTAGTTTACCACTAGAACTAAGCCTGCCAGAAGTTGTACTATGAAGATTGAAACCAGTACGTAAGTGACTATCTTTGTCCAACTGTGGTATGATTTTGTCCAGATAAGTATTCTTAATTTTGGATTTTTGACGTATGTCAAGGATAAGTCCTGGTACTTCCGAATCCTCGGCAAGTCTTTCAAGTACTTCCGCATCCGTTGAGTCTGCACCTGTTCCTGTTTTCTTGCCAGTAGGGGATAAGCCAAGCCAATCAAAAAGTAAAGAGCGAAGCTGTACTGTACTATTTGGATTAAAAGGTTTTCCATTATATACCTCGAACTCGCTAACTTTAGGGTTTTCATAGAGAGTATTAATAGCTTTGTCTATGTCAGACTGCATAATTTCTTGAGCTTTATATAGACGAACTTTATCAAAAGGAACACCATTGTCCTGAATGTCAGTCAGGAAACGAGTGCCTGGTAATAGAATATTCTCATATACCCATAAGAGTTTTGGGTTTTGTTTTATCTTTTTAAACTTTTCGAAGATTAGAAAAGTTACTAATGAATCCATGGCAGCATAAGTTTTCATAACATCAAATGGAATAGACTCCCACTGAAAGTCACCTTTGAGTATGCCATGTTCTTTACGATATTCATCCATCCAATCATACATTGGTTTCTCATAGTCTCCGTATGGAGTATGTTTTACAGCCAATGTTTTCAGACCATGATTACCTGGGACTTCGTTAATAAGATAGGATAGCAACATAGTATCTTCAAAACGAGGAAACTCGAAATTGAAATGATACTCGAAAAATGCCATATCGAACTTGGAGTTATGAAAGATTACAATCTTCTTACGAAATAACTCAGCAAGAAGACTTTCTGTAGTCTCGTCAAGGCAGTCTGTGTTTATGTACGCACCACGTTCGCCATCATAACATAAAGACAAGCCAAGCATATAACCATCACGAGGATAAAGTCCAGTAGTCTCTGAGTCGAGAGCAATGTACTCACCAGGATGGTCAATTGCAGCTTGTATAAAAGCATTAGCTTCTGCAGTATCTTCGATACCAAAAGCAATACTATCATCTATTTCTTTATCCAAAATTTCGCCACTAATGTACTTAATGATGTTAGACTTAGAGTCTTCCCAGGTACGCTTGGCTTCTGGTTTAAAAGCAAGCATAGACGGATTAATTACGGGTAGAAACTTTTTCTCTACACGCTTACCGGAATATTCTGTGACTGAGTTTATTTTGGTAAAGTACTTCAATGCTTCACTTCCAACGAGAATTACCCAGTCATAAAGACTAGGGTCAATATCAATATCACAATCTCGTTTTAGAACTTTCTTTATGGTAGGATTTGAACACAGTTGGAACTGGTCAAATTCAAAAGCATTGTCAAATTCTTTCTTGAAATTCGTTCTACTAGGTTTAGTTTCTACTAATGCAACTTTAGGCATATAATTTTTTCTCCAAACTTCTTACTTGGTTTTCATTCAATGCACCAGGGTCAGTACCTTTTAGGTGTACGTTTCTGGTTGTGAGACCAACTTTCTCGCATAGAATCTTTATTTCTTCTGCAGCTCTCTGCCCCGCATCGTCCCCGTCCATGAATATATCTACTTGCTCTACTCCTTGCATCTTTACAAGAGTTAGCTTAGCTTCATTGAGGTTCTGAGTGCCGAAACAACACACTGCGTTCCTTAATCCTTTATCATATAAGTTTAACACATCATAAACTCCCTCCACAAGTATTATTTTCCCTTCTCGTGCATTTACTTCAGGGTAAAGAGGTAGTCTAGCTCCTGCTGGTACAAACTTATATTTTGGGTCTCCATTCGACGTATGTCTGCCTTGAAATGCTACTATATTTCCAGATATATCTCGAATAGGAAACACAATTCTTCCTACAAAATCTTTTTCACTATTTTGGAAGGCTTCGAACTTTTTGTACGTTTCTGGTCTGATATTTCTCCAGTTACCTATGTAAGGTATAGAGTTTGAAGGAAAAGATAAGCCTACAGTTTCCGCACGCTTCTGTCTAATTTTTTTCTTTAAAAGGTCTCTGCGTATTCCTAGCTGACTTACCTTCTCTCCAAACCTATAAAAAATATTACCTTTGTAACCACACGCAAAACAATTAAATACACCAGTAATCTGGTCTATACGCATACTTGGATTTTTGTCATCATGCTCTGGGTTTAAGCACGGTACTACAAAATCCTGCCCTTTTGGGGTGAAGTTAATGGATTGTTTCGCTAGTAATTCTTGTACTGTCATCTAATACTGGCTCTATTCCTAATAATTTTCTTGCTTCGTCTCTTACTTCTTCTGTTACTGCATGACCAAATTGTTCAGGGTCAAGCAGACTTTCTATAAATTCTATTAAGTCTTCTAACATTACTACTTACCTATGTGTTTTATATCATTGTTAGATATTACTTGATAAGCTCCTTTGTTATATGCGGGAGCAACAGGGTATTGTTTAGATATTTCTTTCTTGAAAAATTCTACCTCTGCACCCTCAATCTTCTTGTTTGATACTACAGATTTGTACTCGGGCGTAGAGCGTCTATAAGGAGCTTCTGCTGGTACATACTCTTCAAACTTACGAGCTGTTTTTCGAGGGCGTGGAGGTAGCTTTTTTCTTCTACGAGACAAAGGTCGATAAGAACTACAAGTGTAAACCATCATAAAAATAATCTCCAGTTGTCAAAAATATAGTATATTATACCGAAAAACAACTGGAGAGTCAAGAACTATTTTTTATATATCATCAATCTCTTCATCAGATTTTAGCTCAGAGTCCTCTCTTTCTTTGGGAGAGAGTGCAGCCTCTGGGCCAATTCTTAAAGTCTCCCAGTCCATCTTTGAAGTAAAAGATTTCATGGAAGCAGACCGCATTTTTACACAATTGAAGGTGACACACGCATCTTCTTGCTCCCACGTTTCAAGGGCAAATGCAGCATCTGCCGCATCTAGAATACCTTTTGCAAAACGTGCTTCGCCTGTTGCGTCTGTCTGATAAGGAGAGAACACAGGTACTTCATATTCCTGTGCCATAGATTTGAGTGCCTTACTTACTTCAATCTGTTCTGTCCAATCATATTGACCGCCTTTAGAGGGAAGATTGGAACGCCTTACTTGATTTAGATAATCCACAATTACAATTCCAGGTTTAATTCGAGCTACTTGTTTGTCCAAAGTAGCACGAATTTTAGGGAGAGTTAGTCCAGCATCGTAGACTACATCTAACTGCTGAGTCGGGAGAAGCTCATGGTTAGATTTTAAACTCGTATGTAACTTGTCAAAGTCTCTGTGGTTATGGTACTCTTTCAGGCGTTCCGAGCCTTCGGTGTAGCGATTAGCCCACCAAGAAGCAACTTTCTCCCACTCTACAACACTTAGGTTTTTCATTTTCAGTCTAGAAAATGGTACACCCGTTGCCATTGAACAACAGCGTTGAAGAATAGACCTACTATCCATTTCAATAGTAAAATAAATAGCAGATTTGCCAGAAGCTATCATGTTATTCGCAAGGTTAGAACAAGTAATAGACTTGCCTGAACCCCGCTTCCCGCCTACAAGAATCAAGTCTCTCGGAGAGAACTGAATCTCGTGGTCATAATCGTAATTAAGACCAAGCGCAACATACTTCTGTAAGTCTTCTTCAGATTCCCACAATGGAATACTTTGCATACTCTCATCTGGGTCTTTAATATCTACTTTATCTTCAATATCAAGAACAATCTGATGAAGCTCATCAATAGATTCTTCCGCATCATTAAATGCTACAGAATTATCTACATAGGTTTCGAGAGATGTGAGAATCTCTTTCTGTGCGTACTCATTCTTCAAGTACTGAAGAAGGGAATACGGGTCAGCTTCTACGGATTCTCCGTTCTGTATAGCATAGATTTTCTCTTTTGCTACAGCATCACGGACAGCGTACTGAAGGTCATCAAATGTAGGCAAATGATGATTCTTCTCGTTGTGCTTGTCTATCACATCATAAATGACATGAAATTCTTTTGGCAGGTAATTTCTGCGCGTAAGACTCCAGGTATCAGAATCCCGACACTCAATGACCTGCTTTATAAAAGCACTAGCTAGATTCAATCACATTTCTCCCGAACGCTAAAAAACGAGTGCAGAGGGTTACTCTACACTCGCCTCGAAGTCTAACTTACTGTGCTGCTTTTTCTTTCTTGGCAGCACCATCATAATCTGACGCTGTCAGACCACGACGAGTTAGCATAGTTTTAACACCACGAACAGTCTTACCGATTTCAGTAGCAATTTCTTCTACTGTCATTTCAGTAATGTTCTCTACGCCTGCCAAAGGGTCTTCCTTAGTAGCAGACTTAGTTTCTTTCTGGCGAGGGATAGAAGCTATCGCACCAGAACGAAGCAGGGAGAGAGCCTTACCGCGTACAGAGGCTACACTGCGATTCATGGCTTCAGCAATTTCTTCAACGAAAGAGCCGTTATTAACCATATCTACAAATGCAACTTCCTCATCATCTGAGTAAGTCTTTACAGACTCTTTGACGGGGGCTGGCTTGATGTGACCAGTCAGTTCAAGGGAAAGTACTTTACCCTGAATCTGCTTAGCAGTAAACTGACCGCCTTCAAAAAGCTCAGCAATCTGCGCGTAAGTGTAGTTACCGCTATTGTCGGTAACAAAAGTAGCAAGGGTATCAGCCTGTGAGTCGCTGAATGCTTTGCTATTAGAAGCAGAGGCAAGCTCTACATCAAAGCCCATCTTACGCAGTTTGCTAGAAACTGAACGAGATGAGGTTTCCAGGGTTTCTGCAGCTTCAACTACAGTAGCCTGAGATACAGGAGACTCGTCTCCTACGAAATTAGTAAGCGCGGCAACACGCTCTTCTGTCCACTTTGGAACTGCCATATTAATTCTCCAATAAAAATTGTTGTAAGTTATCAACTATTGTTATGCCAGATTCTCTGGCTTTTTTTGTTTTTAATGATTCTATACCGCTTTCATTCACTAGAATCGTTACATCCTTTGTAATGCTACTCTTTATATTGTAGCCTAAAGCCTCAAGATCCTTGTGCGCATCTGTTTTTGTTTTATAACTCTTTAACTTACCAGAGATGCAGACAGTTCCTTTGGTTGCTTTTTGTACTACTTTAGTAAACTTCCAGTTAAAAGGTAATCCCGCGTAGTAAGGGTACTCATGTACCACCCACTCTACAAGATTCTGAGTAGCTTTTTCTCCTAGTCCTGCAATTTCACACGTAGTGTGATTTATATGTTCCACATTAGTTACTGCTTGTGAAATCTTTGCAGAGGCAGTTTTTCCAATTAAAGGAATACTGAAAGCTGGAAGTAGGTCATTCAGAGTCGCAGACTTAGATTTTTCAATCTCGTCATACAGTTTTACTCCAAGTTTTTCAGAGGAAAGCAATTCACAAATAGTATCACAATCTAAAGTGTATAGCTCATTAATATCAGTAATACCTAGTTTACTGATAGTAGCTTCGCCTAGACCTTTGATTTTGAGTGTATTTGCAAAGTGCTGAATCTTTTTTGCAGATTGTGCTTCACAAGAAGGACTCCTACAATAAAGTAAATAGTTCACAACTTCAAGCATACTGTCACAAGAAGGACAGTGTGTTGGTGCTTGGATTTGTGTCATTTATATCTTCCTCTAATTTTGAAAGTATATTATACGGGACTATAAGATAAAAGTCAAGAGTTATTTTTTTAAAGCTCAAAAACTTTTTCAATCAACTCGTCTTACTACTCTTGGTATAATCTCCCCTGAGCGTATAACTTCTACTTGACAACCGATTTCAAGTTTCATCATTTCTATAAACTTTATGTTGTGCAGGGTGACTCTACTAACAGTAGCGTCCTCAATAGTAATTGGTTCCAAGATTCCTACAGGACTTACGACACCGCTTTTGCCAACCTGCCAGACTACATCATTGAGAGTTGTAACTACGCCATCTTTTTGTTCTTTTAAGGCGAACGCTCCTTTAGGATGATGTGCTGTCTTACCTGCCTGTAGAAACCTTGGATAGTCATTTATGCGATAAACTTTTCCATCTTTAGGAAATTTATCTGCATTGTCTGTTAGTACAGTTCTGAACCCCTGCTGAAACAGGTAGTTCATCTGAGAACTCCAAAGAGCTGTATTATTAGGAACCATGTCATACGCAAAGAAAGTTAGTTCTCTTTGTATAAAGTCGGATATAGACTTTAAGTTAAGCGCACCCGCTGCATAGTTTCTTGCATTAGGAATTGAACTAGGTGCTACAACTTCTCCAGTAATCTGTACTGTATTCTTATCACTTATTTCATTTGGTACTAAAAATCTTACTTTATCAGTTATCAACTGTCCGCGTATGCCATCACCTCTAGTGAGAGCCGCTTTTAGTTTTCCGCCACTATAAATCAGAGAGATAGCAGCTCCGTCTAGTTTATCAGTGACTACACAGTTATCTAGAAATGCTTTCTCTACCTCATCTATATCGAATACCTTTCGTAATGAATACATTTGATGTAGATGAGGGCAGCCGGACTTCTGTGAGTGACCTACACTTTCATAGTTAGCACTAAGTGCTAGGGCATCAAACTCCTTATCACTAATGACGGGAGTGCCTCTATAGTACATTTCACTATAATAATCTAGAATTTCCATGCGTAAAGTTTCTCCTATAATTTATAGATATTATAGGCTATTTTACCTAAATTGTCAAGAATTATTTGTAGATATTCTGAATTAAATCTTTGAAGTGTTCCTCAATAATCTCTTTACTTTCAGCCAAGGAAAGTATCTCTACTAATCCTATAAACAGCTCTCTTGAGTTATTAAAGTCAATTCTCATAGAAATACCTTCAGTACTAGGCTTCCATTCTTCTTCAAAGTCTAAATAATACTTTCGTAGGCTTAGATACTCTACTCCTCGAAAGGTTGATATTGTGAGACGTACCTGGTTTCCTCTGTCTCCATCATCATGTATGATTCTTTCATACACTTCTGGGGCTTCATGTAATTCCATAATTTATCTCCCATTCTTTAAAATGGCGGATAAAGGAACTACACTAGTGACACTCTGAGGTTTCAGTAGTCGATATGAATCCGTATCCCAGCAAAAGAAAAGTAAAGTCTCTGAAGTTTCCTTCGCTCGGCTCTTCTTATTTTGAATATACGGAGTAGTAAAGTCAAGAGTACAAACATTATACTTCAACTTGTTTGAGTTTTCACTTCTATAGGTAATAACTGCGTCCCCATAGTCAGTAACTAACCCTTTTAGTTCTTCTTTCTTCACGGTTTCTCCTTGAATTGCAGGTTGGCAAACTTTTTTACCGTTACTGTCTATCAAGGTTAAATAAGTGAATGTAGAAAAACACTAGGAAGCCGAAACTTCCTAGTGCTTTAGGGGAGGTACTAAATCAAGTATTTACTGCAGTTATAACTTTAGTAAAGTAGACAGCAGCTTTGCCAGTAAGTTTACTAACAATGTCTTCGTCTACTTCTTGACCTGCATCGGTGAGAGCAGATACAAGACTTTCGCAAGCAGCAGCTTTAGAGACTCTAGAGCCTCCTGCACTACTACCGGCTGATTTAGTTGCTGCTGTTTTCTTAACGTAAACACCAGCTTTGGTAAGAATCATCCGAACGCCGTTAGGGCTTTCTTCGTATTCTTCGGCAATAGCTTTCACTATTTCCATTGAAGTTTCAGGGGTAGGGTCTGAATCTTCGTATGCAGCGACTACAGCCGCTTTTTTGTCGTCATCCCAAGCCACGATATTATCCTCCTATCGCTTAGTTATAAAAATATATTATATGCCAATTTTAACATGAAAGTCAAGAACTATTTTTTACATCCTAGATAAATCAATGTTATATTTTTCCAAGTGAGTCAGCTTTCCTAAATCATAAGCCAAAGAATTTGCATAGAATCCACCACTTCCCACACCTGGAAAGAAAGAGTCGGATGAATCTACTTCTTCTAGAACATAGATACTGTAACATTTAGAGCTATACTTCTTTTCATAGTCTGTACTTCCAAGCCCTGGCTTTGAATCACAATACTCTTTACTATATTCTTTTACTACTTTTACTGCACTATGATACTGTGCGCTCCATGCAATCTCACCTTCCGCAAAAGAGTCAGCTACGCACTCTTCTGGAAGGTAATCACAACTACGTTTATCTTCTGCAGATACTACTCGTTGTGGTACTCCAATTTTTTCTATGAGACTTGTTACAAATGCTGGGCTTCTGTACAACCCCGCTGCAATAGCTTGAATACTATCTCCACGCAGATAGCGAGTTACTGCTTCCTGTATCTCATGATTCTGTGCTGGTTTGCCACGATTCTGTTGTCTTCGCAGCTTTTGATGTGCTACACGCTCTTTGTGTTCCTCAATAATACTATCAAGTCTTTTAGTATTATACGAGATATTTAGAATAGCACAGGCTTCTTTTTTAGTTATTGGTGAGCCACCGCTCTCTGGGTTCAGTAATTTTATAACTTTCTGTATGTTCGACGCTGTCAGGTTCTCGTAGTCTCTTTTCTTGACGCCTCTCTTCATTTTTAATTTTGTCCTCTAATATAAATAGTAAACAACAAACTGCGTGTGCTTCGTGTGGCATTCCTGTTTCTGGGTCTAACTTCTCTCCTGACATAAGTGCAAGTATATGTCTAAGAGCTGCGCCAGTATACCTACTTTCTAGGTTCTCTAGCTTTTCCCAATTATTCTCTGAATACTTCTCCGCTCCAAACCCTAATACTGAAGCAACTTCTAGTAATGCTCTAGGCGGCAGTAACTCCGCCCGTGGTTTCTTCGAATCGAACTTCTTTCCACTTGAGGTCTTCAAGCTCACGTCTTAGCTCCCCTATAGTTTTTTCTAACTCTACCATGTCTTTCTGTCTTTGCTCTAACTTGCAGTATGCTTCATATAACTGCTTGTTCATCTGTGCAATCATCCATTTATCTTCTAGTGACATTATTCATCCTCACTAAAATTACAATACCAAGGACCTGAGTCAGGTGCTTCGTACCACCATATTTCTTCTGATAAATTAGGGCATCTTACTGGAAGACTATAACCATCTCCTTCCATAATCTCCCCACAATCTCTACACTCCATTATGCTTTCCTCGTTATTCTAGTATCATAGTCTGCAATCTCTTCGTCCCACCACTCTGGTTTTGGTCTGTGCGACCAGACGGCAAAGGTTGCTTTGTCTAAGTGATAATAGTCTCGATAAGCTTGAATTGGATCCTCATCATTTTTTAGAATATCTGGCATAGCTTGGGCAAAGGGAGTCAAGCCTACTGCTTCCATTTGAGTAGGGTCAGGTAGTTTATTTACTACTTCTGCAATAGATTTGTGTTGTTTGCCGTAGCGATAGTAATACTCATCATTCAAAGCATTGCCGTAACAATGCGTCCATTCAAAGTTATCTAAAGATGACCTTGCCCAGATTGTGCAAGGATGATTATACATCATAGGTAAGTACGGAGTCAAGGGTCTTTCCTCCGGCTTAAGATGTTTAATTTCTTTTTTTAAGTCATTAAGTTTATCACTCTCAGGTTTAGTCAGAGCGCGAGGTATAAAACCAAGATGCACATCTACCCAGATAGCTGTACAGAGTATTTGTGCTACTTCTAGTGGCATCTTTACTATGTGTTTGTCCACATGGTACTCTGCGCACTTGTCTATGTTTTTGTCCAGAACAAAAATGTTCACGCTTGTTAATCCTGTTTAAATAGTTTAGTCTAAGTTGCCTTCTTTTTCTTTCACAAACACTCATTACTCAATCTCGTACAACATATTGAGTTTATCCTCATACTCAGCCATATGACCAAGCTCTTGACATAACGTCTCGATAATATCAGGATGTTCTGCAACACCAACACGCTTTTCTAAAAGAATGGAGGCATTTAATTTATGTTTGTCAATCATACCTTTGAGGTACGACTCAGTAGCATTTAAAATTTTTTCTTTCATAGCTTTCTCCTATTTATTTTTGATATTATACGGAAAAATAGATATTTTGTCAAGACTTATTTTCCAGTTCAACAAGTCTCTCCTCTAGATTTTTTATCTTTTCTGCTAGTTTGGGATAATGCTTTGACCACTTTTCTTCCTTCTTTGCTACTTCAATATCATACTTATAGGAAAGGTACTCCATAAAGGCATCTAGTTTCTTTTGAAACCAGATACCCATACGAGTAGTTGAAAACCATTTGCCAAAACTGGAACCGATGGCTCCAGTAATGCAGGCTCTTACAATCAGTATAGCCCAGAATGTCATCGTGGTCTCACTGAAGAATACCCAAACATACGAACTGCTGCATAGCAAGCCCATATCTTCCAGGATGCAATCTTAGGTTCTGTAAGTCTCATGGCGTCAAGAAAAACTTTGTCAGCAGCTTTCTTCATCTTGCGCACATTTATCTCTGCCTGGGTTGCCTCTCTGATAGCTTTATAGAGTAGGTCATGCACTACTGCTGCCCTAGCTACATCAAATGGGGCGATGAAAGCCCAGCCTGCTCTTGGCACGGATGCCAGGTCAGTCTCAAACCCCGCTGCGACTGTGATAACTCCATCATCAGTCAAAGGTACACCAATTATTTGTAGTGCTTTTCTTTCTTCTTCCGTTAGAATATCAGTATCATACTTCAACTCTAAATCTAGTTTCCACTTACGTGGTGGATGGTAGGTGGTACTTAAAAGCCCATTGAACCTGCTCATATATTATGCCCATTCGCTAACCCCTTCTATATTTTCAAGGCGCTTCATGAGTCTTTCAGCACGGTTTGTTACCTGCCGATGCCACAGACTGTCACGCCCTTCTTTAGAGGCTTCTTGCCAGTCTCTACGAGATATGGCGGCATTAAACTTTTTAAACTTAGTAAGACGAGGTCTTCCTAGGTTGAACATCATATTTACGAGTATTTCCTGTACTTCTCCTGGTAGTTCTTCCCAGTTGTCATACAATATTATGCACTCTGAAATAGCTAAATCCAAGTCGCCTTCAAAACACAATTTTACTCGCTCTTCACTTACTTTTGTTCCTATCTCCATACCATCTTCTGGGTCAGAGTCTAGAATTAGATGACCCACTCCAAATGTGGGCAATCCCAAGTGGTCTTCGTATATTTCATACTTGACCCCTTCATCAATTTTTAATGTTTCGTATACATTTTGTCTATTCATTTTCTTCCTCACTATAATAGTTTTCATACGCAAGAATAATTGCTTGCTGTTGCTGAATATAAGCACGAATGGAACTAATATTGAGTCCTAGATTGGAATATCCTTCGTCAGTAAGTGCGAAAAACACTACTGGTCGTCCCTCAAGTTTCTTTACTTGTTCTTCAAAATTCTCTGGTGTAATTAGTAGCCATGTTACTGGTAGGCTACGAAGTTCATCTGCTTTTGGCAGAGTAAGTGTAGGTTTTTCTACTGGTGCACTAATCACCTCTACACGTTGAGGCATAGTCGCACAACTACTGAGTAGGGTACAGCCAAGGACACTCGCTATTAAAACTTTGTGCACTTTTTGCCTCCTTTTCACTGTCTGTAAGCTCTGCACCACTTAGAAGTTCAAAACACCGAAGTGCCTTTTTTGATGCAGTATTTACTATTCTTTGTACTGAGTCTGGTCTTGCAGAGCCAAGTACTGCGATATCATGCTCTGCGAGTTTGTTTGCAAGAACATTGTTTTGATTGCGAATGAGTCGAAATTCGTCATTCACACGAGTTAATTCTTCACTGGCTCTTGCATAATCTGCTTGTATGCTTTCCAGTGCTTGTGTTTGAGTTTGTATTGCAACTTCTAACTTTGCATTGTTTTCTGTCAGAACAGCAATACGGGCTTGACTGTCGTTGTAGTACCAGTATCCGCCAGCTCCCATGAGAGCGATAACTATTAGTAAATATTGCATAAAATTTTATAAAAGGGGGTCGAGTTGCCCCGACCCCGCTACCACTTAAATCATATACATAATGAAAAAAGGGATGATTACGACTGCTGCACTCTGACCGACTGCATACAGAGTTTCTTTCACTTCAATGCTCATTTTTGACTTCTCCTAAGAAATAGATATAGTTACGGGACGCTCTTCCTCTGGAAGTTCTTCCTCCAGATTAATGCAAAGTAGACCCCTGTCCATATACGCTTTTGATAGTTTAATAAATTCACCTACTTTAAAATTGCGTGTAAAACATTTACCACTCAATCCTTTATAGATGTACGTTTCGTCAGGATTTTCTACTTGCTTTCGCGTTCCTTTTACGCTAAGTACACTTTTGTGTAGTGAGATTTCAATATCCGATTTATCCCATCCTGGGATTGCAAGTTCTACTCTGTAGCCCTCACCAACTTTTACTACGTTATATCTCGGATAACCTCCATCTACTGTACTTGCGAAGAAGTCATTCTCTAAGCGGTCAAACCCTAGAAAAAATTTCGGCAGGTCTGCCATTGACAATCTTTGATTTGTCATTGTATATCTCCTATTTTTCTGCATCCACAACGGTATGCATCATGAAGTCCTTTCGGCACTTCGTTAATATTACAAACGTGCCAAAACCTCCACGAATGAAGGCTTTGGCTGAGCAGTTGGGTAACAAGGTTCGCTCTGACCCCGCTTTAGCTTATGCAGCTAAAGAAAATACCTCATCATTGGCATTTATAAGTTTTGTTGCGTTTACAGTAGCTTCCGCACTGATTCTCCGTAAGTCTATTCTCTCGATAGTCGAATCCTAATCACCCCCAATAATAAGGACACTCTCTATAACTAGCTTGTGCACGGCTAGTCAGAGGAGGCAGCACGTTCTGCAGTTGTGTCCAGCTTATCAGCGAGAGCACCCTTATTGGTGGAGGCGGCGGGACTTGAACCCGCGTCCTACCTTGTTTTACTACTTACATCAACGAATTTGGTTAAGTCGAAATTGCTTCGACTTCATACTCTGAAAAAGAGGAATACTCTTTATAGATTCTTTTAGTAGTATTGATTATAGCCCTTTGTACTTCTAGTCTTGATAAGTAAAGGTCTTTATCAATTTCATTGTTTTTATACTTTTCTGTTAGAATCCTCTGGGTTGCAGAGGCTTCTCGTATTTCTCTGTCTAATATTCTTCGTAGTTTTACGTTCATTAGCCATCCATATGTGACGGGTCAAATTTAGTTTCTTCTCTAATTTTTAAAGACAGTATAAGACGTTCTGCATATTTTGTCAACCTTTTTAGCCTCCATGATGCCCAAATAATTCTTAGTTTATTCATCTTGTTCCTCTGTAAACTCTATATAACCCTCATCTTCTAGATAGGATATACAGCTTGTTATTCCTACTCTCCTGCCCAGATAGTAAGAGTGTATTCCGCATCCAAGAAGGCAGAACAGAAAGATTGCATACATCATAGATTTCTCCTTTTTATTTACTACTTATTGTCTGAGACTGGAATGAGTCTTTTTTGGACAATATACTTCATTTTGGAAATTATAAATGATTTAACCAAAAATGTCAAGAAAAATTTTTCTTCATGTTTTCAAAAAATAATTCTTGACTTCGAAGCTCTCATCCGCTATAATATGCGTATGAAATTGAGATGGACTGAAAAAGAAAGAAATACGTTGCGCACTTATTACGGCACAATTTCTATGGAAGAATTACTAGAAAAACTGCCTGGAAGAAACGCAAATTCTATCTATAAACAAATTAACTACTTGAGAAAGAGAGGTTGGACTTTTGGAAAATAGACAATTAGACTTATTCGAAGCGTATGACCCTTACTTACCTGAGCGTATGCACAAGCATGAAACAGGTAGCTACCCAGATTATGTATATGATGTTGTAGCAAGCACTGGGATTACTTCAGAGCATTTGATTGAAACTTTCGGAGTTTCGCAGGAGCACTTAGTATGATATTTAAAGTAGAACGCAGTAGCGACTGCTTTGGCGACACGCCCAAAAATGAAAGCCTGAATACTTTAGAAGAACTCCTAGAGTTTGTAGACAAGGTTGGACATTCAGTTATTGTAACCTACAGACCAGATTTGAAGATAAAGAAACTAGAAATTTATGATGATTGGAGAGAGTAATTTTATGATTAAAGTTAAAAGTATGATACTTTTAATGTTAGTGCCGTTTGTTGTAACAGCATTAACTTTCCTTTGGCTTCACTATTTTGGAAACCCGATGTAATGCCACATTGTGTAGAATGTAATTCAGAAAGAATTTATAGAGAAATATATGGTCAGACTTGGAGTGAAAAAGTCCAAGACTGGATAACAAATACTAAACCTGGTACGGTGGTTTACTACTGCGATGAATGCAGCCGTGTCTACCCTACTATTAAAATGGAGAAAGAATATGCCAACTAAGTTTTCACCAAGTGTACTCAAAGTAGATAGAGCTTCTGGTAAAAAGTGGTACGACCACACGTACATGAAATCTCAGTCTGTTCAGACTTTGATGGAAGCTATGGAAAAGTCTACTCCAAAGCGTAAGCAAAAAATTGCTGACGAACTCGCAAGGAGAGAAAAGCTTGCCAAAAGTAACAGTAAGAAACAATAACGTAGAAGCCGCATTAAGAGTATTTAAGAGGCAGGTAAATGAGAGTGAACTTCTTCTCGAATATCGAGAGCATCAATACTTTGAGAAGAAGTGTACTCGAAAGAACAAAGCTAAAGCATCTGCAAAGGTGAGAGAGCGCAAAAGACAGGAAAAGAGTAAATGAATGTAAGACTTGTTGGAATCACACAGCCTGTAGAACCTGGTACAGCTAACGATTTAGTTGCCTATGCTGCAAGAGTGAGCAATCCTACGAATCAAAATAATACTGCGACAGCTCCAAAATTATTAAAATATTTGATGGAGCATCAGCACTGGAGTCCATTTGAGATGGTCTCTCTTACTATGGAAATTAAAACTACGCGTGATATTTCTCGTCAGATTCTAAGGCATCGTTCTTTTTCGTTTCAGGAGTTTAGCCAAAGATATGCAGAGGCGACTGAGTTTGAAGACCGTGAGTGTAGATTGCAGGATGAAAAGAATCGTCAGAATAGTATTGAAACTGACAATCAGGACACTATAGAGTGGTGGGACACAGTACAGAGAAATGTTATCTGGGCTGCGAATAATCGCTATACAGAAGCTCTCAAAAAAGGTATTGCAAAAGAACAAGCACGAGCACTTCTACCTGAAGGTCTTACTGGCACTACTCTTTATATGGCAGGTACTTTAAGGTCGTGGATTCACTACTGTCAGTTGAGGTCAGCACATGGCACTCAGAAAGAACATATGCAGATTGCTCAAGAATGTTGGAAAATAATTTCTGAGCACTTTCCTGATATTTCTTGACTTATTACCCCTTTGTCGCTATAATACTTCCATAAAATGAAGAAAGGAAAGAATAATGAAAGTTAAAATTGATAAATATCCGACTCATCGTTGGTACCACTCTCTGCTTTACAAATGGTTTGGTTATTCACAAGACCAGACTGTGAAAGTTCGCATTGACCCCCATGATACCTGGAGCATGGATGAGACTCTTGCACCTATTATTCTTCCGATGCTGAAACAGTTGAAAGAAACAAAGTCGGGCGGACCTTGGGTTGCTGTAGAAGATGTACCTACAGACCTTCGTCCTAGAGCAGAGGAAGTTCTGCATTATAACGCGCTGGGTGTCACTGACGACAAGTTTTTTGCGCGTTGGGACTGGGTACTCGATGAAATGATTCATGCGTTTCAGCAGAAATGTGCAGACGATTGGACAGAACAATTCTGTATAGATGACTCTTCTGACGAGTGGGGATTTAGAATGGACTCTGAAGGCGTAACGAAAGAGCAGGAGCGTATCTCTAACGGTTTTCGACTGTTTGGAAAGTATTTTGAAAATTTATGGGATTAGGAGAGTAAATGACAAATTTTGAGAAAGTAGCACAATTTATGATAGCTTGCGACCAAGAAGTCGTAGAAACCCCGCAGATACCTAATGAGTTTACCACTTCATTACGACTGTACCTCATACATGAAGAAGTACATGAGTTAGTAGAAGGTATTCGCAATCAAGATATTGTAGAGATTGCTGACGCACTGACTGATATTCTTTATGTAGTTTACGGAGCTGGACACGCTTTCGGTATTCCACTTGACAAATGCTTTGATGAAGTACAACGTAGCAACATGACGAAAGTTATGCCCGACGGAAAGGTACTGAAGAATGCTGAAGGTAAGGTAATGAAACCAGACACCTACGAAGAACCACAGCTGGAGAAGATACTAAATGAGAACAACTGAGATTCGTTTAATCCCCGCTCATGCCCAAAGTGATTATGATTCCTACTATGTAGTAGAGTTATATGAAAATGATGAGTATGTTAGCACTGTCGAATGTAAAGGCAAGAGTTTACATTGGTGTAGGTCTATAAGTGATAACTGGGCAAGCGGAGTAATATCTGTTGATAAAATACAGATGGGTTTTACATCTAGGTGAGAAAAATAATACTTGTGTTCTGCCAAAAAGTGTGATAAAATATTACAATAATTTGTAAACAATAGAGTCATCTATAAAACCTGAAGATGAACGAAGGTTAGTTCGAAGATATTTGTGCGATAAGCACTCTCGAAGCGGAAGCGAGAGAGAGTGCGTACCCACAATATTATCGAGAGTAGTATCGAGTTCATCGACAACTCCGAAACATTCCCGTAATAATCATATACAAGGACATTGGTCGTTATGACCTTGTAATCAAATACCTACTAACGACTTGTAACAACACAAACTGACTTTACTCAAAATTCGTTCTAAGTCTACGTAATTACCGCCAACCGCAAAATCTCTAAGCTACGTCAAATTACCCCAATTCTTTAAGATATTCTTCCATACTTATATTCACAATTCCCTTTATTGGTTTCCCATAATTTTTTGCAACTATACGTCTGATTTTAGCATCTTGGACTGTGGGTAGGTAATTTTTTAGAGATGGAAATGTAGGTTGATAGTCTCTGTGAGTTCCATAGTTTTCTGTGTTGGTATAGACGTTTTGTATATGACCTTCTTGCATGTCAAATCCAATTAAATCTATATGGCTATAGTTCTGTTCTAGTGCGTAACGAATTGCTGTTTCCCCGCTACAACCTGAACATATAAATGGGGTAAAATTGCTTGGCGGGTGTGCAAAGCCTCTCCATGGTCGATAAACTACTTCGCCTTTATACTTTGCTCTTGCAATTTCTAGTATCATTCTGCGGTCAATGCAGAAAAGAAGTGAGGGGCTGTAATCTCGGTAAAGAGCATTACAACCCCATATGGTGGTAGGAATTTTATGAAGTGGAACTAGCTTTCGTGATAAGCCATTTCCTAGAATTGTTACTTTTTTTGGTATCAAGAGATGGCTTCTAATAGCGCTTTCAGCGCACGCTTAGGAGCTTTCTCCAACCCCGCTACGAGTGCTTCTTCTATTTCTAATCGGTCTACTATTTCAGATACTAGCTCATTTTTTGTGACCGGGTCATCCCCGCTCTTGGTTTTGTAGCTTTGTCTCTGATACACGCCTTCGCGTGCGAGCTTGCCAATTATTGATTTTATTGGTTTTTCTAGTTCTTCTGCTAGATTATATACTGTTTCAAGCTTAGGTTCGTTACTATACTTTTCAATCATGTATTGAGTTTGTTCTTCGGTATAATTACTCATTTTTCTCCTTCTGGTCAGGGTCTGCATACATATATCCGATAGTTCCGTCCTCCTGTACTGTAGGAATAACGAGACTTGTGTACTCACAAAAAAGTGCAGGAATATTACTATATCCTTGTTTCTTTACTAACTTCCGAAAAACCTCATCAAACTCACCTGTAAGCTCCATAAGTTCCTGCTCTTTATCAGCCCACATATCCCAGATTTTCTCCTGTTCTTGCTGCACAACATTTATTTCTTCCATTAGTTTCCAAGCATCTTCCTGATACCTATTAGGTCTTAATTCTACTACATTATTTCCCATAATTTAGAATCTCTTGAACTGCTTCGATTTTTAACTGCAGCTCAGCGTGTCGCTTCCTGTAAGTTTTAGTACTTAGAATCTCCGACCTCCACAAGCCTCGTAGTTCTACTTGCTGGGCTTTCCACTCTATTACTTTACTTTCTGCATCTGATTTAAACATAATATTTCTCCAATTAGAACTTATATTATAATAGACATGAGCAAAAATGTCAAGAAAAATTTTTTCAACACATAAAAAAATGCCCACATTTTCATGTAGGCATTTGGGGTGAGGCTGTAGGATAGGAATATTTTACCTACACTTAGGAACTTATCTGAGTACTCAGACCCTGTTTACCTCAAAATGGTGTGATATGCCCCAACCTCCGCTCTATCACTGTGCCGCCCTGCTTGGTAAGGTACGACCCCCTATGTTTTTGTATGCTTTTTTCTGGAGAAGCTTAATAAAACATATAAACAGTTCAAACCTGAGCTTTTTTAGCTGGGAAGCTCATAACCCTCTACAGCCAGTGTTTTAACATGGACTAACACTAAACCACCGACCATACATGAAGTGAAGGTCTCTACACTCTGAGGTTATGAGAGACTCAGACTCTTCCCTTCTCTACCTACGCGGAGAAGGAGCGCGGACAGGTTTGTCACGGTTTACCTGCCTACCGTGTAGTTTACGAAGTCTAGCTACGTCTATTCGACCATGCTGTGCTTCGTAAGCCCACAACTCTTCAAAAGTTTTATTACTTTTCTCAATTTTGAAGAAGATATTATAAAGGTTCATAGTTAAAAAGTCAAGATTTATTTTTTGAAAGTGGGGGAATTTCTTCCCCCGTTAATTAGCTGGCTTCGATGAATCGTGCAAGCTCGACCAAGTCAGCTTTAGAAGCCTTGACCAGAGAAGGAAACTCTACACCAGTAGAAGCCTCAATCTGAGCAACAAGGTCAGCTTTACGAACAATAGGTTCACCAGTTTTAGTAATACGTTCCTGAGCAACATATACACCTTCGCGTACAAGTTTAGCAACAATAGAACGTACACTCTTGCCATGCTCTTCTGCTAGAGCTTCTACAGTAGCTTTTACAGGGTTAGCAGTGTAAGCCGCAACAATAGCACTGGTCATTTCTTCAGTGTAATTTACATTGGTATCAGTCATAGATTTTTTCTCCCGAAAAATTATTTGTTTGATTAACTTTAAAAACATTATTATACGAGTTTTGAGCTATAGTGTCAACACTTATTTGTTTGATTTAGGCTTCGCGTCCATAATAGAGGTCAAAAAACTTGCCCTTTTCTGACTCCGGCAGAGTGTCGGCTTCATTAGCCAGCCACGCTTCCTGCTCTGCCGTTATGTCTTTGCCCCAATATCTGGCGATACTCACTAATGCGTTTGCGGTGTATTCAAGTTGGATAGTCATTTTGTTTCTTCCGAAATTGATTAACTTTAAAAACATTATTATATGAGTTTTGAGCTATAGTGTCAACACTTATTTGTCAAAAACCCCTCCATTATTTGTGCTTCAATTTCCCATGGTTGCTTCCAATACTTAGTGTTTTTCCACTTACTACTACCTTTCCAAGTGAAATCGTTTTTTAACTCTTTGAAAGCATACTGTTTCGCATGAGTCATTTCATGCTGTACTGTTTCAATTATACTAATAAAATCATCAGAGTGGTACAACCGAATTATGATATGTTTAGAACTTTCTTTCTCACATAAGCCCCAATAGGTATCATTACTACTTTTTAGCCTAAATTCTACTGCTACATCATCTAGCCCGTAGTAAATGTACATTATCTGTGCTGTAGACAATACACCCTCAACTTCGTACTTTTTCCATGATTTATGTATTGTACTTGCCCAAATCATAACTTTTCCATTGCAGTTTTAATGTCTTCAGGTTTGTACTGCATCAGCACTGTATAAGCTAGTGCCTCATCTTTGCTACAACCTTCCATCATCATACCACAAATAATGGTATAGATTTCAAACTGTACTTTTGTCATAACTCTCCTCAATTTCAATATGAACATTATAACCACAAAGAGCTGAGTTGTCAAATGATTTTTCCCCCAATTCGTCAAATAAACGCAACTCAATTCGCGGGGGCGCTGCGCGGGGTTTGTCAAGGTTTTTTTGGTGGTTTGCCCAAATTAAATCAAATTTTCTCGAATTATACCATCCCCGCACAGACTATGTCAAATTAAAAAAGATTTGCGCAAACCTGCAAAAAAGACTTGACAAATCTACGATTTGGCGGTATAATCGGCGCCGCCAGCATTTTGCTTCGATTTTCGACTTTGCACTTTGGCGCAGAGACTTGCCCAATCTAAACTATTTTGTCCAAACCTGAAAAAAAGACTTGACACGCCTTCGATTTCGCACTATAATCGGCGCGGGGAGGTATCGCTTTGGCACTTCGTTTTTGCACTTTGGCGCTATTTGAGAAAAATTCTCAAATGCGAATGAGGATAATAAACGTAATGCGAATGATTCTCATTTCGGCGCGGTCAAAAATATTTGAGGAAAAGAGCAAAAAAGACTTGACAAATTTGGCCCGCCCGGGGGCGTCGTAAGTTGCTGATTTATAAAGGTTTTTCTTACCCAGGGGGTCGGCGCCGCTAAGTCCTTGATTTATAAGGACTTTTCCAGCGTTTCGCAAAGTTTTGTGATTAATTCTAATTTTCCAGATTCTTTATTATTATAATTA
>Ga0181602_10000630_pt1 | contig 32214 bp, 31 predicted proteins | sample 041ome_14_FD_148640 | JGI IMG/M metagenome (GOLD analysis project Ga0181602, IMG submission 148640) | Coastal salt marsh microbial communities from the Groves Creek Marsh, Skidaway Island, Georgia - 041408US metaG (spades assembly) | ecosystem: Environmental > Aquatic > Marine > Intertidal zone...
GGCCTGGCCATTTCGAAGGAGTATTAACTGTTGTAAATAGACTGTTTGATTTAGTGAAACCTAGCCATGCTGTGTTTGGGAAAAAAGATGCCCAACAATTATTTTTAATTAAGGACATGATTAATCGGTTTGATTTAAATATTGAAATAATAGAAGGCGATATATTTCGAGATAAAAATGGGCTTGCTATGAGTAGCCGAAATAACCTTTTATCACAAAATGCTAAATTAAATGCAGCAAATATTTTTAAATCTTTAAAAAATGTGGTTAAAGAAATAAATTTAGGTAAAAGTTTTGAAGAATCTATTGAAATAGGAATCAATTTAATTAATCAAAATGAAATTGATTTGGACTATCTTGAAATAGTAGATGAAGAAAATTTTAATTATCCAAATAAATACTCAAAGAAATTAAAGTTATTAACTGCAGCCTATGTTGAAAATGTAAGGTTGATAGACAACATTGATATAGAAATATGAAAAAAATTATAGCAATTGATATTGGAAATACTGAAACAACTGTTGGAATTGGCAATAAGGATGGCTGGGATTCTTATAGATTTACCACTAGAGACGCAAACACTCCAGACGAATTGTTATCACTTTTTAACTCTACTTTTAATCTAATTGATGATATAAAAAATGAGTTAATAGGTTCAATAGTTTGCTCAGTTGTTCCTCAAGTAACTAATAATATGGTTCAAGCAATTGAGAAATATTTAGATTTTCCACCTATCGTTGTTGAGCCTGGAATCAAAACAGGTTTAAAAGTAAACATTGATAATCCAAAAGAATTAGGACCTGACAGGATAGCAAATTCAGTTGCTGGTTATAAAATTGCCAAATCAGATGTGATAGTAGTTGATTTAGGGACGGCAACTACTTTTGATGTTGTAAACAATAAAAAAGAGTATTTAGGTGGAGCTATTGCTCCAGGTATAAAGATTAGCCTAGACGCTTTAACATCAAAGACTGCTTCTTTGAAATCTGTTGAATTAGACCTTCCAAAAAAAGTTGTCGGTAAAAATACTTATGAAGCAATTCAAAGCGGATTAATTTTTGGGCACGCATCTATGATAGATTCTATGATTGAGAGACTCTTGCAAGAATTAGGCACAAAACCAAAAATTATTCTAACTGGAGGGTTAAGTTCAATTATCCAACCTGCACTTAATTTAAAAACACAATACGAAGAAGATTTAACATTAGTTGGGTTAGAAGAAATATTTAACTTAAATAATTAGGATATACATGTGACCGAATTATCAAAATCTGAAAAAGAAATATATGACCTTAGACGTGAGAAGGTTGAAAAATTAAAAGAAACAGGGTCTTTTCCAACATACTTTAAAAATGCGAGTTTTATAACAGACATTCATGCCAACCATCAAAGCCTAGACAATGGAGAACAAACAGAAGTTAGTGTTACTGTGAGAGGTCGTGTAATAAGTATTAGGTCTTTTGGAAAACTAACATTTATAGATTTAAAAGACTCAACCGGCAAAATACAATTACTTGCTTCTAAAGATGATTTAGATGAGAAATTAGAAGAACACATTGAATTAATGGATGTAGGAGACATAGTAGGTACTTCTGGAATCATAATGAAAACAAAAAAGGGAGAGCTTTCGTTAAAAATTTCCAATTTAATAGTTTTGAGCAAATCTTTAAGAACACTTCCTGAAAAGTGGCATGGATTGAAAGATAAAGAAACTAGATTTAGACAAAGATATATAGATTTAATCGTAAATGATGATGCAAAAAAAACTATAGATACGAGATTTAAAGTTCTTAAATTATTAAGAGAGTTTATGGTTAGTGATGGGTTTATTGAAGTTGAAACCCCTTCATTACAACCAAAAGCTGGAGGTGCCATTGCTAAACCTTTTGTAACACACCATAACGCAATGAGTATTGACATGTTTCTTAGAATTGCTCCTGAGTTATATTTAAAAAGATTAATTATTGGTGGTTATGAAAAAGTTTTTGAAGTTGGAAAAGTTTTTAGAAATGAAGGCATTGACCAAACACACTCACCTGAGTTCACAATGATGGAAAGTTATGAGGCTTACACAGATGTAAATGGTGTGATGGATATGGTTGAAAAGATGTGTGAGTACATATTGACTCAATTAAATCATGATTTAAAGATTGAATTTATAGACAAAGAAGCAGATTTTAGCTTTCCTTGGAAAAGAACAAGCATGTTTGATTTGGTTAGTAAGTACTTTGATGTTGAAATCAAATATAATTCAGATTTAAAACACATCAAAGAAGAGTTGTTATCAAAACATAAGATTGATAATGACTCTGAAACTACAGGAATGTTAGTTTACGATTTGTTTGAGAAATACGTTGAAGACAAAATTGTAAATCCTACATTTGTAACAGACTACCCGAAAGAAGTTTCACCATTTGCTAGAGAAAGTAAAGATCAGAATGGAGTGACTGAAAGGTTTGAATTATTTGCTTTTGGTAATGAATTAGCTAATGGTTTCTCCGAACTTATTGATTCAGTTGAACAAGAAGCAAGGTTAAAAGAACAAGCACAAAAAAAATCTCAGGGAGATGAAGAAGCTCATGTAGAAGATAGGGATTACATTGAAGCCTTAGAGTACGGACTCCCCCCAACTGGGGGACTCGGTTTTGGTGTAGATAGGTTTGTAATGATGCTTACAAATAATGAATCAATTAGAGAAGTTATTGCTTTTCCTCATTTAAAACCTGAAAATTAATTTGTTCGATTAATAAGATAATTATTTATGTTTTCTAGAACTGGAAATAGTTCATGATTTTTGAGTGTAAATATAGCCTCTATGCTGTCATTTAAGTAGCCATTGATTATCTCTTTTGAGTCGTCAATTACTTCCTTTGTAGTAAATTCATTAAGTACATTTTTAACATCTATTTTATTTTCTTTTATTTCAGTCAAGATTTCCTGGTACTTACCTCTATCTTTATTCAATGCAATTAAGACCGGCAGTGTGTAAGTTCCTTCTAAAAGATCGTTACCTGCAGGTTTTCCTAAAGTCTCAGAGTCGGATGTTAAATCTAAAATATCATCAGAAATTTGAAAAATTATTCCGCAGTTCCAACCCCAATTGCTCAAGGCATCAACAATCTCACTATCTGCTGAACTAGCAATAGAACCCAACCTTGCACTAGTTCTAATAAGGCTTGCAGTCTTCCCTTCAATTACAGTTAAATAATCCTCAATTTTTTGGTTAGAGTCAAAAGCTAAATTTAATTCTTTTGTTTGTCCCTCTACTAATTCTGCATAAGTTGAAGCCAGCAGTTTGACAGATTCTAGTCCTAAACTTTCGGCTGCAAGCTCGGAAGATCTTGCAAGTAAATAATCACCAGCAAGTATTGAAAGGGTAGAATTCCATTTTGAGTTTGAACTTTCAACTCCTCTTCTTGTTGTAGCATTGTCCATGACATCATCGTGATATAAACTTCCAATATGTATTAGTTCTACACAAACACCAGCGTCAATAATTTTGCTAATATTTTCAATTTCATTTCCAAACTTTCCAGCAAGTGAGGTTACTATTGGTCGAAATCTTTTCCCCCCTGCATTTATTAGATACTGAGAAATCGTTGTTAGATAATCATTTGAAGAACTTGAAACTTCTAAAAGCCTTTTTTCCAATATATTTAAGTTTTCCCAGATATCATCAAAAGGTATGATTTTTTTAATTTCATTGCTTTCCATAACTAAAGAATAAGGTAAAAGTATAAATAGTTGTAATTTTCATTTAAGTGTATAAACAGACCCTTGGTAATATAACAATATGTTTGAAAGATTTACAGACAGAGCTAGAAGAGTTGTAGTTTTAGCGCAGGAAGAAGCTAGAAGACTTAACCACAATTACATTGGCACCGAACATATACTTCTTGGTTTAATCCAAGAAGGAGAAGGGCATGCCGCAAAAGCTTTAGAAGAGTTAAGTATCAATATCGACAGTGTTAGGTCAGAAGTCGTTGAAATTATTGGGGAAGGCCAACAATCTCCAAGTGGGCACATACCTTTTACTCCTAGAGCAAAAAAAGTTCTAGAGCTTTCTTTAAGAGAGGCATTACAACTTGGTCATAACTACATTGGAACAGAACACATACTTCTTGGTTTGATTCGTGAGGGAGAAGGTGTAGCTGCTCAAGTTCTTAAAAAATTAGGAGCTGAATTATCCCAAGTGCGACAGACTGTAATTAAATTAATATCTTCTGCAGGCGAAAGTAAAAAACAGCAAGCTGCATCAACTGGCGGCAGAGAGAGACCTGGGTCTGGCACAGGATCAGCAATTTTAGATCAATTTGGTAGAAACTTAACAAGAATGGCAAAAGAGGGAAAACTTGATCCGGTAATAGGTAGGACAACTGAAATTGAACGAGTTATGCAAATTCTTTCTAGGAGAACAAAAAACAACCCTGTTTTAATTGGTGAACCAGGAGTTGGTAAAACCGCAATTGTTGAAGGTCTTGCTCAAAAAGTAGTTGCTGGGGATGTTCCAGTTACTCTTGAGGGTAAACAAATTTATACTTTAGATCTTTCCGCACTTGTTGCGGGTTCTCGTTACAGAGGTGATTTTGAGGAACGTTTGAAAAAAGTTCTCAAAGAGATAAAAACAAGGGGAGACATTGTTTTATTTATCGATGAGATACACACTCTTGTAGGCGCTGGTGCAGCGGAAGGTGCTATAGATGCGGCATCAATTCTTAAACCAATGTTAGCTAGAGGAGAACTGCAAACTATTGGTGCTACAACACTTGAAGAATTCAGAAAACACTTCGAAAAAGATGCAGCACTAGAAAGAAGGTTTCAATCAGTTCAAGTTGACGAGCCAAAATTATCTGACGCTATAGAAATATTAGATGGTTTAAAAGATAGATATGAAGTTCATCACGGAGTACGCTTTACCGATCAGGCAATAGCTTCTGCTGTAAATATGGCTGACAGATATATTTCTGATAGATTTTTGCCTGATAAGGCAATTGATTTAATTGATGAAGCTGGAAGCCGTATGAGAGTTTACAAAAAACCACTAGACCAAGAAAAGCAAGCAATTGCTGACAAACTTAAAAATCTTAGAGAGCAAAAGATTGACGCTGTCCAATCTCAATTATATGAAAAAGCAGCTCAAATTAGGGACCAGGAAAAGCTTTTGTTAGATGAAGTAAATACAACAGACGCATCATCTGTAGATGAAATTGAGATGGTTATAGATGAGGAAGAAATAGCTGAGGTGTTAGCTCAATGGACTGGTATCCCTGTTCATAGACTAACTCAAGAAGAAACTGCCAGATTATTGGAGATGGAAGTTGAATTACACAAGAGAATTATTGGCCAAAATGAAGCAATCTCTGCTGTATCTAAAGCAATAAGAAGGACGAGATCTGGATTAAAAGATCCAAAAAGACCTTCAGGATCATTTATATTTTTAGGGCCATCTGGAGTTGGAAAGACAGAGACTGCAAAAGCTTTAGCTGAATTTCTATTTGGTGACGAAGAATCTTTAATTCAGATAGATATGTCTGAATACATGGAAAAGCATACAGTAAGTAGGCTTATTGGCTCTCCTCCAGGATATGTTGGTTATGATGAAGGCGGTCAGCTTACAGAAGCTGTGAGAAGAAAACCATTTAGCATTGTGCTTTTAGACGAAGTCGAAAAAGCTCATCCTGATGTTTTCAACACGTTGCTTCAAATTTTAGAAGATGGAAGACTCACAGATGCCCAAGGTAGAACCGTGGACTTTAAAAATACAATAATTATTATGACATCTAACTTAGGTACAAAAGACATAGCAAAAAATATTGGATTCAGCTCTTTAGATGAACTTGACAATTACGAAAAAATGAAATCAAAAGTACGAGAAGAGTTAAAAAGATACTTTAGACCAGAGTTTTTAAATCGTATCGATGAAACTATTGTATTTCATGAACTTACTGTTGATGAAGTTAAAGAAATTGTTGATTTAATGCTTGATAGAGTACATACCCAACTTAAAAATTCAGATTTGGAAATAGTTCTATCTGATGAAGCAAAAGAATTTTTAGCAACTGAAGGTTATGATAAAGAATTTGGTGCAAGACCTTTAAGAAGATCAATTCAAAGACTACTTGAAGACCCATTGTCTGAAGAACTTTTGCAAGGCAAGTACAAAGCAGGATCAACTATCATAATTTCTTTAAATAAAGAAGATAACACTTTAGAGTTTGAATCCGTTGAGGCTCCAGATGAGCCACATGTAGATTTTGTAGAATCTGAATCATAAAATTACTAAACTAATTTAAATGAAATTTATTATCGATACCGATCCTGGTACTGATGATGCTGTTGCAATACTCATAGCTTTGGCACACTTTAGCGATGATGAATTCTTGGCAATTACAACTGTTGCTGGAAACGTAACAGTTGATGTAGGTACCAAAAATGCTTTAAGATTGTTGGAACATACAAATAGAAACAATATCCCAGTTTATAAAGGTGAAGAAAAACCTTTATATAGAGAATTAACAACTGCAGAATGGGTGCACGGATCAGATGGACTTAATGGTGTAGATTTTCCAAATCCCTCTAAAAATGAAGAAACTTCAGATGCAGTTAGCTATATAACGAACCTTCTATTGAAAAGTGATGAAAAAATTACTATTTGCGTACTTGGACCAATGACCAATATAGGCAAAGTGCTATCTCAAAACCCAAAATTATCATCTAATATTGAACAAATAATTTTTATGGGTGGAGGGGCAGGCTTTGGAAACACAACACCAGTTGCAGAATTCAATTTTTTTGTAGACCCCGAGGCAGTAAACATTGTATTAAATTCTGGCGTAAAGTTGATAATGATGGGTTTAGATGTTACCCATCAAGCAATAGCAACTAAAACAAGACTTGAAGATATCTTAGAAACCAAAACTGTTACAGGTAAAAATATTGTCGGTTTAATGAGTTCACTATCAGACATAGAAGTAGTTAGAGAGCTTTTTCCAGATGGAACACCTGTTCATGACGCTTTTGTAACTGCTTATTTGGTAGACAATACACTTACTAATGGTAAATTTGTAAATGTAGAAATTGAAACAAAATCGGAACTTTCTTTAGGCCAATCAATCATTGATATAAATAGCGTCACAGGCAGAAAGAAAAATGTATATTGGATGAACCAAGTGAATGATGACAAGCTCTTTGAGATAATAAAATTTGCATCCTCTAAGTTTCCATAGTTTTTACTAATAAGAGCAATACAATTAATTGATTGTCAAATTGATTAAAAAAACTTCGCAAACAAGCAAGCTTAATCAGTACTAATTGTCTACTATATTATTCATAAAGGTATTTTATACCTTCAACTAGTTGGACAAGGAGTAAAAGTGACTCGAATGAAGTCAAAATGGCTAATACTTTTTATGGTTTTTAGCTTATTTTTAGTTGCTTGTGGTGGTGGATCTGATGAAGCTGCAGTTGAAGAAGTTGTTGATGAGGAACCAGCTGAAACGCTGGATGCTCCAGCAACAACAGCTGCTCCAGCTGAACCAGAAGAAGACCCTATGGGCATTTGCTTAGTGTTAGATATCGGTGGTCTTGGTGATCTCTCATTTAACGATCTAGCTTACGCTGGATATCAAAAAGCTGTCGCTGACTTTGGCATGGAAGGAACCTTCCTAGAGCCAGAGGGTGGTGGAGAAAATAGAGGAGAACTTCTAGAACTTTGTGCAGAAGCAGGAAATGATTTAATAATTGGAAATGGTTTCTTGTTTGATGCTTCAATGAATGAAGTTGCACCAAATTATCCGGATACTAACTTTGCAATCACTGATGGTGTTGCAGAGCCTGGTAACGTACGAGGCATGTTATTTAATCATGCTGAAGGTTCGTTTTTAGCAGGTGTGGCAGCAGCATTAAAAACACAAACAAATAACGTTGGATTCCTAGGTGGAGTTGATTTTCCACTTATACATGAATTCGAACAAGGATTTATTGCAGGTGTAAAAGCTGTTAATCCAGATATCGAAATTCAAATCGGTTATGCAACAGTTGCTCCAGACTTTGGTGGATTTAACGATCAAGTCAAAGGTAAGGAAATAGCACTTGCACAGTACGAAGCAGGAGCAGATATTATTTATCATGCTGCAGGCGGTACTGGAACAGGTATGTTTGAAGCAGCAAAAGAAGTATCTGAAAGTACAGGATCTAAGGTTTGGGGAATTGGTGTAGACTTTGACCAATATTACCAAGTAGGTAATGCACTTCCTGAACTTCAAGAATACATTCTTTCATCAATGGTGAAAGCAGTGGATGTTTCAATTTATAATGCTGCAAAAGCAACTATGGAAGGAACATTTACAGGTGGAGCATCTGTCGATAATTTAGCTACAGGTGGAATTTATCTATCTTATTCTGGAGGCTACATTGATGATATTAAAGATCAAATTGATAGCTACAAAGAAAAAATTATGAGTGGAGAGATTGTTCCTCCATCAGCTAGACCCTAAATAAGTCTAGAAATTTTATATTCGTTCCAGGGGAAACCCTGGAGCGGATATTTTTTATAAAAATATGAAATTAGCTATAAACATTGAAAATATCACTAAAACTTATCCCGGGGTTTTAGCCAATTCTGAAGTCTCTATAAAAGTTAACTCCGGAGACATTCACGCAATTGTTGGGGAAAACGGTGCTGGAAAATCTACCCTCATGAAAATTTTGTATGGGATGGTAAAGCCAGATTCTGGAAATATAGAAATTTTTGAAAACAAAGCTAACATGTCCTCACCTAAAGACTCAATAAATTTAGGAATTGGAATGGTTCATCAACATTTTATGTTGGCAAAAAATCTAACAGTTTTAGAAAATATAATTCTCGGTATAGATAAGCCTTTTCTAAAAAATATAAAACTCTCTAAATACAAAACAGAGATTCAAAAGGTAATGGAATTATATTCTCTAAATATTGATTTAAATCAGTACGTGGATGAGTTAAGTGTTGGTGAAAAACAAAGAGTAGAAATAATAAAAGTTTTATACAGGGGTGCAAAAATATTAATTCTAGATGAGCCAACTGCAGTTTTAGTCCCACAAGAAGTAAAAGACTTGTTCAAAAACTTAAAAGATTTAAAAAATAACGGAGTGACTGTATTGTTTATATCTCACAAATTAGATGAAGTTTTAGAAATTGCTGATGAAATATCTGTAATGAGATCTGGACAGATGATTGATACTGTACTTAATGACAATGTAAGTAAAACCCAATTAGCAGAAATGATGATTGGAAAAAGTCTTCCAACACCTCCAGCAAGACTCACTTCAACTGATGAAAAAGTAATATTAAAAGTTGAAAATTTAAAATCAAATGATGAAAATGGTAGAACTATTTTTGAAGATGTATCTTTTGAAGTTCATAAATCAGAAATTCTAGGAATAGCTGGAGTTGAAGGAAATGGTCAAAAAGAAGTAGTTGAAGCAATAATTGGAATTCAAGCTCTTGATTCTGGGAAAGTAATATTTAAAAATAATGATATTGAGGAACAAGGAACAAGAGAGAGATTAGAATCTGGAATTAGCTTCATTCCCGAAGATCGGCAGCTACAGGCAATGATAATGGAGATGGATCTTACAAATAATGTAATTATTGGCCGGCAAAATATCAAGAAGTATAAAAGCAGTTTAGGTACAGTGAAAATGAAAAATGCTGTTAATGAGTCAGAAAAAGTAATTTCAGCATTTGAAGTAAAAACACCAGGAACTAGCACTCTTGCAACAGCCTTGTCTGGTGGAAACCAACAAAAATTCGTTGTAGGTAGAGAATTAGAAGATAGTCCTAGTCTACTGATTGCTTCGCAGCCAACAAGAGGAATTGATATTGGCGCACAAGCTTTAATATGGGAAAAATTGAGAAATAGTAGAGATGAAGGGCTATCTGTTTTACTAATATCGGCAGATTTAGAAGAGTTGATTGGATTGTCGGATAGAATAATTGTTTTTTATCAAGGTAAACTTGTCAAGGAAATAGAAGCAGAAAATATTACACCAGAAGATTTAGGCAGTTATATGACAGGATTAAAAAAATGAAAATGAGATTTAGACTAGTAAGTGTTTCGGCACCAATCATTGCCTTGACAATTTCTTTTGGATTGAGTTCTTTAATACTGCTAATTATTGGTAAAGATCCTTATGAGACATTTAAAATTATGTTTGAATATGGAATTCGTGGTAAGTCAATAGTTTCAATAATAAATAGATCAATCCCGCTCTATATCTCTGCGATTGCAGTAGCTGTTGGATTTAAAATGGGATTGTTTAATATTGGTGTTGAAGGTCAGTATTTGATGGGGGCATTAGTTGCAGCATATATTGGTGCACAATTTTCTATAATTACACCACTACATATTTTATTTATAATTATTGTTGCAGTTGCTACGTCATCTTTATGGGCTGCCATAGCAGGATATTTAAAAGTTGAAAAAGGAATACATGAGGTTATTTCAACAATAATGCTGAATTATATTGGCACTGGACTTATTGCTTACTCATTAACAACAATTTTTGATGAACCAAATTCAAATTATGATCTTCCAAGAACAAAGGAACTGCCAGAAACCGGAAAAATGCCTCCACTAAATAAATTTTTTAACATAGAAGACTTACAAGATTTACACGGGTTTTTAGTGATAGCAATACTAGTAGGTATTTTTTATTATTGGCTAGTTTGGAAGACTACTTTAGGCTTTGATTTAAGAATTACCGGTTCAAACCCAATTGCAGCAAAATTTAGTGGCATAAATCCAAACAAACTAGTAGTAATAGCAATGATTACTTCAGGAGGTTTTGCAGGCCTTGTTGGACTAGGACCACTTTTAGGTTACTTTCACCGATATACAATTGACTTTCCAACTGGCTTAGGGTTTGCTGGAATTGGGGTCGCTTTATTGGGTAGAAATCACCCATTTGGAATGGCTGTAGGTGCTTTACTGTTTGCGTTTTTGCAAAGATCTGCACAAATTTTAGATTTAAATGATGTTCCTAAAGAAATTGAACAAATGATGCAGGCTTTTATCCTTCTCATTGTTGTTGTATTTTATGAAGTAATTAGGAGATTTATAGTTAAGCAGCAAATTAAAGACGCCTCAAAAAGGACTGATGAATAATGAAAATATTTAAATCATTATCAAAACGATATATTGTTTTTACACCTATTTTATTAGTTGTTGTAGTTGCTCAAGTTGAAACTTATTCACAACTAACTACTAGTGGAACATTTGGTGCTGCAGTAAGGCTAGCAATACCAATTTTGCTAGCAGGCTTGGGTGGCTTATATTCTGAAAAAACAGGTGTTGTCAACATTGGTCTTGAAGGAATGATGATCATGGGGACCTGGTTTGGAGCTTGGGGAGGATTCACATTTGGAGCATGGCAGGGTGTTTTTATTGGAATGCTAGGTGGTGCATTGTTTGGACTTATACATGCAATAGCTACAGTTTCATTTCAAGTAGATCATATAGTTTCAGGTGTTGCAATTAATATTTTAGCTGCAGGAGTTGCAAGGTTTTTAAATGTTATTGCGTATGAGGGTGTTGCATTTGCTTCTTCAACAGCTTCTCCAAGAATTCAGGGTGATATTGGCATTTTTACAATGCCATTTTTAGCGGGAGGAAAAATTGGTGAAACAGTAACTCCTAACCTTATAGGAAGGGTAGAAGATCTTAATATATTTTTAGTGTCTGATTTTGCAGGACTTATGTTGGGATTTTTATCAAACATATCTTACTTAACTTTATTTGCTTTAATCTTAGTTCCAGTATCTTTTTTAGTTTTATGGTTTACCCCATTAGGTCTTCAAATGAGAAGTGTAGGAGAGTATCCTGCTGGAGCCGAATCATTAGGTGTAAACGTTTATTTAATGAAATATATTGGTGTTACTATTTCGGGAGCTTTATCTGGATTAGCTGGTTCATATTTGGTTGTCGCAGGCACAGGAACTTACTTAGAGGGTCAAACTGGAGGTAGAGGTTTTATCGGATTAGCTTCAATGTTATTTGGGAACTATAAGCCATTTGGGATTCTTATGGGTTCAGGATTATTTGGATTTGCTGATGCTCTACAATTAAGATCTCCTCAAGCTGTTCACGGCTTATTGATAGTGATTTCAATATTCTTATTAGTTTTGACTTTTAAAGCTTTTTTTGAAAAAAAATATAAAGCATGTGTTGTTTCATTTCTTCTTAGTGCAGCTTTTCTAATTTGGTTTGTGAATTCTACAAGTATTCCAAATCAATTTGTGTACTTCACACCTCATATAACTACTCTAATTGTTCTGTCTTTTGCTAATCAGAGAATAAAACTTCCTGAAAAGAATGGTGTTCCTTATAAAAAAGGTGAACTAAACTAACCCCTGCCGTAAAAAGTTATTTCTTGAATAGAACATTCAGGAAATGGTTCTGCACCATTAACCTCTTCTCCAGGGTAAGCACTTAAAATTTGAATTGTGAGAACTGATGACGATGTATTCAGATCAATCCACTGTGAGCTAGTATTTTGATTTTCAAGTTCATATTCTATTGAGAAACCCTCTTCTTCTGATGTTATCAAAATATCTCTTGGCTTAAAGTTTCTCTTAAAAGATTTTGAATCTTCTATGTTTTCATAAGTTAAGAATTGAAAATAAATATCTTTTGAAAAAGTAAATTCTAATGTTGCATCTGCACATTCTGAGCCATTATCTTGCCAAGAAGATGGTTCATCATCATAAATTTTTTCACAAGACCATCCATCTCCGAGACTGCTTGAAGCGGAACAGCTAAATGGATATTGAAGTTGCAGTAAGCTTTGAACTGTAGTTGAAGAGCTTGTACTCGTTGACTGCTCTACAACTTGAATTTCTTCAATTATCTCTTCAGCAATATTTTGATTGTAGTAATAACTGGCTGCAGCAATTAGTGGAATAATTATTGCTAGAAAAAATACAGCCCTAATACCAGGCACTTCGTTTCTTGTGGGCAAGGAGGTTGCGCCATAATTAGATAGAGGTAGTGACAACAGTTCTTCAGGAGGCCTTACTCTTCTGGAGATTTGAGGCTCTTTTTTATTATCTGAATTTTCTATATCTTTTATGCTTAAACCAAGCCATTCACCACAACTTGAACAAAACTCAATTGATTTGTCTACTGTAGCTGAACAAGCTTTACATTCTATTTTTTCCATTTAATAAACCTATTGTCCCTATTTATAAAATAATACAGTAACATTCAAATAACAATATTGTTCAAATAATAAAGAGGAATATGAACTTAAATAATAACACAAGCGCAAGTCAGTTACTACCAGGCCAACCCTTAAGAATTGGTGTTGATTTAATTGCTGACAAAAAATCAGGAGCACTAATTGTTATCGGTTCAACATCAAAACTAGAAAAAATTTCATCTGGTGGCATTACTTTAAAAGACTGTGAATTTTCACCAGAAATGCTTTCAGAATTATCAAAAATGGATGGTGCTATTATTGTAAATAAAAATGTTACAAAAATTCTAAAAGCTAATGTTCACTTAAATCCAAGTGATTCAATTTCTACAACTCAAACTGGTACAAGACATAGAACTGCAGAACGTACGGCAGTTACTACTGAATTAACTGTGATAGCTGTATCTGAAGAAACCTCATTAATTAAGGTATTTGAAAACTTTCAGACCATAGAGCTAGAAGAGTCATCAGCAATATTGGGCAGAGTTAATGAGTCGTTGCAGTCAGTTGATAGGATGAGAAGAAGGTTTGATGATGCTGTAACAAATTTAGGTGAGCTTGAGATTGAAAACACACTAACAAATCAAGAAGTGTTAGAAGTGATTCAAAGAGGAGAGCTTCTAACTCGATTAGCAAATCAAGTCAAAGCCGAAGCCCTTAAGCTTGGAGAGAATGCTGGATTAATTATGATTCAGATAGATTCTTTGGAATCAGGTGTTCTGAATACATTAGATCTAGTTTTGAAAGATCATCTTCCAGGAAGAAAATTTAGGACAACCGCAAAAGCGATTAATGAGATAAGTACATTGTCCTACGATGAATTGAATGCAGTGGATTATCTTGGTAGTGTTTTGTCTAAGCTTCCTCTTGATGACATATCAGTATCAAAAGGATACAGGGTACTTGCAAGATTACCTGATTTACCGGAAAACCTTCATGATCAAATAATTCAAAAATTTAAAACATTACCAAAATTGCTCAATGCTTCTCCAGAAAAATTGTTTGAAGTTGAGGGCATTGGAAGAAGCAGGGCTCAACAATTAAGAGATTATTTTGACACATTGCTTAAAAATATAGGTTTTTCATATATAAATGGACATTAAATAGTTCTGAATATATAGTAATGTTGACATCTATGGCAACAAAAACAAAAAAAACAACTGATAAATATAAACCAAACCAATTTGTAGTTCATCCCCACCATGGTGCTGCAAAAGTTGTGAGAAAAGTTAACAAGAACGTTGAAATTTTTGATGAAAATGGTGAAGTAAAATCAAAACGAAGACAGTACTTTGAGATCGAAGTCCTTACAGACGGGTTGCTAGTAATGGTACCTGTGGAAAATGTAGATGAAGTTATAAGACCTGTTATCTCAAAGAATGCAGTTTCAAGGAAAGTGTTTCCTATTTTTAAAGAAAAACCAGAAGAGGCAGGAGCTAATTGGAGTAGGTGGTACAAGGTTCTGACAGAAAAAATGACTTCTGGGGATGTTATACAGGTTGCTGAAGTCGTTAGAGACCTTACACACGCTCAAATTAACAAGGGTATCTCACCTGCACTTAAAAGAATGCTTGCAAAAGCAAGAACAACTTTAGCAAGCGAAATAGCATGTGCATTAAGTGTTGATGAAGAAGCAGCTGTAGAAAAAATTAACCAATACCTTCCAGAGGAAGACCCTGACGACGGTTTATAATTTATATATAAATCAAAAGAGGCATAATGTTTGTAGGTAATGGGTTTGATATACACAAACATTCTAATAATGAAAAATTAGTCCTCGGAGGGATAACCCTCGAAGGACCTGGTTTTGAGGCTCATTCGGATGGAGATTTAATTCTACATTCACTAAGTGATGCTTTGCTTGGATCTAAAGCAAAAAAAGATCTTGGTTTTTATTTTCCATCTAATGAAAGTACACCAAAAAATATATCGAGCGTGGAAATGTTGAATAAAGTTTTAGAAATCATTGAGTATGACAAAGTAGTTATAAACAATATTGACATCACTATTATTTCACAAGTTATAAACATTTCAAATGTATCTGAGTCTATCATCTCGAATCTTGCTGATTTACTAAGAATTGATAAAAAATTAATAAATGTAAAGGGTAAGTCTTTTGATAACCTCGGTGTGATTGGAGATGGTATAGCATCAGCTTGTATTGCATTAGTTTCGGTGAAAGATGCTTAAGCTACACAATACATACTCCAATGCTGTTGAGGAGTTTAAACCCAATTCAGATAATGTAAAAATTTATCTTTGTGGACCAACAGTACAATCGTCGCCACACATTGGGCATGGACGATCTGCAGTAGTTTTTGATTTTTTAATCAGATATTTGGTTTATCTAGATTATGAAGTTAATTTTGTAAGAAACATAACTGATATTGAAGACAAAATAATTGAAAGGGCAGTAGAAGAAGGAATCACCACTCAGGAATTAGCTAATCGAGTTACAAAAGAGTTTCAAGATGCCTATTTAAGTCTAAATTGCTTACCACCAACTACGGAACCTAAGGCTACTGAGACTATAGATCATATTATAAATTTTATTGAAATCCTAATTGAAAATGAATATGCGTATGCAACACAATCAGGTGTTTATTTTGAAGTCTCTAAATTTAAAGATTATTTGCTATTATCTGGTAGAAACAAAGATGAAGTCATTTCTGGCACAAGAGTTGATTTAGAATCTGATAAGAAAAATATAGAAGATTTTGCACTTTGGAAGATTTCAAAGGAAAATGAACCATCATGGGATTCACCTTGGGGTAATGGGAGGCCTGGGTGGCATATTGAATGCTCTGCCATGATAAATAAAATATTCGATTCAGGTATTGATATTCATTGTGGCGGTAATGATTTAATTTTTCCTCACCATGAAAATGAGCTTGCACAATCTTCTGCTGCATTTGAAAATCAAGAATTTGTTAAATACTGGTTACATAATGGCATGATTAACCTTTCTGGGCAGAAAATGTCTAAATCTGAAGGCAATATAAAACTCCTAAATGAATATATAGACAAGTTTGGTGGCAATGTTATTAGGTTTTTCTTTTTAAGATCACACTATCGAAAGCCACAGGAGTTTTCTGAAGGCTTATTAGAAGAGTCAAAAACAACTTTTAAAAGAATACAGGATTTCACACGAAGTGTTGAAGCTAATGCTTCAGATTTATCAATTATTGAATCATTCAAAAATTCTATGAATGATGATTTAAACACACCAAAGTTTTTAGGAGAAATTTTTGAAAAAATGAATAATCTCAGCAATTCAAGTGAAGATGAAGAGAAAAATTTAAAAGAAACCATCAAATTCATATTTGAAATCTTGGGTTTTAACTTTGATATCAAAGAAAATGTAAAAATAAATCACGATGAATTTTCAAAATTTTTCAATACATTTCAAATAAATTATGAGAATGTAGAACAAGCAATGGAAGAATTTCTTGCAAAAAGAGAGAAACTCAGAAGCGAAAAAGATTTTAATCAAGCCGATTTTATGAGAGATAAATTAAAGGAAATAGGCTTGTTAATTAAGGATGGTGATGATAGTGCCTGGTATTGGGAAAATAGTTGAAGGTATTAATTCAGTAAACAGTGCTATTGATTCAAATCGAGCAGAAAAAGTTATTTTCTTAGAGTCTGATAAAATTACGTCGCATCGGTTAGAGCTATTAATTAAGAAAGCAAAAAATAAAGGATTAATAGTTGAAAAGATTAGTAAAAAAGATAATTGGATATATAACAATAGGCATTCGGTTGTTGCACTTTGTATTCCCAAAAAGACCTATGATGAAAAAACTTTTGATAAGTTAACACTAAGCAACATTGTTGTATTAGATCATATTCAAGATACCAATAATTTTGGTGCTATAACCAGAACTGCATCAGCATTTGATTTTAACATAGTGTGCGTTCCAAAAAAAAGGTCAGTAAATATTTCTGAGAGAACTTTTGCAGTTTCTTCAGGTGGTCTTGAAAATGTAAATATTGTTTTTTATAATTCTATCTTTTCTCTAATCAAAAAACTAAAGTCTCTTGAGTATTGGACTATTGGTATGGAAATGAATACAAAAGAGGATTTATTGAATGTTGACTTAAATAGTCAAAAAGTTGCCCTATTTATTGGTTCGGAAGAGAATGGTTTAAGTATGGAAATACAAAACAAATTAGATTTAATTGTAAAAATAAATATGAACAACACTGTTGAATCTCTAAATGCCTCTGTTGCTGCAGCGATTGCAATGAACCATTTTTTTAAAAAAAGTAGCTGATTCAATACTGATTTTGCTATTATTTTACTGTTTGCCGGAGTAGCTCAGTGGCCAGAGCAGCCGACTTGTAATCGGCAGGTCAGGGGTTCGACTCCCCTCTCCGGCTCTGAGTGATTAAGTATGTAAATTCTTTTAAAATTTTTATATTTTCAATAATAGCTGTTCAAATTGCTCTTTATTTTTTTGGATATCTAAGACCTTCTATTATCTATGACTATATTGATTATTTCCCTTTTACTATTCTTCCTGCAGTTATTTATTTTTATTTAAACATCAAAAGAATTACCAATAGGAATTATTTTTATCTATCAATGTATCTTTCAGTAGTTTTATTATTGTTTCCAATCGCTCAGACTTTTGATGCAAAATTTCTAACAACCTATAGTTTCCCTTCATTTCTAGAAAATAGAGAACTTAACAGAGATTCAGAATATTTACTGGTCATTGATACAGATGGAAGTATAAATTTAAATACTTTTAATGAAGCTGGTTATACAGCTGACATCATTGATAAACCAGGAAAGATTGGTTATCCAGAAGCAGTTGAAACATTAGTTGGAGAACCTAAAGCTGTTTTATTTCGAGAAATTCAGACATCAAGCTTACTAAAAGTAGCAGGATGGAATATCAATATTGGAAATAAAAATATTTGGAAATTAAATTTATTATCTTTTGATTCTGATTTGCATCTAGATAATATTAATTTGAAAGATTCAAGAATTGCTGGTACTGGAGCAATATATCTTGGCAAAGATTTAAGTCTTGAAGAATTGAAAGTTAATGGAAATTTCGATATAAAAGTTTCAAATACGCTACCTATTGTTGTTGTAGGAAATGCAGATGTACCACCTACGTGGATTAATGCTACAATAGGATATTTGAATCAAGCTGAAAAGGTATATAAATTAAAAGTTGTTGTCGAGGATGGGTCTGAGGTTAGATTTATAAATGAAGATTAGGGATAAGTTTTGTTAGAACAGCTTGGGAATGGTTTGTTACTCGGAGTAATCATCGCTTTGGGATCAGTTGCGCTTTCGTTACTATATGGTGTCACTAGAATCGTAAATTTTGCCCATGGTGAAATTATTGCTTTTGGAGCAATAATGGCTCTCTTCTTTTCATCCTCTCCAGATTCCAGCTTATTGTATTTAGATAGATTTTCACCATTGGGAATTAACTTTTTGACCTCGGTTATATTGAGCATTTTATTGTGTGGTGTTTTTGGAGGTTTACTAGAGCTTTGTCTTTTCAAACCGCTTAGAAAAAATAATTTTGGAAATATTGCAGTTTTGGTCGTAACTATTGGATTATCAATTTTTCTTAGACATATATATTTATTATTTGCATCTGCAAAGCCAACATCATATATATTAGAACTTCAAAGAAGAGAAGTTTATTTTGGAGTTCAACTAACACCAAGAAACGTCCAAGTTTTAATAATTGGATTTGCGGTTATGGTTTTAGTGGGTATTTTTCTTACATATACAAGAACTGGTAAAGCTATGAGAGCTGTTAGAGACTCATCAGACTTAGCAAGCATATCTGGAATTAACTCTGACTATATAATTTTAGTTACTTGGGTCTTCTCAAGTATGCTTGCGGGTTTCACTGGCATAATTCAGGGTGTTATTAATAACGTAAGATGGAATATGGGTTTTTTAATCCTGTTATTAATATTTGCCGGTACGGTTTTAGGTGGAATCGGAACGTCTTTTGGAGCAATGTTTGGTGGTTTCATAATAGGGATACTTGTTCAATTGAGTGTTGGTTTAGAGTTCATGGATGGCCACACAGAAGCTAAAAATGCCATAGCTTTAGCCTTGATGATTATTATATTGCTTGTACGTCCACAAGGAATTTTTGGTAACAAGGATCGAATCTCGTGAAAAAATATATTATTGCTTTTTTTCTTTTAGCGATTTCATTTATGTACATTTTTCTATCAAACGAAACGGGTGGGGCAAGGGTATTTGTCAATTTAATGACTTTTGCTGGAATATACGGACTTGCAGCAATAGGTATAAATGTGCATTTTGGATGGACTGGACTGCTTAATTTTGGTCATGCAGCTTTTATGGGAATTGGTGCTTATACAACTGTTCTTTTAATTCCTCACTCACTTGGAAGGGAGGGTGTAGTAATTAGCTCAGGACTGCCACTTCCTATAGCAATTTTAGTAGGCATTGTTGCGGCTGCCCTCCTAGGGCTCCTTCTTGGTTTGCCAACTTTGAGACTTAGAGGTGATTACTTAGCAATAGTCACTATTGCTGCAGCGGAAATTTTTAGGTTGCTAGTACGTGACTTTGAAAACTTAACAGGAGGAGTTTATGGAATAATTCAATTTTCTGATTCACTACAAAACTCAAGACCAGATTTCATAACTCGTTTTAGTGAAAGTTATGATATGTCTCCTGCTCAGTTTTGGGTTGGAGTGTTAACGTGGATTTCAATTATTGTTGTATTGTTAATTTTATCAAGACTTAAGAAATCTCCATGGGGAAGAGCTCTTAGAGCTGTTAGGGAAGATGAAGATGCAGTTAGAGCGCTTGGTAAAAATGCTGTATTGCTTAAGCTTCAAAGTTTCATGTTAGGTGCAGCTATAGGAGGTCTTTCTGGAATATTTTTAGTATTTAATTATGGTACTGTTCAAGCATCTACTTTTGTTCCAGTTCTAACATTTTATGTTTGGGCAGCCCTAATACTCGGAGGTGTCGGTAGCTTAGGTGGACCTGCTTTAGGCGCGGTAATATTTTGGGTAATAATTGCCAGTACAGATTCAATTTCTCGATTCTTATTTGAAAGCCCGGATGGACAGCAATTAGCTGGTGTCAGATTTGTCATTGTTGGTTTACTAATTATGTTTTTTATGATTTTTAGGCCTAGTGGGATTCTTGGAAAAAAAGAGGAACTTCTCTTAGATGTCAAATAACTTATTATCAGTTAGGTCTTTAAAAAAAAGGTTTGGTGGCCTTGAGGCAGTTAATGTTGATGAATTTGATTTAAATAAAAACGAAATTACAAGCCTAATAGGTCCTAATGGTGCTGGAAAAACAACTTTTTTTGATTTAATAACTAGATTTCAAAACTCAGATTCAGGGAGTATAAATTTTGATGGAAAAAATGTAACAAGGTTAAATTCGTATAAATTAGCAAGATTAGGAATGGTAAGAACTTTTCAACTTACTAGAGTTTTTGATCGTATGTCTGTATATGAGAATATGCAATTTGCAGGAAGTTCAATTAATAATGAAGGATTTTTGAATTCACTAATCCAATCGAGTTCACTTAAAAACCAAGAAAAATTACTGACTGAAAAAATAAATGAAACTCTAGAGATGCTTAACTTATCTGATATGAAGAACTCATATGCAAGAGAACTTTCTGGCGGCCAAAAAAAATTATTGGAACTTGGAAGATCACTAATGAAAAGTCCCAAAATATTGCTTCTTGATGAACCATTAGCAGGTGTTAATCCAAAACTATCAGAACAGTTGTTAGAAATAATTTCTAACTTAAACAAAAATGGAATAAGTGTCTTAATGGTTGAACATAATATTGACGCAGTTATGAAAATATCTGAAAGAGTTGTTGTAATGGCTGAAGGAAAAATAATTTCTGATGGAAAGCCAGATTTTGTAAGATCTGATAAAAATGTTATTGAGGCATATTTAGGAAGTAGTAATGAATAGTCCACTGATTGAGGTGAATGGTCTGGCTTCTGGGTATGTAAAGGGATTAAATATATTACAAGGTGTTGATCTTGTATTAAAAGAAACTGAAGTGGTTTCAATAATTGGTCCTAATGGTGCTGGAAAATCGACATTATTAAAAGCAATTATGGGTTTAATTCCTATTTTTGGTGGAAAAATTTATTTTAAGGGAAATGAGCTTTTTGAAATTAAAAGTCACGAACTAGTTCAAAAAGGAATTGCTTATGTACCACAAGTTTCAAATGTTTTTCAAAGCCTTACAATAGAAGAAAATTTGGAGATGGGTTTGTGGAGTACAAAAAATGAACACTCCAATTTATTTAAGGAAATTTATTCTATGTTTCCAATCCTAAAAGAAAAAAGAAAAGATCGAGCCGGTAACTTATCTGGAGGACAAAGGCAACTTTTAGCATTGGGAAGAGCTTTAATCTCAAAGCCAAAGGTCTTACTATTGGATGAACCATCAGCTGGGTTATCTCCTAAAGCTATTGATGAGGTATTTCAATACATAAAAAGTATTAACAATAGTGGTGTCGGAATACTTTTAGTTGAGCAAAATGCTAAAAGAGCATTGAGTTTTTGTAATAGGGGCTACGTTTTAGATCAAGGCAGAAATGCATATACAGGACTAGGTAAAGATTTATTAAAAGACAAAAAAGTTATTGACTTATATTTAGGAAAACTATAAAAAAAGGCCCGAAAATATCGGGCCTTTTTTAAATTTAATAGCAAGAATTAAGATCCAAAGTCTATTGACTTGATAACCTCTTCTTCATCACCACTAGTAATTTGCCACACATCGTATGTGCTAGCAGTTGGATCACCTTGTTCATCTAAATTAATATCTCCAGATGCACCTTTGTAATCAATATTTTCACCAGCAGCAGCTAATGCAAGACACTCAACTCCAATACATGCTGTACCGTTGCCTGATGCTTCTACTAATCCAGAAGCAATGTCAGCACCAGTTACACCATTTGCAGCAGCAGATAATGCCATAATCATAATTGCATCATAAGCTTGTGCGGAATAGGGAGCTGGATCTTCACCAAATCTTTCTTGGTAAGCAGCAGTGTATGCGTCTAAAGCAGCACCTGCTGTAGAACCTGGAGCAGTACCTTTATAACCATCAAGTGCACTTCCAAGTCCACATTCTGAGCTTAAGTTTGCACCACGAACACCATCAGTGAAATACCACGGAGTTTCAATAGATCCTTGCTCAAAAGCTGCTTGTAGTACACCACAACCTGTCGCTGGGAATAAAATACCAACTATTGCGTCAGAATTATTCTTACCAACTTGTGTTACTTCAGAGGAAAACTCTGTAGCATTTTGGTCGTGATATACGATAGTGTTAACAGTACCACCTGCGTCTTCAAATGCTGAAGCAGTTGCTTCTGCTAATCCTCTACCGTATGAGTCAGCCCTTGAAATAATTGAGAGGGATTCAACTCCATCTTCAATTAGCACTTGAGCTAAAACTGCACCTTGTAAAAGATCTGATGGAGCTGTTCTTGCATAAAATCCACCATTTTTTACTTTTGTAAATTGTGGAGATGTATTTGATGGAGAAACCATTACTACACCTGCATCAATAGCAGTTTGCATAATAGCTAATGAGATACCACTAGCAGCAGCTCCCATTACACCGGCAACACCTTCACCAATAAGCGTAGCTAAACTAGCAGATGCAATATCTGGAGCTGTACCTGAGTCACCTTGTACCCAGACAACATCCTGTCCATTTACACCGCCAGCAGCATTGATTTGCTCTACAGCAAGAATTGCACCTGATTCAATACCAGGCCCTAGAAAGCCTAAGTCTCCAGTTAATGGCATCAATGTACCAAGAACTAAAGGATCGGCTGATACAGTAGCAACAGTGGTTGCAGGAGCTTCAGTTGTAGCAGGAGCTTCAGTTGTTTCAACTTCTACTACTTCTTCAGCTGTATCAGAGCCACCACAGGCTACAGCAATTAGTGCTAAAATCGCAATCAAAGCTAAAGCTTTGCGATTCTTCATATATAATTTCCTTTCAGTCACTGAAATTAAAAAAATCCTACTAATTTGTAGGAATTACTAAACAATAGCGGATATTTAGTACTATTCAATAACAGAATTAAATAATTTACAAATACTATGAATAATAATGAATGAAATAATTGAAAATTTATTAGTTGATTTATCAAATCAACAATATTTGGACATATTCATGTATGTTTTCATGCTATATTTTCTTTTTTTGGGATGGAAAAAAGGTGCAGTTTTTCAAATATTTTATCTATTTTCACTGTTAATTGCAGTTTCTCTTAGTTTTCGATATTCAGATGAGATTGGTGCATACATAAGCAGTTGGTTAAATTCAAATTTACAGTTGTCAGAAGTATTTGGGGGAATAATAATTTTTGTTGCAATATTGACTATTGCATCATTTCTGCAAAATTTATTAAACAATCAAATAAAAAATGCAGATTTAGGAAGCAAAGCTTTAGGAGCAGCAGTATCACTTATAGTAAGTAATTTAATTTTGACTTTAATTTTTACTGCAGTAAACATTGTAAATCTCCCATCCTTATTTGAAAATTCGGTTAAAGAATCAAATCTTGTTAATTTTTATGTAAGCCCAGAAGGATCGCCCCAGCAAACTTTAGAAGTGATTATTGGTACTGATTTATTAAAAGTTGTAAATAGGATAAATTATTTAACTGGAAAGTCTTCTGTAGTTGTTGATGATGATGGTTGTTTAGAAATTCCAAAATATAATGAATCTAATTTACAGTCACAACAAGATTTTTCTATTGAGATTTATAACTTAATTTCTCTAGAGAGACAAAATGAGAATGTTGATGGACTAGAGTTAAATCAAATATTGTCTAATGTTGCGCAAGCTTATGCATATGAAATGTACGTTGATGGATTTTGGTGTCATCAAAATCCCAATAATGGTGAAAGTGTAAATGAAAGACTCTCAAAAGTAGGATTCCCTTTTACAACTGTTGGGGAAAACTTAGCAATTGCATCAACTGTCAGGTCAGGACATCAAAGATTAATGCAATCAGATTCACATAGAAATACTATTTTAGATAATGAATTTCGTAGGGTTGGTATTGGAGTAGTTTCAGGACCTATTGGGTTAATAATTGTCCAGGTTTTCTCATGAGCGGTATTGATTTAAACACTTTTGCTAGGACTTTGTCTTACGGTTTAAAAATGTATTTAAAAAATGAAAATGTCAAAGTAGTAGAATCTGATTTTCAAAATTTAGAGAATGAAATAATTTCTGAATTTTCTCTTTCATATATTGACCAAGCACAAACTCCAACCCAATTTTTAAGTGAGTTTATAAAAAATAAATATGGTGTTGAAAAACTTATAACACCACAAAATTTAGGACCTGATGCACATGAACAAATTATGTTATGGGGTCTCACTAAAGTAAAAAATTTTAATGATTAATTCTGTTAGAAAAGATATATGGATTAATTCTTATCCTATATTCCTGTGGCTTGCATTGGAGCCAATAGTTGGATTAATTGATTCAAAAATAGCAAGTATTGTAAATTTAGACAGTCTTTCTGCTGTTGGAATTGGTGAAACAGTTTATTTTGTTTTCATCTGGGTTTTTATCTTTTTAGCCTACGGAACAACACCACTTGTATCGTCATTAAATACTAATAATGAAGTAAATAAATTAAATTATTTTATAAAGTTTGGAAGAAATGTATCTATATTATTGGGTTTAGTTTCATTCTTAATTCTTTATTTAAGTAGCGACTATTTAATTTCTACATTTGAGCCAACTAATCAGATCAAAGTTTTGTCATCTGACTATCTAATTTTTAGATGTGTAGGATTGCCATTTTACTTAGTAAACATGCACTCAACAGCTGTTTTGAGGGGTCTAAAAGCCGCCAAGGTTACTTTTTATAGCGCTTTTATAGTGTCTGCTTTCAATATAATTTTTAGCTTGTTTTTTGGGCTGTTCCTTGGTTTTGGAGCTGCAGGAATTGGTTTTGCAAGTTCACTTGCATTCGTTTTTGCTTCAATTTATTCAACAGTCGTATTAAAAAAGTATCAAAAAAACCTTCTCTCTACAAGTGAAAAAGTTGATAAAGTAAGCATGAGAAAGAAATTTTTCAGTGTTGGTGTTTACATACTCATACGGTCCCTATTTTTAACTCTTTTTATGGCTTATTTGAGAAATAGGTCCTCATTAATGTCTATGGAAGAAATTGCTCTTCAGCATATTCTTTTACAACTATGGTCTGTTGGATATATTTTTGTAGATGCAATTGCAATAGCTTCGCAAACTTTAATTTCTGAACTAATTTCAAAAAACGAAAAATATCAAAAATCTGTATTACAAAAAGAACTTATATCTATAACAACTTTAATTTCCGTCTTCCTTGCCATAGCAACAGCATTTTTTCTTGAAGATTTTATACAGTTATTTGCTTCTAGTAGTTTTGATTCATTACTAAATACAAATTTAAAATTTATGGTAGCTGCAAGTTTATTTATTGGTTGTTTTGCATTTCTCTGGGATGGAATTTTGTTAGGTCTTGATAAGTCAAAAGAGTTTTCACTGCTAACTATAATTTCTTCTATTTCAGGATTTTTAATTTGTAGTTATCTTCTTAGAACTGAAAATACCATATCAACACTGTGGTTAAGTTTAAATATTAGTTTGGTAATTAGAGCAGTGTTAGGATACGTTTATCAAAAATAGTCTAGTCAACTGCTTTTAAAATTGGCCTATCTAGGTAATAGCTTAAAATTTGCAATTCTTGAGAGAGGTCAACAGATCTTATTTGTACATCTGGTACATTTTTAAGAAGCACAGGAGCAAAGTTAAGAATTGATCTTACCCCGCATCCAATTAATTGATCTGCAACACCCTGAGCATATTCCCCAGGAGTCGCAATTATCCCAATTGCTACGTTAAATTTTTCACAGTATTTTTCTAAATCACTTAAAGGTTTTATGACTAATCCTGCTACCTGACTATTGACTTTTTTAGGATCATCATCAAATAGTCCAACTATTCCAAAGCCTTTTTCTCTGAATCCACCATAATGAGCTAAGGCAGAACCCAAATTACCAATTCCAACAATTACAGCGCTCCAACCTTCAACAAGACCAAGTTCAAGCTGAATTTGATTTCTAAGAGTAGAAATATCATATCCAACACCTCTTGTACCTAGCGTACCAAGATACGACAAATCTCTTCTGACTTGAGCGTCGTTCACTTTTGCTAGTTCAGCTAACTTATTTGATGAAATACCGATGTCTTCATCACTCATTTGGTCAAGGCACTGTAAATACAGTGGCAATCTTTTTACCGTAGCTGGTGGTATTTTTTTATTATCTTTCACTAATGCACAATCTAATTAGATACTGAATTTATATGTAATTATTTAAAGTTATTTATTAGCTTCATTTAGTTTCGTATTAATGGAAATACATTGTAAGTTAGTAAAATATGGAAAAAAGCCCTAAAAATTATGATGTTTTAATAATTGGTGCCGGCCCTGCTGGTGCAAATGCTGCTATTTCATATAAAAACTTAAATCCCAACCTATCAGTTGGATTAGTTGACAAAGCAATATTTCCAAGAGATAAATCATGTGGGGATGCGATTGGTCCTGGAGTAATAAGTGCATTAAAAAGATTTAACAATGAACATATTTTAGATGGTGAGCCACAAGTTGTTTCAACAACTCTTTACGGCCCAGACAATATTGGTATTCAAAATTATATTCCTGAAGTAAAAAATAAGGAAGATTCGATAGTGTATGTTGTTCCTCGATTAGACCTAGATAATAGAATATTGGATTTAGCTAAGGAATGTGGAGTTGATGTTTATGAAGGCTATAGTTTTGTAGACTTCACTTCTAATTTGGACAATAGTTTAAATGTACAAATCAAGAATGAAAATGAAAACTTAGAATTTTTAACAAAGATTCTTGTAGGGGCCGATGGAGCAAATTCAAGAATAAGAAAAAAATTAAATTATAAATCAAATTCTGATTGGCATAAAGCGATAGCCATAAGAGCTTATATTGATAGTCCTAACTACCTAGAGATATTTAAGGAGAGAACGCTAATGTTCGAAATAAATGTATCCGCAGACAAAGGTTATGCCTGGGCATTTCCAAGTAAGGGTAATCTGTTAAATATAGGAATAGGTGTTCCGGTAAGCATATTTAAAAAAGACAAATTAGATATTAATGAACTGCTTGATAATTTTGTATCTGAGCTTGAAAGCAGAGGAGTAATTGTTGAAAATATTAGAAAACAAAAATCATATTTACTTCCTTTTGCTTCATCTAGACCAAAGCGAAATAAAGATCTAAATATTGCATTAATTGGAGATGCAAGCTCAATGATAAATCCGATGAGTGGAGAGGGAATATTCTACGGCATGGAAGCAGGCTATTTATTAGCTAAAAATACACATGAAATACTTCATTCAGAAAAATTAAGTGATGGAATAGACTTATACGAAAAAGAGTTCAGCAAAAGATTCAGAAAACACTATTTAAGTTGTGCTTTGGCAAGAATAATTTTACAGAGTCCATTTATGACTAAAAGATTATTAAGAGTTGCCTCAAATGATCAGGATACAATTGACTTTGTTGTGGAATTATTATTTGATGAAGCCTACCTAACCTTAAAAGAAGTCTTCAAAATAGCTTATAAATTTGTGATCCCAACAAGACTTTTAGTTCTCAGTTCAAAAAACTAATTAGCAAAATAATTTAACATTTTATTGGTAGTAAAATAAGAATATAGTTTGTGAAAAATTTCACAAATATGGAGGAAACATGTTAGATTGGCTTCCAATACTGGTTATGCTTGTTGTTGCTGTTGGTTTTGCTTTGGTTTCACTTGGTGCTTCATATATTTTATCGCCTAAAAATGCAACGCCTGAAAAACTTGCACCCTATGAATGTGGTATATTTCCAGAAGTTGAACCGTCTCAAAGGTTTCCAGTTAAGTTTTACATGGTTGCAATGCTTTATATTGTTTTTGATATTGAAATAATATTTTTATTTGCATGGGCTACAAGATTTAATGACCTAGGGTGGTTTGGCATAGCTGCCATATCAATATTTACATTTTTTGTTTTAGAGACTCTTTACTATGTTTGGAAAAAAGGAGTACTAGATTGGAATATTCCACGTAGAGAGAGATACTTTAAAGAAGAATTGCAAGAGGTAGCATAATGTACACTCCTGACAATATCTTCACAACAACAATTGATAAAGCTGTCAGATGGTCAAGGACTCAGTCAATGTGGCCAGTTACATTTGGACTTGCATGCTGTGCAATAGAAATGATGGCTGCAGGAAGTGCTAAATATGATTTAGCAAGATATGGAATGGAAGTTTTTAGAGCATCACCTCGACAAGCAGACTTGATGATTGTTGCTGGAAGAGTATCTCAAAAAATGGCACCAGTATTAAGACAAGTTTATGATCAAATGGCTGATCCTAAATGGGTAATTGCTATGGGCGCTTGCTCTTCAACTGGTGGAATGTTCAACAACTATGCTTTAGTTCAAGGTGTAGACCACATAGTTCCAGTTGATATTTATGTTCCCGGATGTCCACCAGGACCACAGTCACTTATGCATGGAATTTTAACTTTACACGACAAAATAATGGATGGAGAGATAAATAGATGAACCCTGAAGTTATTAGTACCACAACAGAAGAATATAAAGAATTAATCAAATCCCTTAAAAAAGATGGATTTGAGATGATGGTAGACCTAACAGTAGTTGATTGGTTTAGAAAAAAAGAGCCCAGATTTGAAATAGTTGTTCAATTTTTATCAACTTCAAAAAATTTACGTAAGACAGTAAAAGTGTTTGTTAATGATGAAGATTTAAAAATATCTTCAATAACTGACATATACCCTGGTGCAAATTTTTATGAAAGAGAAGCTTATGACATGTTCGGTATCGTTTTTGAAGACCATCCAGACTTAACGAGAATTTTAATGCCAGATGATTGGGAAGGACACCCATTAAGAAAAAATTATGGATCTGGAAGAATACCAGTCCAGTTCAAAAATGCCCCAAAGGTTGATTAAGTGAAAAATAATAAAATAAAAAAAAGCAAGCTCAGTAATTTTAAAAATAAATTAGATTTTTGGGCTACAAACTCAGAAGAAGGTGGTTGGAATGTATCTTCGACTGACGAAGGTTCTCAAAAAATGCTGGAAAACGAAAATGAAAAGCAAATAAAAATTCAAACAGGAATTGAAGTAGTTGATGATTTTGTTATTGACGAGGACACATCTGATGATGAAAGAATGATAGTAAATATGGGACCTCAGCATCCTTCAACCCATGGTGTTTTAAGACTTCAGGCAGAGCTTGAAGGAGAGGTTGTAAGGCGTGTTAAGCCAATTATTGGATATTTGCATACAGGTATGGAAAAAACTGGTGAAGAGTTGAATTATTTTCAAGGTCCAACCAACACAACAAGAATGGATTATCTTTCCCCCTTGTTCAATGAGTTAGTTTTCTCTCTCACGACTGAAAAACTTATTGGTATTGAAGTGCCTAAAAGGGCAGAAACAATAAGAATTTTGATGACTGAGCTTAATAGGGTTTCGTCACATTTAGTTGCTCTTGCAACTGGCGGAATGGATATAGGAGCATTATCCATGATGATTTTTGGCTTCAGAGAAAGAGAGTTAATTTTAAATTTCTTTGAAAAAACAACAGGTCTAAGAATGAACCATAACTTTATAAGGCCTGGTGGAGTAGCAGCAGATTTACCTGATGGGTGGCAGAAAGATGTTGAAGAAATTTTAAAAATAATACCTGAAAAGCTACAAGATTACGATGACATGCTCCTGGATAATCCTATTTGGAAAGGAAGACTACAAAATGTTGGGATCCTCACTACAGAAGAGTGTTTTGCTTACGGCGTAACTGGACCAAGCTTAAGAGCTTCTGGGTATTCTTGGGATTTAAGAAAGTCACAACCTTACTCGGGAATTGAAAATTATGAATTTGATGTTCCAACTTTAACTGAAGGAGACGTTTTTGCTAGATGGAGAGTAAAAGTATTAGAAATTTTGGAAAGTCTAAAAATAATTGAACAAGCAATGAACAATATGCCTAAGGGACCTTATAAAGTACAAGATAAAAAAATTACACCACCCCCACGTAAAAGATTAGATGAATCAATGGAAGCTCTAATCCATCATTTTAAAATTTATACTGAGGGTTTTAAAGTTCCAGAGGGCGATGCATATGTTGCCATTGAGTCACCCAGAGGAGAGCTGGGTTGTTATATAGTTTCTGATGGTTCAGCAAAGCCTTACAGAATGCATGTCAGAGGTCCTTCTTTTTGTAATCTTCAAGCACTTCCTGTCATTATGACAGATAGTCCAATTGCAGATGCTGTTGCTGCAATAGCTTCCTTAGATCCCGTTATAGGAGATGTAGATAGATGAGTTGGGATGATAAATTATTGAAACAGGCAAAAAAAATAATTAAGCTCTATCCTCAAAAAAGATCCGCATTAGGTCCTCTTTTGCATTTAGCACAAAGTAAGGACGGCTATATTTCTGATGACTCCATAACTGTAATAAGTGAATTAGTAGGTATAACAGAAGTACAAGTTAAGTCAGTTTCGACATTTTACTCAATGTACAAACAAGAACCTACTGGAAAGTACATATTAAGTGTTTGTAAGTCAATATCATGTGAAATCAATAATTCAAGCGAAGTAATAAATAAAGTTCAAGAATTTACGGGTTTAAATAATAATGAAACTGACGAAGAAGAATTATTCACCTTTGAGGCTGTGGAATGTATTGGCGCTTGCGGTGGAGCTCCAGCAGTACAGGTCAATTATGAGACAGTTGAAGGTGTAACACCTGAAAATGCAATAAATTTGTGCAAATGGTTAAAAGAGACAAAACCAGAAGTTGTAGTAGCTGATGAAATGCAAGAAAATTTCGGAGGTATAAAATCTTTCGATTGGGCTATTCAAGATAACTCTGGCGCTACCTCTACTGCTCCAGGCTTTCAAACTTTAAAGACAACTAAGGTAAAAAAATGAAAGAAACCATTCTTCTTACAAAACATATGCGAGATAATCCGGAAGAGAGTCATTTAATTGATAGTTATGAAAAAAACAATGGTTACTCAACTGCAAAAAAAACAATCTTAGAAAGCTCTCCAGAAAAAATATTAGAAGAAATTAAGGCATCAAATATAAGAGGAAGAGGTGGTGCAGGGTTCCCAACCGGAGTTAAGTGGGGATTTTTGGCTGAAGATGAAGATCGATATTTAGTAATCAATGCAGACGAGTCAGAACCAGGTACTTTCAAGGATAGGATTTTACTTGAAAGAGATCCTCATCAACTCATTGAGGGCATTATCATTACTTGTTTTTCAGCAAACATTAAAGAAGCTTTTATATACATAAGAGGAGAGTATGCGAAGCCTGCTAGAAGAGTTCAGCAAGCAGTAGAACAAGCATATCAAAAAGGATATTTGGGAAAGAATATTTTTGGTTCCGAGATCAATCTTGACATAGTTGTCCATCTAGGAGCAGGGGCATATATATGTGGTGAAGAAACTGCACTGCTTAATTCACTCGAAGGCAGAAGAGGAGAACCAAGACTAAAACCTCCTTACTTCCCAGCAGTAAAAGGTTTATATATGAAACCAACTTTGGTTAATAACGTTGAAACAATTTCCTCTGTACCTTGGATAATTGAGAATGGCGGAGAAGAGTACAACAAGTTGGGAGTTGAAGGCTCTACAGGTACAAGGATTTTTAGTTTGTCTGGACATGTAAATAACCCAGGAAACTATGAAATTGAAATGGGTAGTTCTTTTGGTGAATTTGTAGAAACACTTGGTGGGGGTATAAGAAATAATAAAAAAGTTAAAGCTTATATACCTGGAGGTGCTTCTGCACCATGGTTTAGAGGAGATCAGCTAGACATAAAAATGA
>Ga0181602_10000639_pt1 | contig 32076 bp, 31 predicted proteins | sample 041ome_14_FD_148640 | JGI IMG/M metagenome (GOLD analysis project Ga0181602, IMG submission 148640) | Coastal salt marsh microbial communities from the Groves Creek Marsh, Skidaway Island, Georgia - 041408US metaG (spades assembly) | ecosystem: Environmental > Aquatic > Marine > Intertidal zone...
GACCCGTCCTGCAGGTGTGGGAGCAGAACGGTGCGATGGTGGCCCAGAATGACAATTGGCGCACCACGCAGGAGTCCGACATCATGGCCACCGGTATGGCCCCCATGCAGGACAGCGAGGCGGCCTTGGTCGTGACGCTGCAGCCGGGAGTCTACACGACCCTGCTCAACGGCGTTGGCGGAGGTACCGGCATCGGGCTGCTCGATGTCTTCCTCGTGGAGTGATTCCCACCGGAAACGGCCCGCACCCCGGTGCGGTTGAAAGGAAAGCTGCGACCCCGGATGATGATCCGGGGTCGCCTGCGTTCAGGCATCGTCCGTGTTGACGCTTTTGAAGGCGAGGGCGGCGGCCACGCCGCCGAGTACATTGGCGACCAGATAGACGCCGAACTGGCTGAGTTTTTCCAGGCCCATCACGATCACGCCGAGACCGACCGCGGGATTGAAGGCGCCACCTGAGACGCCTCCCACCGCGGCGGCGCCGGCCATCACGGTGAAGCCGATCGCGAGACCGTAGAAGGAATTGCCCTCGGTGCCCTTGGCGGTCGCCACATTGAGAATCACCCAGGCCAGAGCGAAGGTGAAGAGGAACTCCGCGACCAGGGAGGGGCCGAGGGCGTGATTGGCCGGCCCGGCGATGGGTTTGCCCTCCAGGCCCACGACGATCAGGGCAGCCAGGGCCGCGGCGGCAAACTGGGCCACCCAGTATGGCACGACGTCCCGGGCCTCACATTTGCCGCGCAGAAAAACCGCGAGCGTAACGGCCGGATTAAAGTGGGCGCCGGACACGTGGCCGCCGGCGAAAATCATGGCCGCGAGGACACCGCCGATGATGAGCGGGGCCAGGTCGCTGCCGGTGCGCACGACCATGCCGATGGTGAACACCAGGAAGAAGGTGCCGATGAATTCGACGAGGTATTTTTTCATGAAGCGGAAGGGGTTGGGGTTTCGCGGCAAATCAACCGTTTGGCGATGTCATGGCAACGCGGATCGTGGCCCGGGGTCCCGCCCCCGCAAGTCATGCTATGCCGGGTGGTTCGGACGAGTAAGACCTAGCTCAGGGCGGCGGCTGCGGCGGTTGACATGACGTCGACCGGCACGTCGCTCCCACTCCAGATTTCCAGGGCGCGCGCACCTTGGTGCACCAGCATGGCCAGGCCGTTGGCCGCCGGTACCCCTGCCGACCGGGCGGTTGTCAGCAGCGGCGTTTCCGGTGGATTGTAAATCATATCGAACACGCCGGCGGGCCGCGGCACTCGTCCGAGATCGATCGGCGGTGGGTCGTCGGGCTTTAGTCCCGCACTGGTGGCGTTGATCACGATGGCGCCGGCCGGAAGGTCCGCGGGCGGATTCGCCGGATCGAAACCATGAAGTTCGATGCCGGTGGCGAGCGGCTGCAAGTGGTCGAGCAGGGCGTCGCGGTGGGCCGCCGTGCGATTGGCAAGGTGCAGCGAGGCGCAGTGACGGGAGAGACACTCCAGGGCGGCCCCGCGGGCGGCGCCGCCGGCGCCGAGCAGGATGATGGGCGAGCCGGTCACACAGAGGCCCAGGGTCTCGCGAATCCCGGTGGCGAGGCCGTAGCCGTCGGTGTTGAATCCACGCCAGCCGCGCGGTGTGTTCAGCAGGGTGTTGACGGCTCCAATCGGTTGGGCGGCGGCGTCGACCGCGGCGATGCGATCAAACGCCAGCACCTTGTGGGGCACGGTGAGGTTGAGCCCGTGAAACCCCGCGGCGTGCAGGCGTTGCAGCGCGGTGGGAAGATCCGCCGGCGGCACGTCGAAACGGAAATAGCGCCATTGGGAGAACCGCTTCTCGGTCACCGCCATGCGGGCCAGCGCGGCGTTGTGCAAAGCCGGGCTGATCGAGTGTTTGATCGGGTGCCCGAGCACCGCCAGGGCGATGCCGCGGAACGACCAGCTATCGAGATCGGCAAGCGTGAGGACGGGCTCCATCGATTGCGGAGTGCGGATTTGCCCGGACGGATTGTCAATCCGGCGGCGTGCCGCCGCGGGCATCGAGCCTGGGCGGGATGCGCCCGCCGATCAGGTCGAGGTGTGCTTGGTGTAGGTGGCCTCGAACTCGACGACGTAGCGGGCGAAGAGTTGCGCCCGTTCCCGCTCGTCCCGCGCCTCGTAGTGATGGGCGAGGTTGCGGCAGCTGCGGCACAACACCTCCCGCACCGGCGTGGGGGCGAGGTCACTCAGCTTCGGGGCCAGATCGTGAGCGCGCAGGAAGAGAAACACTTCTTCGGGGCTGCGAAAGACCCCGCCGTCAAAGGCGTCGATGAAGAACGGCACCTCGTCGGCGAAACACCCGACCATGAAGTGCCCCGGCAGACCGATCGGTTCGAGATCCAGCCCGAGCCGCTGTCCGACGAGCAGATAGAGCACGCAGAGCGAAATTGGAATGCCCTGTCGCCGGGCGAGGACCTGATCGAGGAAGCTATTGTCGGGATCGGTGTAGTTCTCGAAATTCCCGCGAAACTGCCACTCGTGGTAGAGCACACGGTTGAGCACGCGGCATTTTTCGCGGGCTGTGGCCGGTTCGACGATCAACTCACGGCACCGCGCCGCGATGTTGTCCAACTCGGCACAGCATTCGCCCACATCGAGATCGGGCCGCACGGTGCGGGCGAGCAGCAGCGCGCCGGTTTCCAACTCGTAGTTGAGCGAGGCGATGAAGTCGCTGAAATCAGCGACCGGGTCGGTGAAGTTCAGGTCCTCCAGATAGTCGCGGGCGAACCAAGCGAGGGCGCGATTCGAGCCCTGGGCCGTGCTGGTCAACAAGTCACGCGCCGCGAGGCCGAGGGCGTGGAACCGTTCCAGCAAGGCGCGGCGAACGGTTGGGCTGGGATCATCGAGCAGATCCAGCAAGGCTGCCTTTTCCTCATTGCTGAGCTTGGCGGGGCGCACGGTCAGAGCATCGTTCGACCCCCGCGGGAGGGAAAGCGCAATCGCCCTCCGACCGCGGTTATCGTTGCCCGAACAACGCGGTGCCCACGCGCACCTGCGTGCTGCCGGCGGCGATCGCGGGGGCCAGATCACCGGTCATGCCCATCGACAATTCCGGCAACGGGTGGCCCAGCCGATCGACCAAGTCGTCGCGCAGCGTGCGCAGGTTGGCAAACGTCCGCTCGGCCACAGCCGGGTCGTCCGACAGTGGGGCGATCGTCATGAGTCCCTCGACGTTGATAAAGGGGAGGGCGAGCGCGGCTTCGAGCAGCGCGGGGGCGGCCTCGAGATCGGCGCCGAACTTCGCCGGGTCACGGCCGGCATTGATCTGCAACAGGATGGCCAGCGGCCGGTTGAGTTCGGCGGCGGCGACATTGAGGCGGTTGAGCAGTTTCTCGCTGTCGACACTCTGGACCCGGTCGAAATGCGCCGCGGCAAACTTGGCCTTGTTCGACTGGAGATGGCCGATCAGTTCCCAGCGCAGGCCCGGGGCGTCGACCTGGGGCTGCTTTTCCAGCGCCTCCTGGACCCGGTTTTCGCCGACGCCGCGCAGGCCGTAGCGCGCCGCGTATTCGGGCGCCCAAGGGCCGTGCGTCTTGGTCACCGCGAGCAGCTCCACCCTGGCAGGATCGCGGCCCGCGGCCGCACAGGCGCTCGCGATCTGGGCCCGAACAGTATCAGCTCGGCTGGCGAACTCAGCGTAGCTCAAACTCATGCAGTCGATTTAATAGGTTGCGCGGAAATAAGCAAAAATTATGGTTAGCGCAGGATCACTTCGCGTAAGCCATGCAAATAGAGAATTTCAAAGTCTTTGCCGATTTGGTGGAGACAAAGAGTTTTTCAAAATCGGCCAAGATCAATGGCATCACCCAGTCGGCGGTGAGCCAGCAGGCGCGTGCGATGGAGAAGCATTTCAAGACCCTGCTGATTGATCGCAGCCAAAAGCAGTTCCAACTCACGCGGGAAGGGCAGTGTGTTTACGAGACTGCCAAGGAGCTGCTCCACGGCTACGAGAAGCTGCTCTCCGACCTGCAGGAGATGAAGAAGGTCATCAGCGGGACCATTCGGATATCGACCATTTACTCCATCGGCCTCCATGAGCTGCCGCCCTACATCAAGCGCTTCCTGCACGATTTTCCGTCGGTCAACGTCCGGGTCGAGTATCGCCGCTCCAACCTCGTGTATGAGGACATCCTGCACAACTCGGTCGACTTCGGACTGGTGGCGTTCCCGGTGCGGCAGCGGCAGATCGAGGTGGTGCCGTTTCGCAACGACCACCTCGTGCTGATCACGCATCCGCAGCATGCGCTGGCCCAGCGCGGCACGGAGGTGGAATTCACCGAGTTGGCGGGGCTGAAGTTCATCGGTTTCGATCCCGACATCCCGACCCGCAAGGCGGTCGACCAGATTTTCCGCGACAACGCCATCGAGATGGATCCGGTGATGGAGTTCGACAACATCGAGACGGTGAAGCGCGCGGTGGAGATCGACCACGGTGTCGCGATCGTCCCGCAGGCGACCGTCATGCGTGAAGCCCAGCAGGGGTCGCTCGCGATGCTGCATTTCAAGGGCAAGGACTTCACTCGCCCGCTGGCGATCCTGCACCGCAAGGGCCGCGTGCTCACGCCGGCGATGCGCAAGTTCATCGACACGCTCAGCACCGAGCCGACCGAGGTGAAGACGGGCTGAGGCCGAATCCGCCGGGGCGATTCGCATTTTCCCGGGCATAGGACACGGGTGTGGGGACTCACACCTGCCGATGATGGAGCCCACGATCACCCTGCTTTATGGTGCCACCCTCGTGGGCTTGGCGTACTTTGGGTTCCACCGGCTGAAAATGCTGGGGCTGTATTGGCGGTCGCCGGAAACCGCTCCACCGCATGCGCCCCCCGAGGATTGGGCGCCGTCGGTCTGTGTGCAGCTGCCGGTCTACAATGAGGCCGCGGTGGTGGAGGCGTTGCTGGACCACGTGAGCGCACTGCGCTGGCGCGGGCCGTTGGAGATCCAGATTCTGGATGACTCCACCGACGAAACCTCGGCGCTGATCGAACGCTGGCGGTTGAATCATCCACGGGCGGCGCTTCGGATGGTGCATCTGCGTCGGCCCGTGCGGTCGGGCTACAAGGCGGGCGCGCTGGCCCAGGGCATGGCGCGGACCCGGGCGGAGTATTTTGCGATTCTGGACGCCGACTTTCGGCCGGCCCCGGATTTTATCGAAGCCCTGATGCCGCACTTCATGGCGCAGGATGTCGCGGCGGTGCAGGCGCGCTGGGAGTTTGCCAACCGTCGTCAGAGCCTGCTGACCCGGTTTCAGGCCGTGTTCCTCGACGCCCATTTCATCATCGAGCAGCGGGCGCGGGCGGCGGCGGGTCTCTGGTTCAATTTCAATGGCACCGCCGGGATCTGGCGACGGACGGCGATCGTGGCGGCGGGAGGTTGGAGCAGCGACACGGTGACTGAGGATCTCGACATCAGCTATCGCGCCCAGCTGGCCGGCTGGCGGCTGGTCTACCGCGATGATTATGCGGTGCCGTCGGAATTGCCGGATAATGTCATCGCCTTCAAATCCCAGCAGCGGCGCTGGACGAAAGGAGGACTCCAGGTGGCGCGCAAACTGGCGGGCCGGGTGTGGCGCGCGGAGGTACCCGCGCGGATCAAGCGCGAAGCGTTGCAGCATCTCTCCATCGGTTTGGTGCACCCGCTGCTCGTGTTGTTCTCACTGCTGTTCGTGCCCTACCTGTGGATATCGGCCCGGCAGGCGGGGACCTGGTGGTATTGGACCAATCCGGCCATCGTGCTGCTGGCCGGGGGAGCCCCGGTGATGTTCTACGTGGCCGGCCAATTCCTGCGCCGCCGCGAATGGCGGGCCCTCGCGGGCTGGTGGCTGGTTTCGCCGCTGCTGCTGGCTTTGGGCCTCGCGCTGAGCATCACCCTCGCCGTTGCCGCGGTGGAAGGCCTGTGCAGGCGTGGCGGGGAGTTTGTGCGAACCCCCAAGGGCGGATATTCGCCGCGGGCGGGCGGGCTGCTGCAGCGGGTGCGCAGCCGGCGTTTCTACACCAGCATCACCACCTGCGAGGTCGTGCTCGGTGGGGGCATGCTGATGGCCGCCGCGTGGTTCTGGCACGAGGGGAGTGGTGAACTTGCACCGGCCTTGGTGCTCAAGGCGGTGGGCTTTCTGCTCGTCGCTGCGCTCTCCCTGGATGAGCTTTGGGCGGCTCGAACGCCCGCGATGGCCGTTCCTCCCGACCGTATTTGATATCATGAAGACTTCACGCCCTTCGCTTCACCTCGTGATCCTGACCCTACTGGCGGTTGGTTCCTGCGGGTTTCTCGCTGGCTGCAATCGTGCCGCCGATGCGGTCGCCGCCGCGCCGGCCGGGTCGAGCCTGGACGGCGAACTGCCGGTGCTGGGGGCGGCCCCGGAATGGCAACTCGCGCGCCTGGACGGCAGCACCTTCAATTCGACCGAGCTGGCGGGCAAGGTCGCGGTGGTCGACTTCTGGGCTACCTGGTGCGGCCCGTGCGTGCGGGAAATTCCGGGCTACGTCGATTTGCAGAAGAAGTACGCCGAGCAGGGGCTGGTCTTCATCGGGATTTCCGTCGACGACATCGCCGCCGCCAAGGTGCAGGCGTTTGCCGAGCGCTACGGCGTCAACTACCCGATCCTGCGCTACAACAACGCGATCATCTCCGCCTTTGGCGGAGTCGAGGCGATCCCGACGACCTTCCTGATCGATCGCGAGGGCAACATCCGCCACCGCAAGGTGGGCGCGATGGAGACCGAGGACTACGAGCCCCTCATCGCGTCGCTGCTCTGACCGCGCTCGAGCGCGGAATTTCAGGCAAGAGAAAGGCCCGCCGAAAACCCCTTAACGGCGGGCCTAGTTTGTTTTCTCTGCGGATCTAAGATCCGACATCCATGTTAACCCCTGAACCCGGACAAGTCCGGATTCGGTTATTTGAATGAGCATCGGTCGTGCCAAGTTTTTGGCAGGTTTGGACGCCGATCTAAATGTTCAGCTGCCGTTAGCGTCAGTCCGTTGAGAACCGCACTGTCCGCGCGATGCTGTCGGCCAGCATCCGGTCACTGCGGGCGCGGGCGAGCCGGTGGGGTCCGCCCCAAAGGCGATGATGCTGCATCCAATGCTTGAACGCCCCTGGCATGACGAGCCGCACGATCGGTTCGCTCAGGACGCCCGTGTTGCGCAGCTCGGCGTAGCGGGGATGAGCCCGCAGCATGAAGCTGTCCAAGCGGGTGGCGATGGCCGGTCCCCGGGGGCTGATCCGGGGATTGGCATCCAGTTCCACCCACCACTCGTGCCGGCCCTGGAGCTTGCCCTGTTCGGTGCTGCTGGGCAGCGGGGCCACATGAAACTGGGTGATCTTCCACTGGTTGTCGGCACACACATCCACCAGGTGCTCGGTCAGGTCATGCTCGTTGAGTTGTTCGCCGTAGGCGTTCAAGAGCAGGTCGGCATGGCCGACCACCGTGTAGCGGGGTGGCCGGAGGCTGCTGAAACGGACAATATCGCCCACCCGGTGGCGTACCAGTCCGCCCGGGGTCGTGACCAGGAGCTCGTAATCGGAGCCGAGCTTGATCTCGGCCAGGGACAAGGCCCGGGCCCCGGAACTGCCGAACGGAGGCTGGGTGCCGCGAACGCGCGGAAGGAACTCGAAGAAGATGCCCTGCTCGGCCAGCAGGCGGAGCCCACGTACCGAATCCTGGGCCCCGAACAGGCCCTCGGCCGCATAGTGGATCTCGTGCAGGGTCACCCCCTGGCCGGCGAGCTGCAGCAACTCGTCGCGATAGGGCAGGACCTGCGTGCCGCCGTGCATGATACAACGCAGGTCCGGCCAGAAGGAGCGCAGTGTCACCGCCGGTTCCTTTCCGGTCGGCGGGCCGCCGACCATGCGGCGAGCCAGTTCGATCAGCCACGGCGGTTGGCCGCAGAGCACCGTGACATACTGGTCATGGGCTTCCTGGATCGTGGCGTTGACCAGGGCCGCCCAGTCCATTTCCGCGAAGGTTGCGGGCGAGGGCAGGGCGTAGGCACGCTCATACCACGCCGGCCAGAACGAGGCGGACAGGGTGCTGATGTCCAAGTGGCCGCCCGCGTCGGGCTGGCTGGTGCGGCCGGCGAGCAGCAGATGGCGGCCGCGCAGGCAGCGGTCGTCGCCGGTCCGGGCTGCGCCCTGCAGCAGCATCTCCAAGGTGGTGCCGGCGACGTGATCCGCCATGGCCTCGCTGACCGGCAACAGGCGCGGCGCACCGGTGGTGGTGCCGGCGGTGGCCACCCACGCAACCGGGTCACCCGGCCACATCACGTTGCTTTCGCCATCGATGATCCGGCTCGTCCATGGCGCGAGGTCCGCAAAGTCGGACAGCGGCACCTGCAGCCGAAAGTCGTCGTAGCTCATGTCCGCCGTCAGTCCGAGCGCCTGGCCCCGGGCGGTTTGCGCGAGGGCCGGCATGAAGAGCGGAAGCGGAAGAGCTCAAAGCAGCAGGCGCGCCCACGGTGGTCGCAAGCCTATTTCCCGACGGATGTTAAGCGAATGCCAAAGGCGTTGCCGCAGAGCGCGGAAACGCTGCATCCTGCCCCCGTGTGGTCACTCCCCCCCGTCGTATTTGAAGACGATTCGCTGGTCGCGTTCGACAAGCCTTCCGGGCTGCCGGTGGGCGGCCGGACGGAGTTGGCCGGAGCGACAGACGGTACGCTGACGGACTTGGTGGCGGCAGCGCGAGGGACCGACGTGCGGCTGGTTTGTGCGATCGATGCGGAAGTGAGCGGCGTGGTCGCCTGGGCGAAGCACAAGGTGGCGTTGGACTTCCTCAGCGGCCAGGTGCAGGGCCGGGCGGCGCAGCGCGTGCAGCACGCCCTGGTGGTCGTGGCGGAGCCTGACGAAACGGAGTGCGAGGGTGTGGGCCGGCCACTGCGGGGGGCTGATGGTCGCCTGCCGGAGACGTTTCGGGTCGATTTCGCGCTGGGGCCCGACCTGCATCGTCCGGGTCGGCTGCACGTTTATCGCAAGCGCGGGGGGCGACCGGCGGCGACGGCGTTTCGGGTGCTGGAGGATTTCGGGCGTTATGTCTGGCTCGAGGTTAGGCCCGAGACCCAGCGCGCCCAGCAAACTCGCGCCCACCTCGCGGCGATCGGAGCGCCGGTGCTGGGGGATGACCTCTACGGCCTGGCCCAGGAGCGTCTGCTGCTCTCAAATTTGAAACGGGGCTACAAGGGGCGGACGGAGGAACGGCCCTTGATTGATCGCCTGGCCCTGCATGAGAGCGAACTCACGCTGCGGCATCCCGAAAGCCGCGAGCCCGTCTGCCTGACGGCTCCGCTCCCCAAGGACCTGGAGGTCGCGCTGCGCAACCTGCGCAAATTTGCCCGGCGCTGAGCACAAAAAAACACCCCGCCGGAGCGGGGTGTTGGGAAGCGGGAATCAGCCGGGGGCTCAGTGGGTGTGCGCGCCCTTCTCGAACCTACCGCGGAGCGCGAACAGAATGCCGAAGGCCGCGATCAGGACCAAGGGGAACATGGTCATGTTCGTGAGCGTGGCCTGGCCGGCGGCGAGCTCGATGGCCGCCGGATCGGTGATGCCCTCGGTCACGGCCGCCTCGCGGTTGGAGTCGATCCAGCCGCCGATGATCGGGTTCCAGATTGAGACGGCGAACATGCCGGCGCCGCCCATGAGCGACATGCCGAGAGCGCCGGTCTTCGGGATGTATTCCGACACGAATCCAATCATGGTCGGCCAGAAGTAGCACACGCCCAGGGCGAACACGATGATGGCCAGGTAGACCATGCCGCCGGTCGCGATGCTCAGCATGTAGAGGCCGATGGCGGTCAGGATGGCCGAGACCAGCAGCACGCCGCCGGCGTGGAGCTTGTGCACCATCGGGCCGGCGAACTGGCGGGCCACGGCCATGAGGCCGGTGCTGAGCGCGAGGAGCACCATGGGGTGCGCGCCGGTCTGACCGAGCACCCGGTCAACCCATTGCTGGGTGCCCAACTCGGAGGTCGCGGTCAGCGTCATGCAGAAAATCATGAACAGGTAGAGCGGCGTGAAGAGGCTCTTGATGTTGGTGGCGGTGGAGGTCTCGATGTTTTCGGACTTGGGGAAGGTCTGGGTGAAGACCAGCCAGCCGTAGAGCGCGGTGGGGATCAGCATGATGCCGATCTGGGACTGCCAGCCCATGCCCGCGCCGGTCATGAACTGCGACACGAGCGCGCCGATGACGATGCCGCCAGGGAACCACACGTGGAAGCGGTTGAGCATCGTGGTCTGATTCTTCGGATACATGTCCGCGATGAGCGGGTTGCAGGCGGCTTCGACCGAACCGTTGGCGAAACCGATGAAGAAGGTCGAAATGATGAGGCTCCAGAAGCCGCCGGCGGTGATGGTCAGCACCAGGCCGAGCACGTGGCCGAAGAAGGCGATATACATGAGGACCTTCGGCCCCAGGTAGTTATAGGCCAGGCCGAGAACCATCATCGCGAGCGGGAAGCCGAGGAAGGCCATCGAGTTGACCCATCCGAGTTGGGTGTCGGTCAGGCCGAGCGTCGTGCTGAGCTCGGTGAGGATACCGGCGCGAATGGCAAAGGTCATCGCGGTCACGACCAGGGAGACGCAACTGGCGAAGAACAGTTTGGAGGGGTTGACGTTGCTCATAGGGGGAGGAGGGAAGCGTGATCCGGCGCGGTTCACGAGCGGCCGGCGCCATGCGAGTCAGTTGGGGTTTGCTACGGGGTGAACGGGCGTTCCCGCCCCAGCGGGCGGCAAAACATCGGGCGAGCAAAGCGCTTTGCCTCCCGATTTCGAGACCAAAGGCACCCGGCGCTTAAAACGTTGAAGGCAAACGCCGTTGATTGGCGACAGGGTGCGGTCTGCCGGCGGGGCTAGGAATTGGTCAGGCCGGCTTCGATGAGCGCATCCCGAGCCCTGACCTTGGCGAGTTCGTCGTGTTTGGCCCGGGAGGGCAGGGTGAGGCCGCATTCGATGGCCTGCTCGGCTGCGTCCGTCCGTTCGCTGGCGAGGTGGATGAGCCCCAGCTCCAAATGGTGGTTCGGATCTTCCGGCTCCAGCGCCACCGCCTGTTCCAAGTGGACGAGAGCCTGATCGAGCGAGGCGTTGGGCAGACCGCCGTAGACCAGCCGAACGATCCAGCGCTTGAAGGTGCCGAGCGCGTACACTTCCCGGTGCCAGCGACCGAGCACGTGATGGGCCCAGGCGTAATCGGGGTCCAGCGTGAGCGCCTGTTCGGCGTCGGTCTTGATCTGGCGGGAGAGCTCGATCTTGGTGCGGGTGTCGCTGTAGGTGGCGAGCTTGCCGCGGGCGACTGCCATGGAGAGGATATTGACCGCGTCGGTCGGGTCGAGCTCCGCGGCGTGTTCGGCATAGTCGAGCGCGAGGCGCGCGTAGCGCTGCTGCTCGGCCGGATCGTCCAGATCCACGATCGCATCGGAATACTGCCGGGCGATCTTCTGCAGAACGAAAGGGCGATCCGGTGCGATGGCGTTGGCCTGCAAAAAATATCCGAGGGCGGCCTCACTGTACAGGTCGGCTTCGGCGGCGAGCCCGCGTTCGATCAGGGCGTCGACCTGCGCCGACTCGTCCCCGGATGCAAGCGTGGCCCCCAGACAGGCGAACCAGAGTGTGGTCAGTCCCAGTTTCATGGTTTGCAAAAGCGGTAGTGGCTCACCAGCCATTCCTCGCCGCCGCGGTAGCCCCACAGTTCGGCGCAGCTCATGTAGAATACGCGCCAATAGACCCACCACTTGGTGGCCTGGTCCGGTCCGTAGGTGGCGGCGAGCAGCGGCATGATTTCGGCGCGGTGGCGGTCCATGTTGGCGAGCCAGTGCTCAGCGGTCTGCTGATAGTGGCGGCCGTTGACCCGCCAGTCGGCCTCCAGCGTCAGGTCATCCTGAAATTGGCTGAGCAGGTCGTGCGCGGGCATCTGGCCGCCGGTGAAAAAGTGGCGCGACATCCAGTCGCTCGGTCCGCGGGCGACGAAGTGATAGGACAGCTGCCGGTGGGTGAAGATGTGCACGAAGAGCTTCCCCTGCGGCTTGAGCCAGCGGGCGACGTTGGCCAGCAGCCGCTGGTAGTTCTTCATGTGCTCAAACATCTCGATCGAGACGACGCGGTCGTACTGTCCGGCGTCGGTCTCGAACGTGTTCATGTCGGCGGTGATGATGGCGACGTTGCGCAGGCCGCGGGCGGCGGCGGTGGCGTCGATGTATTCCTTTTGTGTCCGGGAGTTGGATACGCCAAGGATGCGGGCGGACGGGAACCGCTCCGCCAGATAGAGCGTGAGTGAACCCCAGCCGCAGCCGAGTTCGAGGATGGTCTGACCGTCGGCGAATTCCCCGCGCTCCACGTAGGTCGCCAGCATGAGCTCCTCGGCTTCGTCGAGGGTTTCTTGCCCGGTGGGGTAGAGGCAGCCGGAGTATTTCAGGCGGCGACCGAGGCACCGCTGATACAGCTGAGTCGGCACCTCGTAGTGCTGCTCGTTGGCCGCGGCGGTCTGCTCGGCGATGCCGCGGGTCTTGAGGTCGGCGACGTAGGCCGCGGCATCGTAGCCGGCCTCCTCGCGCAGCCGCTGGGCCAGCAGCCGACGGATGCCGAAACGGATCACGGCATCGGGCAACAGGTTCTTTTCGAGCAGGGCGTCAATCACGGCGCGGGGGAGTGGGAAAGAAAGCGGCGGTGCGGCGTTGGTAGTCCCGGTAGGCATCGCCCTTGGAGCGCAGCGACGAGGCCTCCGCCAGCGGCACGCCGGTGACATTGAGCAGCAGGTGCAGGATGACGGCCGGTGCGAAGACACTGGTCCATCCCCAGGGCGAGCCGCAGGCGAATACGAAGAAGCCCACCCAGATGCACCATTCGCAGAAGTAATTGGGATGACGGCTCCATGCCCACATTCCAACGTCGCAAACGCGGCCGCGGTTCTCCGCGCGCCGCACAAAGGCGCGCAATTGGCGGTCCGCCAGCGATTCGCCCGCAATGGCCAGCAGGCAGATCGCCACTCCGGCGATCTCGAAGGCGTTGAGCCCTGGGCCGGGGTGGCGCGTGGGCCAGAAGAAGGGCAGGCTCAACAGCGCGACCGACACCGCCTGCAGTTGAAAGAACCCGAACATCTTCTGGCCGAAATTGGCGGCCCAGTCCTGGCGCAGCTGGCGGTAGCGGCTGTCCTCCGTGGGGTGGTGCGACGCCACGCGCTGCGCGAGGTGGCTGCCGAGTCGAAGGCTCCACCCCGTGGCCAGGGCGGCGATCAGGATCGCCCGCAGCGGCCAGCCGGATCCCTGGGCGGCGTAGAACCAGGCTACGCCGGCGAAGGCGTAGGCCCAGATGACATCGACGATACCGTAGTTGTCGATCAGCCGGGCCGCCAGGTAGGTCACGCTGAACAGCAGCAGCAGCGCGACCATGGCAATGAGCAGGATCACGAGCGGGTTCATGACGAGGGGTTGGTCAGGCGCAGTCGGGCCAGTCGGGCGATGACCGGTCGCAGGAGCAGATAGACCAGGCAGAACACCAGCGGTGCGCTCACCACCCAGGCGCTGAACGCGTGCACCCCCGCCCAGCCGAACTTGGTCAGAAATTCACCGATGGAGAGCTGGGCGAAATCCTGCACCAGCTCGGTGATCGAAAAGGCCTTCTCCTGTGCGCCCCACATCCACTCCCCGACGCGAATGTAGGCGACGATCATGAGCAGGTGCAGCGGCGTGAGCAGTTGGTTGAGGGTCTGCAGAATCGGTTGGTTGAGCCGCAGGAGAATGCCGACGATCAGGTTGACCAGCCAGGTGAATCCGAGGAACGGGAAGAGGCCGCACACCGTGCCGATCGCGAGAGTGAAGGTGATCTGGCGCGGGGAGACGCCCTGCGTCAGCTGCCGCACGATCGGTTGCACCACCCGCCGTTGCCAGAAGCCGTGCGGCGGAGCGGCGGGAGCGGGGGGCGGCGAACTCATGAAAACAACGGGCCCGCGCCCAGCAGATAGGCGCCCACGCCCGTCACCGTGAAGGCGAGTGGCAGGCCGATGCGGCCCTCGCGTTGTTGGGTCACCACCTCGCGCAACCGGTTGATGTGATCGATGCGGAACAGCTCGCCCAGCAGGTAGATCGACATCGCGAAATTGCCCCAGAGGATCACGCTGACGAACCACAACACCCGGGCACCGAGCCGCGGCTCCTTCCAGGCCACCCAGACGTAGAAGGTGATGAAGGCAAAGTAGGCGTCGAACAGCGTGGCGATGAACCACGGATTGCCGGTCACCTCAGCGGGAATGCCGAAGATCGGCTGCTGCAGACTGGCCCAGCCGATCAGCCCGCCCATTGTTAGGAGGATGCCAATATAGAGTCCGCGCAGGAGCCAGAGCATGCGATGAGGATAGAGGTTCAGGTCGCCGCGTGATTGGCCCGCGTGTGCACCGTGTGCACCACCGAGATGTTACGCAGCGCGAAGGCGGCCTCGCAGTATTGCAGGTAGTAGTCCCACTTGCGGATGAAACGGTCGTCGAAGCCCAGCGCCCGCACGCGCTCGAGCTGGGCATGGAAGGCCTCGCGCCACTGCCGCAAGGTGCGGGCGTAATCGGGCCCGAAGTCGTCGCAGGCGTTGAGCACGAAGCCGCCGGACCGGCTCAGGAGGTGGTTCACGCGGTTGAGCGAGAGCAGCAGCGAGCCGGGGAAGATGTGCTTCTGGATGAAGTCGACGCCGCGGCGCAGGCTCTCGTAGCGGTTATCGGGGCAGGTGATGAACTGCAGCGCCAGCCGGCCCGACGGCTTGAGCAGCGCGTTCAGGCGCTCGGTGAAGGCGGGCAGGTAGCGGTGGCCGATGGCCTCCATCATCTCGATGGAGACAATCTTGTCATACTGGCCCACGAGTTCGCGGTAGTCGCACAACCGGACCTCGACCCGATCCGCTAGGTCCGCATCGGCGATGCGGCGGCGGGCGTATTCAAATTGCTGTTGCGAGAGGGTGACGGTCGTGACCCGGCAGCCGTAACGCTGGGCCGCGTGCAGCGCCCAGCCGCCCCAGCCGGTGCCGATCTCCAGCACCTCATCATCGGCCGTCAGCTGCAGGTGACGGCAGAGCGCCTCGTTCTTGGCCGCCTGCGCCTGCTCCAGGGTAAAGGACGGATCCGTCCACTTCGCCGCCGAATACATCATCGAAGGGTCGAGGAAGAGGGCGAAGAACTCATTGGAGAGATCGTAGTGGGCGCCGATGTTGCGCCGGGCATGGGAGAGGCTGTTGGGCCGCAGGAGATGCCCCAGTCGGTTGAGGTGGCGGAGGCCGTTGACCATGGCCTGCCGCCACGACCAACGGGAGCCGGACAGGGTCGGCGCGTTCTCGACGTTGAGGATGAACCACGCGATCACGGCCGCCAGGTCGGGGGTGTCCCAGTCGCCGTCAACGTAGCTTTCCCCGAAGCCGATATCGCCGGCCAGGGCGCATTTGCGGAAAAAGCCGTCCCGCCGCACCCGGATGAGGGCGGATGCCTCGATGCCCCCGGCGAGCGGCTCCGCAGCATCGTCTCTGCCGAAGACGACGCGGCCGCCATCAGGCAGTTCAATGACCATGTGGCCGCGCTGCATCGGCGCGAAGGCCGCCAGCACGAGCCGGCGGAACAGGCCCGGGCGGCGGGTGTGGGTGGTGACAAGGGGTCGGGTATCGGTGGCGGCGACAGGCTCCATGGTCATCTCGGCTAGTCTAGGAAGGTTAACGCGCGGGACGGGAGAATAAATTTACAATTTTGGGGCAAAAAAAGTGAGCCGGTCCGGCGGGGTGGCGCAGGGATAGATCCAAGCGCCGGAACCGAACGTCACTTCGGTTGACATGTCGATGGCATCCGCAGTGCGGTTTGAGCCCCGAGGTTGGTTGACAGCGTTCGCCGCTAGGCGTTCGGTCAATCCGCCCGGAGCGTCTTCGGGTGCTGCTAAGGTTTTCATGCCCCCGGTTCCCGACAACACGGCCACCTTGCTGGCGCGCCTGAGCAGGCGCGAGCCAACGGCCATGGCGGAGGCCTACGATCAGTTTGGCCACACGATCTACGCGGTCGCCGTGCGGGTGGTGAGGCGGCAGGAGGAGGCCGAGGAGGTGGTGCAGGACACGTTCAAGGCGCTGTGGCTTCACGCCGCCGAACTGGCGGCGCGTGACAGCAAGCTCGTGGCCTGGCTGGTCACGGCGGCGCGGCGGCGGGCCATCGACCTGCTGCGCAAGCGCCGTCGGCGCATTCCCACCGCGGTGGAGTTGAGTGAGGAACAGGCGTTGCGCGCGGAAACGACCGGTGAGGACGGGGCCACTGCCGGCGATATCGCCGAGCAGCAGGAACGGGCGAAACGCGTGCGGGAGGCGTTGGCGACCCTGCCGGCCGACCAGGCCGAGGCGGTGCGGCTGGCGTTCTATTCCGGGCTCACCCACCAGGAGGTGGCCGACCAATTGCAGGTGCCGCTTGGCACCGTTAAATCGCGTCTGCGCTACGCGCTGACCAAACTGCAGGGTTTGATGGAGGGCCTTAGTGATGAATGACCAGGATCACGACCTGATCATCGACTACATCCTCGGTGAACTCGATGTGGCGGCCCGCCAGGCGGTCGAGCAACGGCTGGCGACGGACGCCGATTTTGCGCGGAACCTGGCGGCGTTGGAGACGACTCTGGCGGAGGCGGTGTTGGTCGGGACCCCGGCGGTGGCGGCGCCGTCGTCGCTGCGCGAGCGCGTGCTGGCCGATGTCTCCCCGGCGACCGAGGATGAAGCTTCGCCCGGCAAGATTGTCGGCTTCCCGTTCTGGACCGCGATGGGCTGGGGAGCGGCGGCCGCCCTGGCGATCCTGGCGGCGGTGCTTGATTCGCGGTTGCGTCAAAGCGAGACCCGCGCCGATGACCTGCAGGCCGAAGTGGCGGTGGTGCGCGGGCAGCTGGAGGAGGTGAGCCGCGATTTGGCAGCCTCGGCCGGGACCCGCGAGCAATTGCAGGCCCGCCTTGCCCAGCTCGAGTCGCGTTCCCGCCTCGATTCGCTGCGCATCGCCGCGCTCAATTCCCAGTTGGAGCAGGCGGCGGCGTTCGGCTTTGCCGTGTTCGATCCGGAGACCGACGAAGGCGTCATCGAGGTCATCAACCTGCCGGCGATCGATGCGGAGTCGCAGGACTATCAGCTCTGGGTGGTTGACCCGCAGTATCCGACGCCGGTGGACGGTGGCGTGATTCAGGTGGACGAGGAGGGCCACACCCGGGTGCGTTTCTCGGCCGGTCAACCGGTGAATGAGGTGACCGCGTTCGCGATCAGCCTGGAGCGCAAGGGCGGCGTGCCGGTGGCCGAAGGGCCGATGGTGCTGGTGGGGGCGCTTTGACGGGGATCAACGTCCGCGGGTGAGCGAGGCGTGCGGCCGGTAGAGATCGCGTTGGTCGGCGGCGCGGCCGGCCTTGGCGAACCACGGGACCCGCTTCCACCACAAGCGCAGCGCGTGCCAGTGGATCAGGGCGATGACCCGCAGGGTCAGCAGGGGATACTTGATCAGGAACGTGGCCAGGGCGCCGTCCGTCAGCGGTCGGGCGGGCCCGGTCAGGGTGCTCGTAAGGGTGCGCCGCTCACCGGTGTAGTCGTCGATCTGCACGGCCAGCCGGTCGGTGGGGACGCGCAGGTGAAAATCGAACGCCACGTCGACATCGGAAAACGGGGAAACGTAGAAGTGCTTCGGCACCCGCAGCCGGAAGCCTGCGGCGCTCAGGGTGTCACCACTCAGCAAATACGGTTTTATTTCGTGAAACGTGTTGGTCACCTCGCAGATCGCCGCCACCGGGTGGCCCGCGGCCGAGCGCACGAAGTAAAACGACACCGGGTTGAACCGGTAGCCCAGCATCCGCGGCAGCGTGACCAGCTCGACCCGCGCGTCAGCGCCTACGTCGTTGCCGCCCGCCCGCACGAACGCCAGCACCCGCTCCTTCAGGGTGGCCGACTTGTAACCTAATGGGTTACAAGTCGTGGAGGGGTTGTGCGGGGTTTCGGCGAGGGGCAGGAAGTCGCGTTCGCGGAGGCTGAAGAGATTGGGGCGATTGCAGGAGAAGAGGCGCAGATCGCGGTCGAGGTTAGGGAGTTCGTCGAGGTCGAGTCCGAGCATGAAGACGCGGTACACGAAGCGGTGCGCCCGCGGGTGAAAGCGGGCGTGCATCACGTGGCATTCGTAGATTCGTGATCGCATCAGGAGTATCGACGCCCGGGGCAGGGGTTTGGTTCTGCGGCGGTCAGGCGGGCCAGGGGTCGCCCCCGAGCAGCAGGGCGCAGAGGTCGACGGCGCTGGCAAACCCGTCCTCGTGAAAGCCGTAGCGGAAATAGCTGCCGGCGAAGTAGGTGTGGGTCGTGCCGGACGCATCGGCGTTGAGGCCGGGCAGTTCGTCCTGGGCCCGGAGCGCGTCGAGATCGAAGAGCGGATGGGTGTAGGGGATGGTCTGCTGCACGGCCGCCGGGTCGATGTCCTCCGGCCGATTGATGGAGACGAAGAACTCGGCGCGGTCACTGACGCCCTGCAGCGCGTTCATCCAATAGTGGGTCGCGGGCTCGATCCGCTGGTCGGCGCCGCGCACGAGCTGGTAATTCCAACTGGACCAGGCGCGGCGGGTTCGCGGCATCACGGCTGTATCGGTATGGAGGGTGGCGGTGTTCGCCTGATAGCGAAAGGCGCCGAGCAGCCGGGCCTCGTTCGGGGTGGGGTTGACCAGGAGCCGGAGCGCGTCGTCGGCATGGGTGGCCAGGATGGCCTGGTCGAACGAGCGGGCCTGGCCGCCGGCGGTCATGACGATGACGCCGCCGTCGGTGCGGACAATGCGGGTGACGGGATCGTTCAGCCGCACGCGATCGCGCCACGGTGCGATGAGGCGGGTGACGTATTCCCGGCTGCCGCCGTCGACCGTCCACCACGGGTGCTGGGTGTGCAGGCCGAGGAAGCCGTGGTTGTGGAAAAACCGCAGGAGGGCGGCGGCGGGAAAATCCAGCATGAGCTCGGGCGGCGTGCTCCACACGGCGGAGCTCATCGGCACGAGGTAGAGGTTGAAGAAATCATCGCCGTAGCCGCGTGTGCGCACGTAGTCGGCCAACGACACGTCGCGTAGCGTCGGGTCCTCGAGCGCCGCGACGGCCTCGCGGTTGAAGCGGTTGACCGCCAGCAGCATCTTGATGAACCGCGGATTGAAGAGGTTGCGGCGCTGCGCGAAGAGGTGGTTGAGCGAGGTGCCGCACCATTCGAGCCCGGTGGTGTCGTCGCGTACGGCGAACGACATGGACGTCGGCTTGACCGGCACCCGCAGATCGTCGAACAGGCGGCACAGGTGCGGGTAGGTCACCCGGTTGAAGACCATGAACCCGGTGTCGACGGGCACGGGGCGGCCCGTGCCCGGCTCGCGGGCGTCGACCGTGTTGGCGTGGCCGCCCGGATGCGCCTCAGCGGCGTAAACCGTCACCTCATGGTGACGGTGCAGGAAGTGGGCGCATCCGAGACCGGCGATGCCGGATCCGATGATTGCGACGCGAGCCATGCGGGAAGGAGCCTGACTCGCGCCCCGGCGCAAGCCGCGCGCGGCGAATCAATGCCGATGATCCGGAGTGGAAGCGCGTGCCGGCGCGTCCTCGGTGCGGTCCAACTCGTGGGCGAGTTCGGTCACGTCCTTGTGGATACCGGCGCGTTCGGGTTTCTTCGGCGCCTCGGCCTGGGCGGCATTGACGGCGCCCACGGCGAGGGCAGCGGCGGTCGGGACCACCCGCTTCAGGGACGAATATTGCGGGTGCACGTGCTGCGAGCGTTCGGCGGCGGCCACGGTGTTGTGGTGGTCGGCGCGGGCGCCCTCCTCGAGGATGGATTCCGGGACGGCCTTGAGGCCCCAGATCAGCCGGGTCCAGGACAGGAATTTGAGCCCGTAATAGGTCGGATCGATCTCCCACCAGTAGAACCCGTTGCGGGTGCAGCTCTGATAGCGGTGGTGGTTGTTGTGCCAGCCTTCGCCGAGGCAGATGATGGCCAGGATGAAGCTGTTGCGGGAGTCGTCGGTGGTCTTGAAGCGGCGCTTGCCCATGAGATGGGCCATCGAGTTGATGCAGGACGTGCCGTGGAAAAGGGCGGTGGTGCTGATGAAGAAGGCCCAGATCAGCATCTGCGGGCCGGTGGTGCCGAGGCCCGGGGCCCAGCGCTCCAGCGCGACGCCGAGACCGAAGATGGCGGTGGCAAAAGCGATCGGCACGAACAGGTCGAAGCGGTTGAGCCAGACCAACTCGGGGAACTTAGCCAAGTCCTTCACCTTGGAGTAGTCGGTCGGGAAGTTGCGGCGGCTGGTGATCCAGCCGATGTGCGACCACCAGAAACCGTGGACGTGCGGCGAGTGGGCGTCCTCCTCGTCGTCACTGTGCTGGTGATGGTGGCGGTGGTGGTAGGCCCACCACAGCGGGCCGCGCTGGACGGTGGTACCGCCCCACAGAGCCAGCAGGAACTGGCCGAAGCGCGAGGTGGAGTAGGTCTTGTGCGAGAAGTAGCGGTGATAGATGCCGGTGACCGCGAACATGCGCAGGAAGTACAGGGCCACGGCGGACCAGACGGCGAACGGGCTCCAGCCGACCCAGATCACCCCGAAGCACGCGAGGTGGAGAACCACGAAAGGCATGACGCGGATCCAGTCGACCTGATCGGGCTCCTGGCGCATTTTTTCCGCCCCATCCGGGCAGTAATCGGAGTCGATCCATTGCACGACGGCATTGAGCGAGCGGCGAAGAAAAGTGGGTTGAGTAGCAGACACGTCGGGATGGCGGTGAGTTTACGAAAGGTTGAAAAAACTCAACCCCGGCGGACGGTGCAAGCGGCCATTCAGCTTTTGTCCGGGGGCCTGGCGGGCTGCTTGCGCCCCGTTAACAAGGTGGTTTCCCTGACGCCTGATGGAATTCCCGCCCGTTGCGCCGCCCGTCAGGAAACGAGAAATCTTCGGTTGGTGCTGCTACGATTTCGCGAATTCGGCGTTCACCACGATCATCATCACGGTGGTCTACGCGATCTACTTCCAGCAGGTGGTGGCCGGGGCGCATCCGAATGCGGAAAGCTGGTGGGGGCGGACCCTGGGCGGTTCCCAAGTCGTGGTCCTGCTGCTGTCGCCCGTCATCGGGGCGCTGGCGGACGCCCGGGCGCGCAAGAAGCCCTACCTCATGATCACGGCGGCGGTGTGCTCGGCGGCCACGTTGGCGCTGTATGGGGTGGGGCCGGGCGCGGTGGGCTGGGCGCTGGCCCTGGTGTTTGTGGCCAATGTGGCGTTTGCCCTGGGCGAGAACCTCTGCGCGGCGTTTCTGCCGGAAATCAGCACGCCGGCGAATGTCGGTCGCATTTCCGGCTACGGCTGGAGCTTCGGCTACCTGGGCGGGCTGCTGAGCCTGGTCTTGGCGCTGGTCATCCTGCAGAGTGGGGAAGGCCGCACCTCCTACGCGTTTTTGATGACCGGACTGTTCTTCGCGGTCGCCTGCGTGCCGACGGGGCTGTTGCTGCGTGAACGGGCGGTGGCGCAGACGCGGGATCCGGATGAGACCTATCTGCGGATCGCACTCGGGCGGATTTCGGCGCTGCTGCGCGACGTGCGCCACCACCGGACCCTGATGCTCTTCTTTGTGGCGATGACGGTTTACACCTCCGGCCTGATGGCGGTGGTGGGGTTTGCCGCGCTCTATGCGGCGAACGTCGTGGCGATGACGCAGGCGGAGATCGTGCAACTCTTCATCGTGCTGCAGCTGGCTGGGGTGGCGGGAGCGTTTGGTTTCGGGTTCCTGCAGGACCGCACGGGATCCAAGGTCGCCTTGGTCGCTGCACTGCTCCTGTGGGTGGCCGCCTGCGGCTGGGCGGCGGTGTGCGAGACCAAGGGAGAGTTCTTCGGCATCGGCGTGGTTGCGGGGGTGGCGATGGGATCGCTGCAATCGGCCGGGCGCGCGGTGGTGGCGTCGCTCACGCCGGCGGGGCGCTCGGGGGAGTTCTTCGGCTATTGGGGATTCTTCGGCAAGCTGGCCGGCGTGTTCGGTCCGCTGATGTTCGGCGAACTGGTCAGCCTCCACGGCTACCGGGCCGCCATCGCGGTGACGGCCGGCCTGTTTCTGGCCGGTTTGTTCATCCTGCTGCCACTGCGGTTGCGACCGCGTGTCTCCGTTGCCCAAACTTAACCCGGCCGGGTTGGCACGGCGATTGCATTGCTGGTGTGGTCGATTGATCGTCGACTTGCTTTCGAGGAGCCCTCCCCAAAACGGTTCTTTGATTTGCCGCCCAGTGGGATGCGTCCCGGGTGGCCTGCGAATTTCAGGGTTCGCCGCCGGCTTGGCGAGTTTCGGGCGGCGGACCGTGGCTTTGGTTCCGCGATGAGCGGAATCAATCCGCTCCGTCAGCTGTGCCGCATTCTGCGGGAGGCCCGGAGCGTTTCTAAAACCAGAAAACAACAAACCAGTCTCCGGGGGTCACCCCGGAGCAGGAATACACCATGAACGCAGTCAAGAAACTCGCATTCGTCCTCAGCATCGGAGCTCTTGCGGGCGCCGCCTTCGCGGCCTCGTCCGAGAAATCCTACCTCGCCACGTTTGACGCGGCCCCCGGCGTGCCGGTCCCCGTCAAGGTGGTGGCTCCGAAGATCACGGCGCCATCGGGCACCGAGGTCATCCTCGAGTTCGTCGTCGACAGAACCGGCGTCCCCCGGGACATCACCGTCTTCAAGTCGAACGACGTCGAGCTCGCGGAGAAGGCCGTCGAGGTGGTCGCCGAATGGCGGTTCACCCCGGTCCTCAAGGACGGCGTGACGGTCGATACCAAGGTCAAGCTCCCGTTCTTCACGGCGCTGCCCTTGGGCGACGGTCGCTACGCCGCAGCCTTCTGAGCTGAGTCACGTCTGAGTCAGTAAACCACCAAGGCCGTCCCTCGCATTTGCGGGGGGCGGCCTTGTCAATTTCAGCGGGAAGCAATCGAACGCGGATGCCTCGGCGAGACGTCCTTCTCCTCAGTTCACCTTTTTGAGGTGGAGGAACAGTTTGTCGCCGGCGTAGTACTCGATGTAAGTCGCGCTGGTCTGGATGCGATCGGTCCAGGTGTTGGCGGCGCGGCCGGAATTTTCCTGGGCAACGAGGACTTCGTTGCCGGTGAACCACTTCCGGTAGGGACCGCCCGGTTGCATCGAAATCTTCATGGTGAGCTGGTCGTTGCGGTGGGCGGGTTGCAGCTTGAGGAAGATGTCGCCCTTGTCGTCTACCTGCACGTCCTGGAGGTATTCCTGGTCGAAGACGATGGCTTCGTAAGGCCCGTAGACCGGCGGTGGGTTCTGTGCGAAGAGGGAGGTGGCGAGCAGGCACAGCATGGCGGCGGGCACTGCGAGTAAGGAACGACGGGGGAGATGCATGGGCATGGGTCTGATTCTGCGCATCCGGGGTGGGAAGCAAGCTGGAGAAATTCACAAAATCGTGCGCTCGCATTGGGGGCGGCGGCCGCTCAAGTTGCCCGGTCCCATGTCCGCCGCCGTCATTTACGTCCTGGCCGTGCTGGTCGCCAACTTCACGGCGACCTGGTTTTTGCCCCTACCCGTATTCGGGCAGGTGGCGGTGGGCACGATCGTGTTCGGGTTCACCTTCACCCAGCGCGACCGGATGCACGTGCGGGGCCGGCGTTTTGTCTACGGGGTGATCGCGCTGGCGACGGTGCTCTCCGGGTTGGCCTCCGCCCTGGGACACGTGCCACCCCGAATCATCCTGGCTTCCGTGATTGCGATCATCGTGGCGGAGACCGCTGACACCGAGGTCTACCAGCGGCTGCTGGCGAAGTCATGGTGGCATCGGGTGCTGTCGTCCAACGCGGTCAGCATTCCGCTGGATTCGTTGATGTTCAACCTGGTGGCGTTCCTGGGCGTGTTTGAGTCGCGCGCGCTGGTGGGGATCATCTTCGGCGAGATCCTGGTGAAGACGGTGGTCGGGGCATTCTCGGCAATCTGGCGCGGGCGGCAGATCGAGCCCTCCGCTCCGGCAGCCCACTCCGCCTAGCTCCCCGATTGGCACCGAAACGGCTAGTTGGGCAAGCATGCCTGACTGGAGCTTCGAGACGTTTGACTACACGCCGCTCGTGACCATCGCGGTGGTCCTGATCTCGGGGGTGGTACTGAACATGATTTCCCGCCGCTTCTTCGAGCATCGGCTGCGGCAGGCTCTCGGTAGTGAGCAACGCACCGGCATCACGTTTCTGCGGAATGCGGTGAAGGCGGGGATTTCGATCATGGTCTTGATCATGGTGGTCTACAGCATCCCGCCCCTGCGGGCGCTGGCGGTGGGCGCGCTGGCGGGCGCGGGCATTCTGGCGGCGATCATCGGCGTTGCGTCGCAGAAGGCGTTCTCCAACATCGTCAGCGGCGTGTTCATTGTGCTGTTCAAGCCTTTTCGGGTGGATGTCATCATCAAGATCCAGGGAGAGATCGGCACGATCGAGGATATCACGCTGCGGCATACCGTGATCCGTGCCCTGGAGAACAAGCGGCTGATTTATCCGAATTCGGTCATCGATTCCGAGCCCCTCATCAACTGGACCTTCCGGGATCCGAAGGCTCAGAAATTCATGTTCATCAGCATCGGGTTCGAGGCCGACCTCGACCGCGCGGTGGAGATCATCCGGGAGGAGGCCAGCAAGCATCCGGATCTGCTGGACGAACGTACGGCGGACGAGAAGACGCAGGGCGTGCCGTTGGTCGATGTCCCCGTGCTCGATTTCCAGAACGCGATGGTGAATTTCCGGGTGCCGCTTTGGGCCAAGGACCTGCCGACGGCGATGCGCATGACCTGTGAGGTGCACCGGGCGATCAAACTGCGCTTTGACGCCGAAGGCATCCCATTGGGTCGGCCGCCGCAGGTCAATTATCGGGCCGAGCAGCTAGGTATTTACCGGAAGGATACCGAGGGGGCGCAGGCCACGGACGAGCCTGCAGCCGTGGCGGCGGACGACATCTCAATCCGGCCGTCCGCCCGCCGGGAAGGTCGGGAAAAGGGGCAGCTCTAGGTCCGGATTCAGGCCTGCGAGTCGGAAGGCAACGGCGCCGGCCGGCGCGGCGGAGCAATGCGTCGTGCCGCGGCACGGGAGCGAATGAACAGGAGTCCGGCCAGCGCGCTGCCGAGGGCGCCGAGGCCGACGGCGCTGCGCGGACCGAGTTGGGCCGCGACGAAGCCGGCCAACAGGGCCCCGATGGGAAACATGCCCTGACCCATGGCGAACAGGCCCATGATCCGGCTGCGTTTGTCGTCGGCGACGTTGGACTGGATCAGGGTGTTGTTGCCGGCCATCGATAGCACGGTGCCCCAGCCGGTGGCCACGAGGCAGGTGAGGGCGAACCCGAAGGAGGGACTCAGCGCGAAGCCGAGCTGGCCGGCGGCGATGGCGAACGCGCCGGTGGCCACCCAGTACGCGAGGCCTTCGGGTGAAGGGCGGCGGGCCAGCATGATCGCGCTGGCGAGCGCCCCGATGCCCACGGCCGAGAGCATGTAGCCGAGCGTGCGGCTGTCACCGCCATAGACATCGCGGGCAAACACGGGGGCGAGGGTGCTGGCGGCGAAACCCGTGAGCGCGATCATGGGCACCATCATCAGCGAGGGCCGCAGGGCCGGAGAGCGCCGGGCGTAGCTGATGCCGGCCCGCAGTTCGATGAGCGGGTGGGCCCGGCGGGTGCGCTGGCGGCGGCGGGGGAGCCGCATGGCCAGGAGCGAAGAGAGGATGGCAGCGTAGGAGGCGGCATCGAGCAGGTAGCAGACGCCCGGTCCGACCGTGGCGATGATGATGCCGGCGAAGGTGGGGCCCAGCAGTCGCGCAACATTGAAGAGCGAGGAGTTGAGCGCGATGGCGTTGGGCAGGTCGTTCCTGCGGTCGACCAGCTCGACCACGAAGGCCTGCCGGGTGGGAAACTCGGCGGCGTTGATGAAGCCGCGCAACGTGACCAGTGCGAGGAGGCGCAGCACGGTGATGTTACCGGTGAGGGTGAGGGTGGCCAGGGCGGTGGCCTGCAGGGCGCACAGGATGTTGAGCCACCACATCAGGCGCTGCCGGGGCAGCCGGTCGCCAAGGATGCCGCCCAGCGGCGCGAGCAGCAGCACGGGGAACTGATTGGCGAAGGGGAGGAAACCGACGAGGAACGGGTTCTTCGACAGGTCGTAGACCAGCCAGGCCGAGGCGGTGAGCGTCATCCAGTTGCCGAGCAGCGACAGGCCCTGGCCGGCGAAGAAGAGCCGGTAGTTGCGGGAGTTGAGGGCGCGGACGGAAGGCGGAAACGGCACGATGAAGCGGCGCGCCCAGTGGAGGGCGCGGTTCCGCAGGCGTCAAACGCGGGGCCGGAAAACAAAGCGGCCCCGCCGTTGCAGGCGGGGCCGCGGAAAGCAGCAGACCGGAGGCCGAACCGCGTCAGAAGCGGATGCTGATGCCGGCGTTGTAGGTCACCGGCAGACCGAGGAAGGCCTCGGCGCGCTGGGCGCTGTGCGACGGCGCACTTGGCACGCTTTCGAACGAGCTGTTGTCGGTCGCGTCGGAGACGTAGACCTTATCGAACAGGTTGAAGACGTGCAGGAAGAGGCTGGGCTCAAGATTGCCCATCTCCATTGGCACGCGATAATTCACGTGAAGGTCGTAGATGGAGTAGCTGGGGATCATCCACGACTGACCGCGATCGTTCGGATTGGTGCGGGAATCCGGATCGAAGTCAGCGTAGTAGTTGTCATACCAGCGGCCCTGCAGCTTCACGGACAGACCGTCCACCGGGAAGAAGGTCACGGCGTAGGCGATCTGACTCTGGGGAGCGTCGCCGACCTTGAGGTTCTTGGTATAGAGCGTGGTGCTGTCGATGGCCGGCAGGCCGGTGCCGATATAGACCGCATCCGCGGATACATCGTTGGTGTATTTCCAGCTGCCGAAGGAGGCGGCGGCGTCGAAGCGTACCCAGTCGGTTGGGGCGTAGGCGGACTCGATCTCGATGCCGCTGTAGTCGGAGTCGACGCCGCGGAGGTAGACCACGTAGTCGTCGCCGTTGGCATCGGACTCGATGCTGTTGATCGTGCGGTCATTCCACTGGGTGGCGTAGAGGTTGGCCGACACGTTGAACTTACGGTCGGCACTTTCCCAACGCACGCCGGCTTCGAACGAGGTGAACTTCTCGTTGATCGGATCGATGAGAGTGCCCGTGATGTCGTCGATCGCGCCGTCGAAGATCGGAGCCTTGGAGACCCAACCGGCGTTGCCATAGACGCTGAAGCCTTCGGCGAGCTCGTAGCTGACGCCACCCTTGATCTGATGACCATCGAGGCCATTGGACTTGAGCTTGAAGGTCTCGCTGGAACCGGCGGAAGCGCGGCGGAACGGGTCCTCGTAGGAGTAGTCGATCGTCGAGTAACCGTAGACGCCGAACGCATGCACCGGACCCTCGTCGTATTGCACCTGGGCGAAGAGGCCGAGCCAGTCGACGGTGTTCCGGTTGAAGTAGTCGACCTTGTCGCCAAGACCGAGCACAGGGGCGGAGTCGAGGAAGTCGCTATACTGGCCGGAGGCCGGGATGTAGTAGTCACCGCCGAGGAGGTCGCGGACTTCGCGGAAGTGGTCGATTTCCGCCGTGCGCCAGTCAACGCCGAGGGTCATCTCCCACGCGTCGCTGAGTTCGGTCGTGTATTTGGAGACGATGCCGAACTGGTCCTGATTGTTGACCGAGTTGCGCAGGATGGCGAGCGACTGACCGGCGACCTTGTCGCGGTCGTTGCGTACGGTACGGGTACCCTGGTTGGCCGCGATGGTGGCGTCCCAGTTGTAGGCGCTGCCGTAGGTCGAGTCCGAGTTCGGGCGGAACGCGAACGCCCGCGAGCTGCTTTGGAAGCCGTATACGCCCTCGGTGTTGTAGAGGGTGCCCGATCCCCCGCCGCGGCCGCCGCTGTAGTAGAACACGGTGGCGAGCTTTGAAGTGTCGGTGATCTGGGAGAACCAGTTCAGGTTGATCTGCGGCTTGTGGAAGTAGTTTTCGCGTTCGTTCAGGAAGTTCGCGCTGTGGCGGGCATGGCGACCGTTCCAGTAATACTGCAGGCCGGTGTAGGAGGAGCTGATCGGGGCGTAGTTCGGGTTGAATTCGTTGCCGGCGTCGATCGGGCTGCGGCTGGCGAGCACATAGTCGATGTCCGCCTGCGAGTAACCGAGGCTACGGGCGTAGTTGACGTCATAGCCGGCGATATTGGTGGCGAACGTGCGCTGACCGTGCTTTTGCGGGGCGCCGACGGCGTAGAGCTCGAGACGGTTGGTGTCGTTCACGAACCAGGTGGCGCCGACGTAATAGCCTTTGCCATCGGTCCAGGTGCCGTTGACGGAACCGTCGCCGGTTTTCGAGACACCACCCAGGGTGAGCGCGAACTTGTCTTCAATCACGCCGGTGTTCACGACGCCGGTGAACTTGAGGAAGTTGTCGTTGCCGAACTCCACCTTGCCGGTGCCACCGCGGGTCGAGGACGACGGGTCGGTGATGATGTTCATCGTGCCGCCGATCGACGGGGTGGGCAGGGTCACGTTGGAGAGACCGCGCTGGAGCTGGATCGTGCTGGTGACGTCGCCGAGGCCGTCCCAGTTGGACCAGTACAGCCAGCCGTTCTCGATGTCGTTGGTGGGCACGCCGTTGATCAGGATCGACACGTTGCGCTGCGAGAAGCCGCGCACATTGACGCGGGCGTCGCCGGCGCCGCCGCTGTCGGCGGAGGCATAGACCGAAGGCGCGGTGTTCAGCACGAGCGGAATGTCGCGGGAACCGAGCTCCTCGGTGATTCTGGTTTTGGGCAGTTCAGTGAACGCGACGGGCGTCTCACCGGCGATCGCCTGGTCGGCAAAATCGGCGATTTCGTTCACTTCGAAAGCCGCGAGGGTGATGACATCCTCCTCGGCGGCCTCCTGGGCGGAGAGCGGCAGCAGCGGGAGTGCGGCCGCGGTCAGGAACCCGAAGGTTTTAATGCGGTAGTTCATGGTGTAGTTGCTTGATGAGTCGGCCGGTGAAGGTCGCGATGCGCCAGAATATGGCGGCATCATTCCACAGATCGACAAAGTAGTTTGATACAACTTCGGCGTGATCCTCTCGGGAGTCGCGGTCAAGTCTCCGGCACCGGCGTCGCCAATAAGATAAGCGTTTGTTTCACTTTTGTTACGAAAGGTAAGCTCCGCTCACATTTCGAACGACGATCAGTTTGGCTGATATTTCGCAAAAGTATGACGGAAAGTAAGTTAGGTAACTTATTTCGCAAGTATTTGCCAATCAATATTTAAGCAAGAAGCCGAAGGGTCCTTTTCCCCGCGAAAGAAAACCGCCGGTCCGGTGGGAGCCGGCGGCAACGACTGGGGGGCACGATGCGGGGGCCGGTGGTTCTGCGTTCGCGGTGGTTCGGCCCCGGCAGCTTGAGGTCTCACCGCTCGTCACCGCGCGCCGCGCACGAGTGAAAGGATCTAGCCATGGACTCGTAATGAAGAGTGAAGACCATTCGAATCCTTTACCGTGCAACTGGCCTAATAACATCTCGCCTACCTGCCCTTCGCCGGTGCGGACTTGCGCCGGACGGGAGGGAGGATGAATGGTTTGGCGGAATTCCGGTCAATCACCGGTCGCCACGTAGAGTATCGTCAAAGCCATCAAGCCGCTCAAAAACAGGCCGGCGCTGATGCCCGCGAAAATCAACGTGCGCCAAACCGTGCCCCAGATGCCGCGTTGGAATACTTGGGCGAACAGCCAGGGGACGAAAGCCAGCATGTAGAGGCTGCCCACGATGCCGGTGATTGAAGCCAGGAAAGGCAGGAGCAGTCCGAATAGCCCCCGCCATCCTTCCAGGAACAGCGTGAAGGTGAAGTAGAACGATCCCAGGTGCAGCGCCACGACCAAGTGTTCCAGGTAGGTGCGACGCGCACCCCAGAACAGGATTTTTGTCATCAAGGCCAGTGCCGGTATGGCGAAGAACAGGAAATTGGGCGCGTGCGCCACGAGTTAATCGATCAGTTTCTGCGGGTCGGAAAAACGATTCTCCAGCCGCCGGGCGATGGCCCGAGTCTGCGGGTCGTTTTCCGAATCCGACGACCCGTCACGCAGGCCCTGGACGATCTCCAGCCAGATTTCGCTGGCGTCGTCTTCGGAAGGGGCGGTCGCCTCGAGGTCATTTTCCCCTGCGGCCGCCGCTGCCGGCGGAGGCTCCTGCCGTCGCAACTCCAGGGGCGAGCGCAACGGCAGGCTGACAAAGAACACCAGCGATACGAAGAGGTAGAATCTCAGGGGCGGAATCTGGCTGGCGCGTCGGCCGGCGAGAAACTCGCTGGTGAGCCGGCCCGGGAGAAAGAGCAGGGACACCATGCTGCGGGCAAACCGGCCATCGAGGTGAACGAGGTGTTCGAGCGCTTCCAGAATGGTGTGCCAGAAGGATTGTTTGAAATCGAAGTCCTGCTGGCCGCACACATGACAATACCCCCCCTGCAGCGGGGTGCCGCAGTTCAGGCATGCGGCTGGCTTGATTTCGCCATCGGGTGGACCGGTCACTCGGCGAGACTGTCGCGCCGATTTCCGCTTGAGAAGTGCGATTGCGGGCTATGTTGAGCGTTTATCATCGCTGGGTTTGACCCTGCCTCCGGGTGGCCCATCATGGTTCCATGCTTCCCCACGACCGCACCTTCAGGATGCTTCGCCTCGCTTGCGGGCTGTTGCTGTCCGGACTTGCAGGGGCCGCTTGGGCGGCCGAGGCGGTGGGGTGGGAAACCCTCGCCGGCTTTGCCTACGCCGCTCCGACCTATGAAGCGGATCAGGACGAGGCGGCGATCGTGGCCGAGGCCGACCGGCAGATTCCGGCCGACGTGAAGGCGCTCGACGGGCGCGACCTCACGGTCACGGGCTTCATGCTGCCGGTGAAAATGGAAGGCGGCAAAGTCGTCGAATTCCTCCTCGTTTCCGACCCGATGGTCTGCTGCTACGGCGCCATTCCAAAGCTCAACGAATGGGTGTCGGTGCGGCTCGCCGAAGGCATGGATCCGGTGATGGATGTGCCGCTGGCGTTTGGCGGAGCCTTCAAGGTCGGACCGGTGTTGGAGGATGGTTACCTGACGGCGATCTACGAGATGTCGGGCGCCAAGTTGGTTCGCTGACCGCGACCCCCGATCCGAACCCCGCTTCGCCTCAGCGGGCGATGTCGTGGTGGGTGAGCACCTTGAAGCCGCAGTTGCTCAACGCCTGGGCCGCGACGTCGAAGTCCTCCGTCTTGATGATCAGGCCGCGCGCATCGGAGGGACGGAACAGGAAGCTGTAGATGTAGTGGATGTTGATTTCGGCCTCCAATAGGGCGGCGAGCACGTCCTTCAGCCGGTCCTCCCCCTCGAACTCAACCGCCAGCACGCTCGTTTCACTGAAGGGGAAGTCGTTGTTGATCATCAATTCCCTGGCCTTGTCGTTATCGTCGACGATCAGCCGCAGGATGGCGCTGTCCGTTGTATCGAGCACGGTGAGCGCGACCACTTGCACGTGGTGGGTCTTGAACAACGCGCACAGGTCGTAGAGCCGACCGACGCGATTTTCGGCGTAGACGGAGAACTGCTTCACCGGATCCAGCGCGAGGGCCGTGGACAGATCTGGCATAACTCCGCCAGCATGACCGGAGCAGGCGGAGGGTCAACCTCCCCGGTGAGCCGCCGGGAAGCTGCGATGAACCGGTGATGAAGATGGGGTAATGGTGCAAGGCCGTGCGGCGAAAGCGGTTTACTCGTTGCTCTCGCCGGGTTTGCCTTGGGCCCGATGAGCACACGTGACGCTTCGGCACCCCTCAGCTCCAACAAGAATTTGCTCAAGTGGGTCGATAAGATGGCGGCCCTCTGCAAGCCCGCCGCGATCCACTGGGTCGACGGCTCCGACGAGGAGAACGAGGCGCTCTGCCACAAGCTGGTCGACGGCGGCACCTTTCTGAAACTCAACGAGAAGCTCTGGCCGGGCTGCTACTACGCCCGCTCGGATCCTTCCGATGTCGCCCGTGTCGAGGACCGCACCTTCATCTGCTCGCTCTCCAAGAACAGCGCGGGCCCGATGAACAATTGGGAGGACCCCTTTGTGATGCGTCGTCGCCTCAAGGGCCTGTTC